>JAEEGL016216785.1_pt1 | contig 29988 bp, 28 predicted proteins | sample 9134231 | NCBI WGS metagenome assembly JAEEGL01 (sample SAMN16246548, study PRJNA631951) | gut metagenome | biome: gut microbiome; feature: rumen; material: fiber-attached | host: Bos | place: Iran: Karaj | collected 2018-10 | reverse complement strand
GTGGAAATTCCAGTACTGGTGCACAGACGAAGCTTGCACGAAGAGATTCTATTTCTCAAATACAGTTACAGGTGACATCACACTCTATGCAAAGTGGGAATGGGTAGGAACGATCAAGGTTACTATCCTGCCTAACGGACATTCATCCGGAAGCGAGTACTATCTTGATGCAGGACAGAAATTAAGGCCCATCGACCGCAGCGATTACGATTACACAGTAGTTGGTTACTATCTTGATGCCGAGTGCACACAGGAATTCGACCTCAACACACCGATCTACGATAACCTGACACTCTACTTCAAGTGGGTGGCAAATCCTGTAATAACATTTGTAGTTGACGGCGAGGTCTATTCCTCAGTCAAGGTCCGCTACAACAAGGATCCGAAGTCCGCAAAGGTCATTCCCGATCCTGCTGCAAACGGCAGAGACGGATATGAATTCTCCGGATGGTTCAATGATGAGGATTGCACTGATCCGTTTAACGGCTACATTGCACTGACTTCAGATAAGACCGTTTACGGTAAGTGGAATAAGATAGCCGAATATACCGTTATTTTCGATTCGATGGGCGGAAGCGAAGTTCCTTCCCAGACGGTCATCAAGGACGGTGTTCCCGTTGCACCTGAAGATCCGGTACGCGCCGGCTATACCTTCACCGGCTGGTATTACGAAGAAGAGTGCGTGAACCGTTGCTATTTCAACAGCCCTGTCGGCAAGAACTTCACACTCTATGCGGGCTGGGAACAGAATTCTTACAACATCTATCTGACCACAGAAGGATTCGGCAAGGCATCCTTATCCTGTGATAGCGCAGGAATCGGTACAGAAGTAACTGTCAATGTAAACGATGATGAAGTTGAACAGATACTTTTCTGGGAGAACAGGGACGGTGTGACTATTGAGATGGACATCACTTCGTCAAAGAGCTTTACGATGCCCGCCAACGAAGTCACAGTAAAAGTGGTCTTCAAAGCAAAACTCTATACAGTTACTGTTGAAGCAGAAGGCAACGGAAGAGCACGTTCTTATTATGAAGGAACTGAAGGAACCGAGATCACGTTGGATTACGTTGTGCCTGACGGTTTCGAACTGAAGGAATGGGTCGTTATTGAAGGTGATGTAACTATCGTCGATGACAAGTTCACTATCGGAACATCTGATGTAAAAATCAAGGCTGTTTTCGGACCTGTCGAGAAAGGCGAGTGGATCCGTGGAAATGGTGGCTGGACTTATAAGAATCCTGACGGATCATGTCCCAAATCTGAGTTCAAGGAGATCGACGGCAAGAAATACTACTTTAACGAAGAAGGCATCATGGCAACCAGGTGGAATCAGATCGACGGTGTCTGGTACTTCATGGGCAATGACGGAGCCGTCAGGACGGGCTGGCTGAAGGACGGCGCAAAGTGGTATTACCTCAATGAATCCGGCGAGATGCAGACCGGTTGGCAGGAGATCGACGACGAGTGGTACTATTTCTCTACCGCAGGCGTTATGCAGACCGGTTGGAACAGGATCAACGGCAAGTGGTACTTCTTCGAAGATTCCGGCAAAATGAAGACAGGCTGGCTCGATAAAGGCGGCAAGTGTTATTACCTTGATGACGACGGCGCCATGGTTACCGGTTGGGAAAGGATCGACCGCAAGTGGTACTTCTTCAATGATTCAGGCATCATGCATACGGGCTGGCTTGATTATAATGGCCATTGGTATTACCTTGATGACGATGGCGTCATGGTCACCGGCTGGGAAAGGATCGACGGCAGGTGGTATTTCTTCGATGACGACGGCGTAATGCATACAGGTTGGCTTGATAAAGACGGCAAGTGGTACTATCTCGAAAACTCCGGTGAGATGACCACAGGCTGGAAGAATGTCAGAGGCCGCTGGTATTACCTGCTGAAAGACGGAACGATGGCTACCGGCGAAGTCGAGATAGACGGCAAGATCAACAGATTCAGTGATTCTGGCGAGTGGTATGAGTAATGATGGCTGAGAAATAGCCGGATAAGGCAGAGAAAGATTATTTAATGAGAGGCTGTCCCGTGATGGGGCAGCCTCTTTGTGCTCTTTCAGGTTCTCGAACTTTAAGGTTACGTTAAGACACCAGCTTATTCCCGATGCTATAATCTCCAATGTCTGAAACACGTTTTCAGATGTAGATGGGGATATTAAATAGGAACGGGATAATATGGAAGAATCGAATAATACACTTTTAGGGGCAGGCAAACTGTCTGTTCTTGCGCTTCTTACAGCGTTATTGTCGTGTTTTGGTTTACCGATACTGAGAGCTGTTTCTGAGAAGATCGGCATTGGTGAGAATGTCGGGTTTTGGACCACCGGAGTCCTGGCACTGGCTCTAATCATATTTCTGATGCCGAAGAAGGGTATGTGGCAGTACGGATGGTGCAGGAGCCTTAATAAGGGTAACTGGAAGTTCCTCATTCCAATCCTGCTTATGGGTGTATTTAATATTCCGTATCTGTTTTGGACAAGCGGATTTAATTCTGTTTTTGTTGCGCTCTTCACTGCAGGCTTTGTTGGCTTTGCCGAGGAACTCGCGTTCAGGGGATATCTGTACCGGGCGCTGGAGATAAAGCTTGGTGAGGGCAAAGCGATACTGATCTCAGCGGTTGTTTTCGGATTGTTCCATCTGATCAACCTTACGCATTCTCCTGTGCAGGCTGTGCTGCTTCAGGTCTTATATGCGTTTTGTATCGGCATGGTTTTCGCTGTTGTAAGAGCAAAAACAAAGAGCCTGTTCTGGCCAATAATTGCGCATGCGGCTCTGAATTTTGTGTACGAACTTACAATTGATGAGCTCAGTGTCTTTTGGTTAGATACGATATTCACCGTATACTGCGTTGCACTGGCGGTTATTTACTGGATCTGCTATGTTAAGGATAAGAAGCGTGAAAAGGGCAGTGAAGTGTGTGCCTGAATTGAGACGAACAAAGAGAGGATAAAAATGGAGAATATCGAATTCCGTAAGAGTAAGTATATTGAAAGATATAACATCAATTGGCTTATAGATGAGGTTGCTTCCGGCAAAAAGCATACCTATGTTACTTTCTGGCAGGCTGATGAGGGCTGTGAGAACAGGATCTTCTGCCAGTGGTATGCACATCCGTTTACGATTAACGGCAGGAAGTATGATACTGCCGAGCAATACATGATGTCTGAGAAGGCTTTGCTTTTTGGTGATCTTGATTCCTATAAAGCGATCATGAATGAACCAAGTCCCAAGATCTGCAAACAGCTCGGAAGGCAGGTTAAAAACTTTGACTCATCAGTGTGGAATGCTGCTTTTAAAGAGATCATATTCCACGGGAATCTGGAAAAGCTGCAGTCTGACAATGAGTTCCTGAATGCACTCTTATCTACGGGTGAGGCAGTGCTTATAGAAGCAAGTCCTTTGGATGATATCTATGGTGCAGGCATGTCTAAAGATCATCTGCTTAATCCTGATGGAACACTTAAGGTTTTACCTCAGGACTGGCATAAGAAAGGCGAGACAAAGCAGGGTGAAAACAACCTTGGGTTTGTGCTTATGGGCCTCAGAGATCTTATAAACGAATTAATGCCTAAATAATCAAATGATCACTCGTTGATTCCGTTTATCTTAAGACCTGATACGAAGTATTTCTGCAGGAACGGATATGCGATGATCAAAGGCAGCATGGAGAGGACTGACAAGGCTGCTCTGCATGTTAACACACTGTAATCGGGTGGTGCGCTCGGGGCCGCTGTGAGGCCGGTGATTTTATAAGTAGCGGCAATATAATACTTCTCCAATTCATATTGCAGGGTCGTGTAATCGGGTCTGTGCCTGTTGAATACCATTGCATCGAACCAGGCGTTCCATTGAGAAGTGGCAATGAAGAGTGCGATTGCCGCATAAACGGGTTTGCAGACAGGCGAGATGATGCTCCAGAAGATCCTAATATAACCTGCTCCGTCGAGCTTGGCTGCTTCTTCGAGAGAGGCTGATATGCCATTCATATATGTTCTTATAACGAGCACATAAAAACCGCTTACGAGACAGGGAATGATGTATACCCAGAAATTCTCCATGAGGCCCAGTCTTTTGTACAGAATAAAGGTCGTGACAAAACCGCCCTGCACATAAATGCTCAAGGTCCAGAACAGTGACAGTCCTGACTTGAAGAGGAATCTTTTGCGGCTCAGGATAAATGCGAGCAAAGCGTTTGCACCAAGGCCTGCAGCAGTTCCGATCAGGGTTCTTGCCATGGTGGTTAATGCAGCTGCTCTTATGTTCTCCTTATCGAACAGGATTATCTTATAGCTTTTCAATGACCATATACGGGGAAGAAAGGTAATGGGTGATTTTGCAGCATCCATTCCGTCGCTGAAAGAAAGCATCAGCGTGTTAAATAACGGATAGATCGTAACTAATGCAAACACAATAAAGAATGCATAGACGAATATATTAAAAACAGTATCGGATGCAGATAAATTTTTCCTGCGCCTTATTTTTGCGGATGAAATACTTTCGAGACTTGCCATGGCCATAACCTCCCCAAGCATTGCCGTAGAAATCCCCTGTTTACAGGTTATAGGTTAGCATAGTGGCAGCATGTATAACTACGGACAAACTCTGACAGTTGCAGGCAATATCAATACTTTATCCCGTGTTGATGTGTCGTAGGCGGCGCGAGCGGTATGGTGTCAAATTCGCCGTTGTTAAACTGTTTAATTTTACGTTTTCTTATCTCAGGATCGTCAGATCTGAAAGCATCCTCCAGATTGCCCAGTTCTTCCGTTTCGGTCTCATTTCTGGGATTTAAGAAATACCCCTTGAGATAGAGCAGGAGTCTTATGTCCTGCATTCTTAGATGCATTTTGGGACTATTGATGTATTCGTTAACACACCGAACGTAACCGATGACCGTTACTGCCACAATCGCGATCAGTTCGACTGCTTCAATGATGATGAGTATCGCATATGGCAGGATGCTGCCGTTGTTATCTGAGGGATTTAACAGGAATACGTGGATCATGAGATTCCATGAGAAGTGCAGAGACATTGCCGCCAGGACACTGTTCATGGCCCTCACAAAATAGCTGTACAGATAGCTCTCGATTATGCAACCCAGAGCAAACAGCAGAATCGGAATCTCCATCCTGTTCTGCAGGAAATAATGGTAATGCCAGAGACTCCATACGAGGCCTGTGATTCCGGGAACGACAAAAGCATTTATGCGGAACTGTTTGAGCATGGGCTCCAAAAAACCTCTCCAGCCGAATTCTTCCGCGATAAGAGACCAAAATATTACGAACAGCTGCGACGAGACATCACCGGCTGAAAAAGCATTTCCTGAGATGCCGCAATAGATCAGCTTACTCACCAGCATCGTTATGGTGACAAACAGGAAGGGAACTATCAATGCAGATATCGAATAACCTCTGCGGAATGTCCTGCCCAGATGCGGAATTAATTCTCCTGAGAATAGAAGAACAACAATAGCCGCGATCGTCGGTGATGCCGCCTGTATTCCGAACAGGATGAAGTTTACCGTTGTATCAGATGTGAAGGTCTGTGAGAACAAACCGATGAGCGGCAGAAGAAATGCGATAAGCAAAAACTCCGCAAGTTTTACGAGCTTTTTGACTGTGATCTTTCCCGGATTTTTGGTGTTCAGATAGTTAACCGGATACTTGGGATTATATACAGGTATATATGGAACGATATCCCAGGGGCATATTACATACCAAAGTTTATTGCCCCGTTCCTGTAACTGTCTGAACATTTAACCCCTCCGGTGCTTATCCCATCAATCCGTTAGCTTCAAAGGTTCCGTCCGCGCCGAAAAATACCTCATAGCCGTGGTCAGTGAACATTCCGTCGAGGTTAACGAGGACAGATCCCGAACCGTTAACATCAATGTAGATGAACGTCAGCGAGAGGCGCTTTATGAACTCATCTCTCGTTATATGAACATCGCCCTGTGATTCGCCTTCCCAGGTCTCGATCATGCCGTTCTCATCTGCCAGGTGGTCTGCGATCGCGGTAAAGACTTTCGAGGTGAAATCAGATTTATTCTGCATGATCTTGAGCAGGTGGGCGGTAGCTGCAGATGCTGTCTTGGGATTGTCCTTATCGCAATCGAGTTCTATCTCGGCATCGGTGTATTTTGCGTTATCGTCCCAGGTGATTATCGTGGTGGCCACAGAATCCTTAACATCGAATTCGCCGACGCCTTCAACGTTCCATGTAGACGGCTTCTGAGCTTCTGTGCCAAGCGTGGCGAGCAATGCGTCATTAACATTTTCTTCGATGACCTTATCGAGGAGATATGCATTCGAATTGTTATCCCCGGTGTAGTGACGTGCGGTTACCTTATAGACTTTGCCGGCCTTGAATTTCAGCGTTTTGTTGCCCGCGAAATTCCTGTTGTCGCAGGGGACACGGAGCGAACCTTCGATCATGGTTGATTTATTTGTCTCCATGAACGTTACGGCAGAGAATTTTGTGTGATACCAGGCTACCAGAACGCTCTTCTTGATAGTTTCCTTAGACATGTCGAGGTCCTTGGTGACATAGATGAGAAGTTCCTGTACCTTCTGATCGTAATCTGCCAGAAATGAATTGTATGCTTCGTTGTAGAGCGTGTCGTCTTTGGACATGTCGACATTCTCTTCTATGACCTCTTCTAAAAGAAAGTAGTTGTACGAGGCACTGATATCAGGCCTGACCCTTCTCACACGAACCCTGTAGCAGATGTTGGGCTTGAACTCGGGTTTATAAGGATAGCCGAAAAGGCTCTTTTTGGTGAACCAGTAGATATAACCCCGGTAGTTTGTTGCGAGCGACTTGTCCTTCACCCAGCTGTTATTATATTGAAGAGATGCGAGTGATTCTTTGCCGAACTTCTTGAAAGGCATGTCGCCCTTTTTCCAGCAGCTTAAGACCTTGATCAGGATCTCTTCCGAAGTGTCGGAGAACTGCGCAATGAATTCTTCTTTTGATATCGTATTGCTCTGAATGAACTTGTTTTGTTCCATGTTTATCTCCTGATCCTATATATACGTTCGAACATTTTATACTACAAGCTCATTAAACTCAAAAATCGTCTGCAACATTTCTCCGGGTGCATCTGTATATATGGCAGAAACGAACAAAGAGGAGAAATGAAAATGAACAAATTGATCAAGAAGATCGCAACAGCCACAATGGCTCTCACACTTATCGCAGGTGTTTTCACAGGATGTGCAGAAACTTCGAACAACGCAACCGTAGCAACCAGCACGGGAACTGTCGCAGAACCCACACAGTATACACTGAGCGCAGATGTTTCACTTAAGGCACAGAACGGCACACTTCCCGAATCAGGTAAGATCGGTGACATCGAATACGAGATCCTGGCAAACGATCTCTTCTACTATGTTAAGGACGAGAAGGGTTACTTCATTGATGGATATGAGCAGGAAAATTCACCTTACTTTATCGTTATAACTTCAGGTCCTGAGACAGCTTCAGGCGCATCCATCAGGATCGTTGATATCGGTGAGGAGAACGGAACATTAAAGATCGTAGTTGAGGAAACACCTGCCACGGGTGATTCTTTCTCAAATGTTTACTCACCCTTCTGCGTACTTAAGGTAAACCGTGTACCCGGCACACTCGATATCCGCAATACTGACGGAGAGGTTTTCGAGAATATAGCAACATAATTTCCTTCCATAAAAACCCTGAATGCTGAGGGCTGTTCCGTGTAGTGCGGGGCAGCCCTCAGGCATGTTATAATTCGCGTGTATTCACCTCTCCCGGTGCAACAAATTGCTCCGGAGTTCTGTATATAAAATGGTAGTGTGTTTTGTGTGCGGAAAATTTTGGGGGAACACATATGAAGAGACTAATGGTTTCGGTTCTGGCATTTGCAGTCCTGTTAGGCACTGCATGTTCTTTTGATGCGGGCGGAACCGGTGGCAGCAGTGGCGATTCGTCAGAAGATCAGACTGATCAGACGGATTCTACTAATCCGTCCACGTTTGTTATTGAGACTTCAAACATTGAATTCGATTATCCTGACCAGCTCATGTTCGTGGAGGCAGGAACGCTCTGCATGACTATCTACAGGTGCGGCAACGGTTACTATGCTTGCGTGGACGGGGAGCGTGCGTGGAAGAGCCTGTACGGAGAACCTCCCATAGAGCTCGAAGACTGTCAGTTCATTCACGTGGAGGCTGATATCGATCTGGTATACGGCGGCGTGAAAGGTTTTTGGGGAAATCCGCTCATACGTGAAGTAAGAGATGAGAGATACCTTACTCTGGATGAAGTTGCTGACTGCAGGATCCTCGATCTGTACGACCCGGAAGAAGCCACGTTTACCGGCGCTCGCCTAATCGTAAAAGACGGAAAGAATTATCTGATCTGCAGAGGCATGAATAACCAGTACAGACTCTACGATTCTGACGGAAATCTCCTGTGCGCATATGATACGGCGATGGCTGCCGTGGCATATCTTGATGATGACGCTGACCATACGATCGAATACAGCAGCGCTGTCAGCCTGCCATGTTACATTGTCCGCATAGACGGCGTGTATTATGCGTATTTCAACCATGTCGGAATGAATACCTGGAAGCCGCTCCTGAACATGCATTTTGAGAACAAGCCTTACGGATTTGAACTCGAAGACGGCCAGGTAATGAGTGTCAGAACCGCGCGGGTCTATGTCGTTAACGGCGGCAAAGCCGGTTATGTAGATGTTCCGATGTTCGAGAACATGTCTCACTACGAGAGGGCTATTTATTCTTCGGTGAACGGGCGTGCAGCTGCGTATCATTGGGAAGAGACGGTTATGAACGGGATTGCTTATGAGAATGGCGACATGTACCAGTATTATTACGGGTTGGATGAGTACATGATCTTCTATCTGGACGGTGAGTTCTATGTTTACCACGAGTATTACAGCGATCTTGATTCTCAGGTTTTCGTCGGGAAGTACGCTACTCCCGAAGAGGTAACAGAGGCTATCGGCTGGAAAACTGAATAAGGCCTGTCAGGAAATGGTATAATATACCTGTTCGTGCGTTGGCATTTGTGCCTCTAGCCGGACAGGTATTTTTTTGGAATAAGGGTTTTGGATTTTGTTCTTTTGTGCGGAGGGGCGGTAGATGAGAACAGTAGACACAAAGTGCCCGAATTGTGCGGGCAATCTCGAGAAGCAGGGTGATATTTACGTTTGCGTTTTCTGCGGAGCAACTTTCGACATCGATTACGATGATTCCGATGTCGAATACGAGAGACTGAAGACAGTTGCTGAGCAGGAGGAAAAGCAGCGCGCTCACGAGAAGGAACTCCTGGAGAGACAATTCGAATTAGAGCAGCAGGCGCAGATCGAGTCCGAGAAGAGGCAGATCAAGAGAGAACGTCAGCAGAGGTTCAGCGCATCAGTAAAGAAGTCGATTTCTTCGCTGATCGCTCTGGCATTCCTGGTCGGAATGGGTTACGGCATCTACAGGCTCTATATTTACATGATGGAGCACGAAGGTCTGGGCGGTTCATCGAGCGGCTCACACCTTCTCGCAACACCTACACCTGCGCCGAATTACCATCCTGCGCCGGATGATTTCAAGGATTCTTTTAATGACTTCCTCGAATGTGGACGCAAGATGCAGTGGGACATTGAAAGCTGCACATATTGGGACGGAAACAGCGCGATAAATACTTACGATAAGACGGACGTAAAGCTCGTTGATGCGTACATCATTACCGACATTCCCGAAGTTAACGAGAATAAGTCCAACAGGCTCGTTCTGATCTATGAGGTCACGTGGTACAACGAGGACCGCGGCGAGCAGATCTGCTACGATGCCGTCTATTTCGAAGGCATCAGGGTCAATCCCAACGGCAATGGCATCATCAGTGATTTCAACGGGCAGATCATCTGGAGAAGTGACGCAGCATGGGGCTGGGCACAAGCATACAGCTTCGAAGAGTACGCTCAGTGCTATCGCGAGAACATCACCTCGTTAGGCGGCGTTGTTACAAAACTCGATTTTGTCGTCGGCGAGGCAACGGTCGATGTTGACGTTGACCTGGATGAGGAAGATGTCGACGCTGAGGATGCCGACGTTGATGATGAGGCTGAGGACGAGGAAGAAGAGGATTACGACGAGGACGACGAGTAAGCTGGTGTGACCGGTTTTCGAGCCGGATAAATCGTCACAGTGGAAGGTTTTCGAGTGGGCAAACCCGCCTGGGCAGAATTTGTGCACCGAAGAGTCAATTTACGCCCAAATATGTGCACTTTGGGCTGAAATTGCATTTTCTTGGGCATCGGAAGGGCATTTCACGCACAAAAATTGCCCAACGCGATCGGACATTTGAAGAGTTTATTCAAACCCCGGTGAGAGTGATCTTGCCGGGGTATATTATTGCGGCGGTTCATTGCGCCGGACGAGTTATACTTTTTCGACGATTTTTGGGCCTTTGAGGATAATAGGGAAGATTGACACTGGTCCCGGTTGTCTCTTAAATGCTTCAAAAAAGTGCTGTTTAAGAGACAAAAGCACGGTTTTGTCTCTTTTTTCGACGTTTTTTCGCACAAAAAATATACACTCCGTGACCCACACGCATAAATATGTTTACATTATGTAGGTAATATGTTACCTTAATGGGTAATATATTACCAATAAGGGACGGATGTAATTATGAAACACACGAAGAGAAGGAAGGTTATCGGCGTTATTGCCGCAATACTTGTGGTTATCCTGGGCGTGCAGATATGGTTCAGGATACCGTTCTCGCCGCTGAGAAGTAACTTCAGAAAAGATGTGGAGAGGCTCGCCGGGCAGAGCAGCAAGGCAGAAGGAGTATTCACGGAAGAAGACTTTGCAGGGATGCCGGTCGCGATACAGAAGTATGTTGAATCCTGCGGTTATATTGGCAAGCCGAAGATGAACTGCCTCGTTATGGAATACCATGACGTTGCTTTTAAGCAGGGTGTGGACGGGCCGGACCTGAAGATCGATTACGTTCAGTACGACTTCGTGAATGAGCCGGCGAGGATCGCGTTTATTGACAGCCGGCTATTCGGAATTCCTTTCCAGGGTTACGACTACTACATGAACGGTACCGGCGGGATGAAGGGCGTGATCGCGAAGGGTATCACGATCTTCGACACGAGAGGGGAAGAGATGGATAAAGCGTGCCTTGTGACGTACCTGTCTGAGAGCCTTTTCGCGCCGGCCATAATCCTTGATGACAGGATAGTTTGGGAAGAGATCAGCGCGCATAAAGTCAGAGGCACGATCACATATGGCGGGCAGACTGCGGGCGGTGTTTTTACCTTCAACGACAATTACGAGTACGTCAGTTTTACGACCTCGGACAGGGCTGTGTCCAATAACGACGGGACGATGGAATACATACCGTGGTCTGCTGAATGCGGTGAGTATGTGGTTGCTGACAACGGTATAAAGTACCCTTCCAGTTTCAGGGCGGTGTGGCACTATCCTGATTCCGATCTCGTGTATTTCGACGGCGAGATCAGCTCGATAAGATATGTCTGATGTTCCGCTGTCGAAAACAGTAACGGTTGAACCTCGTGTAATTGTATAATGATGACAGAGTCCCGCGATGAGACTCATACGAAGCAGTTATTTCAGGTGATCTGACAGGAAACATGAAGTGAAAAAGACCAGTCCGGCAGTTGTATTGATGCTGATCGCGGTTTATCTCGCGGCGGGTGTTCTGCTGGGCATTTTGTTGGGCTTGCTTCTTCACATAAAGGGCGGCAACTGGTGCTTCACGATCACGGTTCCTCTTATTTTTATGTGCTTCATAGAACTGACTAATCTCATCATGTTCCCCATCGCAAAGCGGACCATGAACAAGGGGCTCAAGGCTAATAACTTCGGCCGGACATTTACATATGTCAACAAGGGAGTACGGAGGATCAGGGTCATGCTGTGCATTGATGAGGAGAACGGCAGGGTGGCGCTTACATCTGCTCTTAATCCGTTCAAGTTCCAGATGGTGGATGCGAGGGAACTGACCAAGATAAGATCGTGTCACGATTTCTGGCTTCCCAAAGGTACGAGATGCGTTTTCTTCGAGTTCTATCACGTCAACAACAGGATCCGCATCCCGACTTATACTGTGAGGCACTATTATGCAGCATCACCGGAGCGCGTTCAGGAAGCGATCGCCTTGGGAGATAAGATCTGCAACCTCCTGCTGAAGTTTAATCCGCGGGGATATCTTACGGCGGATAAGAAATACAATATTGAACTGCCGTTTATCAAGATCGGAATACCGGGTGCGGCCTTGGCGTGTGTATCGATGGTTATTGCCGTTGCAGCGATGTTCAGCGAAGCGGTTATTTATTCTAACGAAGACTGGAAAGGCAACCCGATGAACGGCATGACCCCATATGTTCTGACGGCCATTGGAGTGGCGTTTGCGGCCACGGCACTGGTGCTGGGAATAAAAGGTTTAATGGCTTCAAGACAGGGACCTGTGAGAGGCCTCGGGTTATCGAAACTGTCGGTTATAATGTCTTCTATAGTGATAGTTGTGTTGCTCGGCTCATTGGCGCTGTTTCTCTTCGCGTGAGCCGGCGGGGAAGGAGATAATGGGGAATGAAGATTCTTGTCACCGGCGGAACGACTTTTGTCAGTAAGTTCACGGCCGGATATTTTGCGGAGCGCGGGTTTGATGTGTATGTTCTTAACCGTGGAAACAAAGAGCAGGTTCATGGTGTAAATCTCATCAGGGCGGACAGGCATGAACTCGGTGATATTCTGAAGTTTTATGAGTTCGATGCGGTGCTCGACATCACGTCTTATAACGATGTTGATATAAACGATCTTGTTGACGGTCTGGGAACTTTTGGAACTTATATCTTTATCAGTTCGAGCGCGGTTTATCCGGAGACGAATGCGCAGCCTTTTACTGAGGACGGAACGCTTGGCGAAAACAAATTCTGGGGCAGATACGGCACTGACAAGATAGCGGCGGAGAAGGCTCTTCTAGCGCGTGTTCCTAATGCGTATATCTTGAGGCCGCCGTATCTTTATGGGCCGATGAATAATGTGTATAGAGAAGCTTTTGTGTTCGACTGCGCGAAGGCCGGAAGGAAGTTCTACCTGCCACATGACGGATCAATGAAACTTCAGTTCTTCCACGTTGAGGACCTCTGCAGACTGATGGAAAAGATCGTTAACGAGAGGCCGGAAGATCATGTCATGAATGTCGGCAATCCGGATTCCGTGACGGTGAGAGAATGGGTCGACAGATGCTATGAATGTCTGGGCAAAAAGGCTGAATTCGTTGAGGTTATGGCAGACATTGAACAGAGACTGTATTTCAGTTTCTACAACTATGAATATGCTCTCGATGTGAGCAAAATGAAGAAGTATCTGCCGTCCGTGAAGGACCTGGACGAGGGCCTTCGCGAGTGTGCGGAATGGTATGGGGGCAATGAGTCCGAAGTCAGGAAGAAGCCGATGATGGATTACATCGACAACAACCTGGCGGAGAAGGAGGCCTGACATGCTCGCGAAGCTGAATGCTAAAGCAATCGTATACAACAGAAATCTCAACAAGCTCCTCCTGCTCAGGCGCTGTGACAATGATGAATATGGCGCCGGCACGTGGGAGAATGTCGGAGGAAATCTCGAAGAAGGTGAGACCCCCGAAGAGGCGCTCTGCCGTGAAGTGCGCGAGGAGACGGGAATCACTGAAATCAAGATAATTAAGATCGCATATGTGGTCATGCTGGATAATGAACCCAAGGATCTTCTCATAGTCTATCTGTGTGAGACGGAGACTGAAGATGTTAAGCTCAGCTTTGAGCACAGCGAATGTGTTTGGGCTGACGAGGCCGGGTGCAGGGAACTGCTGCCGAAGGCGATAGTTGAAGATTTTGAGAAGAACGGGGTTTTCGAGGTGCTGGGAGGACAGCAAAATGGAAAATGAAGTGATCGTTGAGAGCTGCTCGCCGGTATGCAACATTCAGGCGTTCGTGGAGAAGTCGGATAAGAATTATTACTTTTATCTCTGGATCGATCCGGAGAAGTCAGGCGATATCAGATCGTGCTGGATATGCAACAGGGTTCCGGCGCCTGCCGACATTAATGAGGCGTTTAAAGACGAGGGCGAAGCTCCGTGCATGCCGTTCGAATATGTCGACCACGATCCGGCTGGCATCGAGTTGGACGAAGATTCTTTATCCATACAGTGGCTCGAAGAAGGCGATGCCGCCGCGGTCCTGTCAGGAGATAAGATAATTGCGCTGATACCGTGCTTCAGCGGCTATAACGGTTTCCCGGGATATTCGGCCTATGCAAAAGGAACGGGTCCCTTCGCATGGGAACTCAAGAACGCATGTGCACGGTTCGAGAAAGACCTAAAGGCTGCTGAAGAATTCTGGGACTTCTTTGACCGGGAGGATTTCTGGGGAGAGGTGCAGTCTTTCCATATCGACGCGCTAGAGAGGTTCTTCGGAAAGCACGAGAAGTATTACGCAATCGACGGAAATGAGTTCCCGCCAAAGGCTCTGGTGCAGGGCAGAAAAGACGGTGTGATCTACGGGATCACTCTCGGCGTGAGCATGATACCGATGCCGAAGGTCGAGATGTACTATCAGGAAGAATACAAGGATTACCGCAGGATCGAGCTGGGCTTTGCATGCGCGGAGAGGCACGAGCCGCTGGTTAAGCACATCTATTCGACGCTCTCTTCGCTGGCCGCATATCCGTGGGAAAATCTGACTTTCTTCGGCCATGGCCACACGGTTCCGTTCGGCAACATCAAAGGTATGGATTATCTTCTCTTCCTTAATGCGCGGATGCTGCTGGGGTCAGTCTCACCCGAATATGATGATTTCATGGATGAGAAGGTCAACCTCCTCTGGGTAAAACCGATCACCGCTGCAGAGCAGAAGTTGATTGCAGATAACGGCGTTCAGGAATATCTGAAGGATAAAGACCTGACGACGGTGCATATATTGGGATAACGTCACAGAAGCGTTTTCGAATGTTATTATATTTCCCGAAAAATATCTTTCGACCAGCGAATAATCCGCGCTGCTCAGTTGTTAAGTAAGTAGATGCGGATGGAAAGGAGGCAAAAAAGGTGACAGAAAAGGAACTCGAGCAGATCTATAACGAGGGGTACAAGCCGGTGTTCTGGACAGCGATGGCGCTGCTCAAGAATGAGGCCGACGCTGAAGACGTCGTTCAGGACACGTTCATAGCTTTTATGGAATCGTATTCGGATATCAAGGATACGAGTAAGGCTGTACCGTTGCTCAAGAAGATCGCTGCCAACAAGAGTCTCAATCGCATTAAGCTCGCGAGGACGGACAATGAGGATGACGAGTTCTTTGAGAGTTGTGAGGCAGTACCGGAAGATTTTCTGCCGGATTCCATCGTCGAATCAGACGAGATGCGCAGGATCGTCATGGACATCATCGAGAAGTCTTTGTCCGATGATATCAGGAGAACGCTGATACTGTTCTACTTTGACGAGATGAGCACGAAGGAGATCGCCGAAGCACTGCAGATCCCGCAGGGGTCCGTTCTTCGCCGCCTGAATTTTGCCAGAAACAAGATAAAGAAGGAGGTCGAGAGATATGAAAAAGAAAACAATACGAAGTTGTTTGGCATGGCAATTCCATTCTTAAGCAAACTCTTTATAAAAGAAGCCGAGCAAGTGGCGTTTAAGCCCATGCCCGCAAAGATCGCAAATCTGTCCGCATCTGCAAAGGCATCCGCTAAGGATGCAGGAATTAAAGCTTCAAAAGAAGCTCTAAAGAAAGGGACAGATGCAATGAAAACAAAGCTTTTGATCGGAGGTTTGGCAGGCGTTGTCGCAGTCGGCGCAACAATTGGAATTATCGCAGCAGTAATAAATAAGAAGCCGGATACGGTCGGAACCGATGAGACCGTGATCGAAGAGACCGGTCCGTCCAGGGTCAGGAGTGACGTTGGAATTACAAGTTCCGCGGATACAAGTGATCCGGAAGAAACAGAAACTGAAACCGAAGCAACAGAGGCACCTGACGAGTTAACGGAAGATTCCATCGTTATCCACATGGACGGCATGACATCGGAAGAGGTTGCCGAGAATCTGTTTAAGGCGGGCAATGTAAGCATCGGAATGACCAAAGAGGATTATCAGAACAGGTTCTATGTGCCTGAGGATAAAACTCTGGCAGGCAAGAAATACAACTCGATAGATGATTCCTGGTATTGGACATTCTACGGCGGAATCTCTGATGATGTAAGGATCTTCAACCTGTATGCCCTCGTGACTACGGATGATGACGGAAAAGTAAATTATACCGGTCAGGGTGCAGGTGTTGCGGTTACGGTAAAGATCGAAGATGAGGCGTTCTGCGAAGAGGTTTTCGAGAAGTGCATTGACAAGTATGAATCACTCGGATGCACGGTCAGTTTTGATTCAGGCAGCGCTGTTTCGGGAGGAAGAATAGTTGAGTTTGATTCGGATGTCGGAAATATCAAGATTACTTTCAATCCGAAACAGATCGTACTGAATATACCTTTTTCCTTACTTGAAAATGCGTAATTAATTAGAAAGAGCGGAGCCCCCAAAGTTCCGCTTTTTTATTGCTCGAAAAAAATTTTCGAAAACAGCGAATAATCCACACCGCTCAGTTGTTAAGTATATGGATGCGGACATAACGCATCGTCAGCAAATCGAAAACAAAAAGGAGTAAAGGGAAATGAAGAAGTTAGTTTGTGTAGTACTTGCAGGTGCAGTAATCATGGGCGCGTGTGCATGCAGCAAGAAGGATACGCCGAAGAGCGCAAGGGGCAACGGAACAACGGTCGAAGAGGAAGATGAAGACGTCGATGAGGCCGATGAGACCACTGAGGTTAAAGAGACTGCTTCAGCGACGGAATATAACTTCGAAGATGATTACTGGTTTGTCGATCCTGCGGATGAGGCAACAGTAAAGAAGCTCGTTGATAACCTTATCGCATGCGAGCCGAAGATGAATGACTCGGACAGCGACATCGGCAGGAAAGTCGGCACGACCTTTGACCATGAATACTCTGAGTACGCCATGATGTCTTTCGGATATCAGTTCTATTTTGAATACGGTTCAGAGAATTTAACAGATATCATTAACGAGAGAAATCATGTAAGGTACGTTGCGTACAACGGATTTGAACTTGAGGATGTCGGCCACTTTGATTTTGTGGTCAGAGGCTACAAAGCAAAGGATTACGGTAATTCAGAAAGACCCGGTTCCGGCTCGGTTTCCCTTTATGTTTACGATGAGAAAGAAGCCAATGCCTGCAAGGATATCTTCGTTAACTACATCAGGGAACTCTACAAGGACGAGATCACAGGTGAGAAGGTATTTGAGTCGCTGAACGGAATCTATCTCTTGTATGGTGACAAGCAAACTGACCGTTTAGCTGAGATCTGGTGCCGCCCCGTAGAAGATGTTGAAGGCTGCTGGCAGGTAACTGCTATCATCACATTCAATGACGCGGACATGATGCCGAAGACATAAGGCTTGATTTTTGTCGGATGAAGAACGGGGCTGTCTCATGAGTGCAGCGAACCATCAAAGTCTTTTGCTTTGAAGGGGCGCTGCAGAGCGGGACGGCCCTGTTGGATTGTGGGGTATATCTTTTTCTGAATATATAGCGAAAAAAGACACGTTTTGACATGCGTATATCTTTTTTGAGGAAAAACTTGTTTTCGCGATAACAAAAATGTCCCTCGCGTATCCTAAATTGCGGTAGATTTCATATAAAGATAGATCCGGTCAATGCGATATCCTAATTCCAAGATTTAGCTATGGAAAGACAAGTTTATGGCCGAACTTATAACTTTTTCTCGAAAAACTGAAAATAAAGATATAAACAGCCGAAAACATATCTTTTTCGTGCAAATAATCCAAAAAAGATACGCAATTGTATTCGGAATCTGCCGTAGAGAAAAAGAAAACTTCTCGGCCTTAAGAGTAGTACGGCCTGATGTCCGCGATGCACGCCGGGCATTTGTCCAGGCGCATGTTAGGCAGCGGTGTTCCGCAGAACGGGCAGGTCTCGGGACCGGTGAAGGCAGGCGCGGCCGGTGCGGTTGCGGGTGCTGTTGCCGTGTAAGCAGGTGCGGGTGCTGAGGGCGCTGTGGGAGCAGTGGGCGTGTAACTTGGCGCCGGCGCATTCATCCCCGCTCCGATATTCCCGGCAAAACTTCCAGCCATGCCTACTCCTGCAAATCCAACTGCGGCGCCTGCCGAATTGGAGGCTGCGGACTTCGCTGCCTCAGTCAGACCTAATGCCACCAGTGCGTTGAGGGCGGCCGGGTCGTCGGCGAAGATCTTTGCCGAATCGAACTGCTCGACACGCTGTCTGGATGCTTCGTCGAGAGTCAGATGGGTTAATGCGATCGACTCGATGACCATTCCGCGATCTTCGTACCAGAGCCTGTTTATTACTTCGTTGACGGCGTCCTTTATCTTGCTCTTATTGGAGATGAGCTGCGGGAAAGGAATCTTGTCACGTGTTGCACAGAGATTGAGAGCCTCCTCCATGTGATCCTGCACTTCGAGGAAAGGCTGCTTGGGGTGGTAGGGCGAACCCATGAAATATTCAACGGTCGTTTCCTTGCCGGTCTTCTTGAAGAATCTGACCGGGTCAACGATCCTGAACGAGAAGGTAATCCTGAACGTGAAATACAGGTTCCCGTAGACCGGATCCGGGTAGGGAACAGTAATAGGTTTATTGCTCGTCTGGTCCAGTATCTCGAGACCGTTGACGTAGTAGATCTTCTGGCACTTTGTGACCTCGCCCGCGAATCTGAAACGGTCGAAAACATCCACCATGACACCCTTCATGTTGCCCGACAGAACGGATGCGGAAGACGAGTTCTCCCAGGTGTACAGGCCGGGCGTGAGAGCGCTGTCGACGATCTTGCCGTTGTCGATCATGAGCGCGTAAGTGCCCTCGGGAACGAGGACCTTCGATCCGGCAGTGATGATGTCGTTGCTGCCCTGGTTAAAGCCCTTGGAATTTTGCTTGTACGCGCGTTTTACGAGTATCTTCTGACCCAGGGAATCAGTCTTGAACGACTCAAGAAACTGGTCGTTGAGCTCCGAATTGATCGAATCTGAAATAGTGCCTGCGACGTTGCTGATAAATCCCATGGTTTCGTGTTTTCCCCGTGTATTAGAGCGGAAGGTTTAGCCTCACACCTTATTATCCTTACAGGTAGAGTATATGTTTGGAGCCCTGTTTTGTCCACAGAAGAAGGGCGTGCGGAGTACAGACAAAACGTGCACTTTATATACCCGCCCGGAATGTTATGATAAAAAAGTCGAAAAAATATTTCCTGACCACCCAATAATTCGCATCGCTCAGTTGTTAAGTAAGCAGATGCGGATAGAAAGGATTGCAAAACAGATGACCGGCAAGGAACTCGAGCAGATCTACAACGCAGCATACAAGGCAGTTTACTGGACAGCAATGTCGCTTCTCAAGAATGAGGCGGATGCAGAAGATGTCGTCCAGGATACTTTCGTATCTTTCATTGAGTCTTACTCAGACCTGACAGATACAACCAAGGCTACAGCGCTGCTCAAGAAGATCGCTGCCAACAAGTGCCTTAATCGCATTAAGCTCGCGAGGACGGACAATGCTGACGAAGAGTTCTTTGAAAATGTCGAGGCTGTTCCGGAAGATTTCCTGCCTGATTCGATCATCGAATCGGAGGATATGCGCAAGGTCGTCATGGACATCATCAACAAGTCCCTGTCTGAGGACATCAGAAGGACACTGATCCTGTTCTACTTTGACGAGATGAGCACGAAGGAGATCGCAGAGAGCCTGGGAATTCCCCAGGGAACGGTCCTTTGGCGTCTGAATTTTGCCAAGAAAAAGATCAAGAAGGAGGTCGGGAAGTATGAAGAAGAAAACAATACGAAGTTGTTCGGCATGGCAATTCCGTTCTTAAGCAAACTGTTTATCAAAGAGGCCGAGCAGGTGGCATTCAAGCCCATGCCGGTCAAGCTCGCAAATCTGTCCGCATCAGCACAAGCTTCCGCAAAGGGAGCAGTTTCAAACGCTTCGATCGAAGCAGCAAAGAAAGGGACAGGTATAGTGATGAAAAAGTTGATTTTAGGCGTTATAGCTTCAGTTGTTGCAGTTGCGGTAATGATCGCAGTTATCGTTGTGGTAGTTAAGAAGAACAATGAGTCCGCTTCCGGCCGTTCTGAGGATGAATATTCCTACGATGAGGATGATGCGGCAGGAGCAGGTCCGGCGTCTAACGGTTCGGATGGTTCTAAGTCAGGCTCAGACTCGAAAACAGACCGCAGCCCGTTCTATATCACGGTAAATGGGGCAGATATTTATTTAGGAGACAACATTGAAGATGTCAGAGACGTTCTGGGTGATGAGGTTTATCCGAGGGATGTAAGTGACAGCTACACATTGTACTCTTTCGAGTCTGTTCATATCTGTGCATATCCTGACGGCAGGATCTTCAATATGGCGTGCCAGGTAGGGCACGGTGACTGGAAGCTGTCCGGCAGCCTTGACGGAGAATCTACCAAGGAGGATATCATTGAGTTCTACGGCATGGATCCGTACGTGAATGAGGACTCGAAGTTGCTCTTTAACTGTTACGTTGGAGACTGTTTAGAAGACGCATCTATTTATTTAGGCAATGGACAGTTGTTTGAGGTCGGACTGACCAGCATGTCTTAATCGGATTTTTACAATTTCATAAAACACCAGATGCTATAATAAACCTATCCGGGGACTTCTCCGGATAGGTTTTTATCTGGTACGGAAAAGCTTATGATTGTCGACATGTTACATCGCCACTGGGTCTCGATCTTTGCGGTTATTTTGTTCTGCATTAAGCTGTGGCCCAAGAAAAGATTCAGAAATACTGAGACAAAGTATTTCTGGGTTACTGCGGTGAGCTGTCTTTTACTGATTATCGAAGATTCATTTGAGTCTATAAGCTCGCTGTATCCTTCGATGAGATTTGCCAGGACGCTGCTCTCAATACTCGGTTATACGTTCCGTTCGACGGCGGCGCTGGGTCTTTTGCTGGTAGTCGTTCCACGCACCAAGAGGAGCTGGGTCTACTGGATCCCTTCGATGATCACATGTGCGATTTGCAGCACGGCATTCTTTACGGATATCGCTTTCGGATTCGATGAGACTTATGCGTTCTACAGGGGGCCGTTGGGGTACGTTGCTTTCGCGGTGCCGATCCTGTATATAGTCCTGATCCTGTGGGTCGTATTCAAGAATTTCTCCGAGAAAACGAGCCTTGAGAGATTCATTGTTCCGACCGGCGTTGTGTTCTGTCTGTCGGCCGCTTTCCTGGATGTCCTGTACGGCGGCGTCAGGCTAAATGAGGCGATAATCATCAGCAGCGTATTCTTCTATCTGGTCCTTTTCTCGAACGACAACAGAAGGGATTCGCTGACGGGACTTCTGAACAGACAGGCGCTCTACGATGATGGCAAACTCTATAACAGGAGCATCGGGGCGGCTGCGTCGCTTGATATGAACGGCCTTAAGGAACTTAATGATACGCAAGGACATAAGGCAGGTGATGAAGCACTCGCGAAGATCGGTGAGTGCATGCTTAAGATCGCAGATGAGAAGACTCTGGCATACAGAGTCGGAGGCGACGAGTTCGTTATCCTGTTCCTGCATGAGGATGAGAATGTGATCTCTTATGTGGTAAAGAAGACTGTCGAAGACATCGAGAAGGCCGGCTACTGCATCTCGACCGGATATGCCCTGCGCGGTAAGGATGCCACCGTCGATGATGTGATCAAAGAGTCGGACCAGAAGATGTACGAGGCAAAGTCCGACTACTACCGTTCAAAAGGAATGAAGGAAAGAGTAAAATGTTTCCAGGTTCCGGAAGAGAAAAAGTGAGCCGGAAATAAAAAGTGATTGTTTTCGAGAGGGGATAATTATGAAGAAAGCAATTAAACTGGGAAGTATTATGCTGACAGCGGCGATGGCGCTCTCACTGTCCGCATGTGCCACATCAATCCAAACGACAGATTTTTACGTTGATCCGGCAGAAACGCTGGCAAATAAAGAAGATGCTGATAGCAGCGTGAATGTAGCGATGATCACGGCTGAAACAACAGACGTGACAGTTGCAAAGATTACAGAGTCGACCGAGGCCGAGGATGATCACGACGGCAGCTATCATTATATGAAGCAGACGATGACTTTCAGCAACGGACGTGAGGAGTACGAAGAGAGCTATTATGATGACAACGGAATCATGATCAGGTTCAGGCGATCTTCAAGTGTCTCGGCTGAGGTCAGCACAACAGAATATGAGTATGATGCCCAGGGAAGGCTGTTGAAGGAAACTGTGACTATCGAAAACAATGGCGAAGTAACTCTGGTTCATGTTAATGAAAACTTTTATGAGAACGATCTTCTTGTGAAGACGGATCAGACATCGACAATGATTCCTTCCCTCGAGCCTTATAATGAAGGTTGCCGTGTTATCTATTATGAATATGATGATAAGGGTCTTCTGATTAAGGAAGACACATATTATAAATCCGGAGCATTTCTCCAAGAACGCGTATATATATATGATGACAAGGGAAACCTTCTGGCAGAGGTGGATAATGATGTCGACGGCAATATGGTCGGTTCTATTGAATACGAATATGATTCGCAAGGCAATGTTATCAGTCAGAACTGGCTGGCCTCTGACGGTGTCTCATATAGATATGTTAACTACGAATACAATTCTAACGGCGATATGATAAAGGAATCAGGCAATCTGTATACATATGAATTTGAATATGAATACTTCAACGGTCAGCTCATATGCAAAAAGTGGTTTAATGCTGATGGAAATTGCTCCATAACGGAATATGCCTATGATGAATATGGCAGAATTATAATTGTTGAAACCTACAGTGCTACAAACGATGCTGCAGATCTTAAGATCACGTATGAATACGAGTGGTAAGAGGTTTTCTTCATTTAAGGATCAGAGTGTAATACCTGGAAATATTTTAAGAGGCGCCAGACGATTAACTTTTAATCTCAGTTAAAAGCGAACAAGGGGATATCTGTTATGTTCATTAAGAAACTGTCATCATTGATCCTCACCGGAGCAGTAGTCTTATCTTTTGCGGCATGCAGTTCGGAAGGAACGCAGCCTTCCATATCTGATACAACAGCCGCAGCCGAGACAACTGCGGCTCAAACCGAGACAACTGCAGCACAGGCAGCTGATAACAGCGATGATATATTCGTAAGTGCTTATCCTGCTTTCGCAGTCACATCTCAAAGTCTTCACGACGGTAAGTGGGACGATGTAACTGCCTTTGAAGATAAGAATGCTTCGCCTGAGCTGTCATGGGACCCTGTGGAAGGCGCCACGACCTACGTCATCTACATGATCGACATGGACACCGCCTATGTCATTCACTGGAACTCCAGTGACATTACAGAGACATCTCTTCCGGAAGGCTGGGCTCCCTCCTCCGATTATGCCGGACCTCGTCCCCAGCCGGGAATCACGCATCGGTATAACGTCTATGTTTTCGCACTTAAGAATCCTGTCGAAAGAGTAAAAGGCGGCGTTAGAAGCACCTCGCCAAAAGTACAGGAATTTATGGATGCATTAGACACCGACGTTAATGGTAATACCGGAAACATAATAGCTGTCGGCCGCGCAACCGGATTATACTCGGCGAAATAATCCTTTCTTCATTTTTGTTCTCGAAATAGGCTACACTTCATTCGGCTACAGGATGTTCTATTTCTGGGGTTACTGGAGTGTCATCGTGATGCTCGTAATGCTGTCAGTTGTATTCCTGTTCGCGTTTATCAGGAGCGTGAGAGGAGTATTGCTCAGAAGATAATTGCATCTGTTTTTGAGCAGGGATGTTCATATATAATGATGGCATCTATATATCTGCGAAAGATGTGATCATATACTCCAGTTTCTTCTATGAAAATGCTGAAACGATGGGCGAAGAAGCCCAGTACCAGCGCATCGGTGCTTATAGCGGTCCTCACGAGAAGGGATAGTATTATATCAGACTCAAATGCTCCAATCCGTGTGATATCTCAATAGATATAAATTCTTCAACCTTCGGCTGGCATTATGATGATGTAGGATTCTGGTATAGTGATCTGGATGGTACTTATCCGGCAAATAAATGGAAGTGCATTAAGGGCCACTGGTATTATTTTGATGCTTCAGGCTATCTTGTGCGCGGTTGGAAGAGGATAGACGGCAAGTGGTATTACTTTTTGGGTTCGCCCGGTTATGCGATTACCGGATGGTGCTATATCAGCGGCTGGTATTACTTCGACAAAACCTCCTGTGAGATGAAGACCGGATGGATCTATCACAACGGATACTGGTACTACATGAAGCCGAACGGTCTGATGGCCGAGAGCGAATACTGGGACGGTTACTGGCTCGGTTCAACCGGCAAATGGACTTACCAGCACAGGGCTCAGTGGCACGACGACGGCAATGATAAGTGGTGGTACGGCGATGACACCGGCTGGCGCGCAGGAAATATGGATTTAAAGATCAACGGCAAGATTTACACCTTCGATTCACAAGGCTACTGCGTGAATCCTTATTCACCGCGTACCGCGTGATCCGTGACTGATTACAGGGCTGCCTCCGGGCAGCCTTTTTAGTTGGGAGCGTGCGGGGATGCGCGGGGATGCATGGGAAGGCGCGGGAAGGCACGGGGATGCGCGGCAGAACGTACGGCAACGCCGTGCATTTTGCCGTCGGTTCGGGCAAAAAACGGTTGTTTGAACGGCAAAACATACGGCAACGCCGTGCATTTTGCCGTCGGGCCCAAGTTTGCACGAATTTTACACGGGTAGTCAGCATTGTGGCCGTCCTCTCGAGAACTCCCGCTCTCCGATAATGATATAATTACCAAAGATGCGGTTTTCTGGGGCATGGACAAAGAAGAGGCCGCTATGGCGGAGAAGGGGAAAAATAATGGAATACTTTAAGTCAGAAAAAATCGCCGACGGGAGCTATAAGATCGAGAATGCATTCTCGGACAAACTGCCGTTCAATGTTTACTGCTATCTCGTCGTCGGCGAGAAGTATGCGCTCCTGATCGATTCGATGTTCGGCTTCGGTGACCTGAAGGCTTATTGTGAGACGCTGACGGATAAGCCCGTAAAGCTCGTAAACACGCACGCTCACGGCGATCATTTCGGCGGCAATTATCATTTCGATTCATGCTATATGCACTACAGGGATATCAAGTTCTTCCTGGCAGTTCCGGAGATGAGCAAGGCGCAGATCGCGGACGGGCTCAAGGCTTTCATGGGTGATGAGTATAAGGAACTGATCGATGCGGATGACGGCAATTTCGCCGACGTTCATAACATGAAGGTGTACCCTATAGGTGACGGGGATGTTTTCGATCTGGGCGGCAGGAAGATTGAAGTCGTTGAGGTCGGAGGTCACACTCCCGGTTCGGTCGTCCTGATAGATGACAAGACGAGGATCGCGTATGCGGGCGATGCATGCAACGGCAATACTCTGCTCGATCTGGACGGATGTCTGACAGTCAGCGCGTATCGCGAAAACCTTATCCGCCTCAAGAGTTACCAGGACCGCTTCGACATGATGTACGGCGGTCACGAGATCTTTGATCCGACGATAATCGATGAGGGAATCGAGACGGCCCAGAGGGTCATCGACGGCACTGACGATAAATACGTCGCTAAGGGAATCATGGGAACCGACACCCATTACGCGGCAGCGAAGGTCGAAGGCGGATACGAGAGGGCGGACGGCAAGCGATTCAACATGACTTATATACCTGCCAGGATCGTTGGCGAAGACGACCGCAGGCAGGTAATAAAATAAACAAAAAGGAATAGGAGAGGGAAAATGAGAAAGATCACGGCGGTAATCTTAAGTGTAGTTTTATGTCTGACATTGCTCTGCGCGTGCGGCCGGAAAACAGATTCTGACGGCAATACGCTCATAACGTCCAGATGGACCTGTATCTCTTACACGGTAAACGGTACGTATGAGGATTTAAGAGACGATTCGATCCTGCTCAAACTGATAATGTTCAAGGACAAACCGAGGTTTAAGAGTACGGACGGAACTGACTTTACTCTCTCTCTTCTGCAAAAGGAATATAACGGAACACTGACACTGCAGGAAGACGGCACATATCTAATGTCAAACGGTGAGGGTAAGCCGACGTTAAATGCAAAGATCACAGGGAATGTCCTGTCCGTTTATGATGATAACGGCAAGATAGAGATCAATTTCGAGACGAGCTGATTCCCCCGGTCCGGCACAAATAAGAGGCTTTGACGTAATCTGCCACACCTTTGCCTATAAATAGTTTGAATATCAAAGCATTTCTGCGTAAGATGAAATTGTAAGGGTCGGATCGCGTGCCTGGGTAAGGGAGGTGCACCATGTCAAAAAGACCTTTTGAGTTCGCATATGGAATAAAGCTCATCGCGCTATGGATGCTGATTCCGTTCTTGTGCCTGATCGTTCCGAGGATCTATACCGAGTTCTCGGCTAATATGACCACTCAGGAAGTCACGCTCGGTGAGGAGATCTACAGCCCGTATCCTGATGATTACAAGGGTTTCAAGGCTGAGATCAACGGTGTCGAGGACGGCGTTCATGCGCCCGTTACGAGCAAGAAAGGCGATAAGATCACGGTCGTCCTGAGAAACGGCAGGTATTATCTGACACCGGATGATGAGAAGATGCTGAACAGCTACGTGTCGTTTGGCGGAAGATTCGTAAGGGTAACAAATAACAGCGCAGGCTATCACGTTTTAGGCCTTGCTGCAGCGCTGCTGATATGTTTCCTGACCACGGTGAAGAAGTCTAAAGACATTCGCGGGGTATATCCGAAGCTTGCAAAGTCAACCAACATCATCGGAATTATATGCAGCGTACTGATGTCGGCCGCGATGATCTTCTACCATGTAGACGGCTCGCTGACCAGCACCGGATTTGTATTGATCGGCCTGCTTATCGGAATCATCTATACGGCTGTTTTCATGCTTGCGTGGCTCATCGAATGTCTGATCATGGCGTTCGCAAAAAAGTGAGACGCCGGAGTTTTTACAGAAAATATAGTGCGCGGTTGCTTAAAGTGCGGCCGCGTTTTTGCCGGGCGGCTGCTCCATCCCGAGAGGCCCGTACGAACAGCTTCCCCGCCCACCAGTTCTGCTATAATTGCTTCATAACCGATATGTATTCAGGGGGATAAGAGGTCACATGTACGTCAGGGCAGTAAGTAATATCGACAGGGGGATCTTCCCGTCGATGGTGTATGCCAGGATCAATCAGGGGTGGTATGCCAAGTATGTTGTGTATAACGAGTGGAAGAAGATTTTCGAGCTCGTGGACTATATGGATAAGGTCGTGGACGACAAACGGAACGTAAGGATCTTCATGATCCAGACGGACACTGACGGGTTCGAGGAGTACGGCAATGCAAAGCTCCTGAAGCTCAAGAAATACTGCAGCGACAACGGCCGCGAGATGCCTGACGTGAAGACGATGTTCGGGTATCCGGACGTGTGCGGGAATTGCGCGTTCATCTGCGACATCATGGAAGAAAGGCAGGTGCCCGCGGACCGCTATGATATCGCGTTAAGAGACCTCCCGGACGTCAACGAATGGCACTACCTCCGCACGCCTGAAGAAGTGGAGGAATTCATGAAGCTTTTCGCCGGATTCCACGATTCGGATCTCGTGAAGGTCACTTATGAGGAGTCAGGTGACGGTTCAAAGACCGCCTACGCGGTTTTCGACAATTCCGGATGGTTCGGCATCGCGGAACTTTGCTTCGAGGGCGTTCAGTATCTGAGGATCGTGCCTGCCGGAGAGAGTTACATGAGTGAGATATTATCCTCCACGCTGGAGGTAAATGACGACGGCGTGTTCTGGGCAGACACCTACATGGAGAAGCCCGACATGTCTTACGAAGGGAGCATCATCCGCTCGCTCTCGCTCAAGTGGCGCAAACTCGGGACGACGGAATGATATAATTAAGACTGCCTGAGGGACGGAACCCCGAAGGCAGTATTTATATTCAAGGAATAATGGGAATGGCTAAGATACTCGTAGTAGAAGATGATAAGGAAATAAACAAACTCGTATCCGACTTCCTCGTAAGCAACGGTTATGAGGTTATGTCCCAGTTCGACGGTCTGAAGGCGACTGATGCCGTAAAGAACGAGGGCATCGATCTTGCGATCCTTGATCTGATGCTCCCTTATAAGAACGGCGACATGGTGCTCTCCGACATTCGAAAGATATCCAACATTCCGGTCATTATCGTGTCGGCAAAGGAGACCACGCAGAATAAGATCGATCTGCTGCGTCTGGGCGCTGACGATTACATGACCAAGCCCTTTGATCTCGAAGAGGTCCTCGCGAGGATCGAGAGCAACTTGAGAAGGGCGAGCTTTGTTCCCGGCAGAGGCAACACGCTCGAATATAACGGCCTCACGATTGACGAGAATAATAATGTCTCAGCATTGGACGGTACGGAACTGTCGTTGACGGCCAAGGAGTTTTCGATACTTCTGATGCTGCTCAAATATCCGGATAAGGTCTTCTCGAAAGCTAATCTTTTTGAGAGCATCTGGCAGGAGGAATATATCGCCGAAGATAATTCTCTCAATGTTCATGTCAGCAATCTCCGCGCAAAGCTTAAGAATATCAGTCCCGAAAAGGACTTCATTGATACCGTCTGGGGCATCGGATACCGTCTTCATAAAGACTGAGAGGGCATTTCCTTAAGGCTTTATCACTTTCTTTAGAAATTCTTTAAACTTTTTCCCTCAGGGCAAATAGTTTCTTTATGCCTGTCCGATAAACTGATGTCGTAAACGAAATGGAAAGGGGATCGCTCAATATGGAATCGATCGTAATGGAAACAAAGGGATTATCAAAGAAGTACCGCCAGACGCTGGCTCTTGATAACGTCAGTCTCAAATTGGAAAAGGGAAAGATCTACGGCTTCATCGGACAGAACGGAGCAGGTAAGACAACGCTCATCAGAATGATCACGGGACTGGGTTTCCCGACGGGCGGCGAACTCACATTATGGGGCAAGACAGGGGATAAGGAACTTCAGGAACAGCGCAAAAGAATCGGAAGCCTGATCGAAGGACCCGCACTCTATCCTTACATGACCGCATACCAGAACATGGAAGTGCAGCGCATTCAGAGAGGAATCCCTGATAAGAGCATCATCGACAAGACACTGAAACTGGTAGGACTCACTGACACCGGCAGGAAGAAGGTCAGAAACTTCTCACTTGGTATGAAGCAGCGATTGGGAATTGCGATCGCGCTCCTCAACACTCCCGAGTTCCTGATCCTCGACGAACCTATCAACGGCTTGGATCCGGCAGGCATCGTCGACGTGCGTAATCTCATCAAGAAACTCAACAGGGAATACGGCATGACGATCCTTATCTCGAGCCACATCCTTGAGGAACTCTATAACACCGCAACTGATTTCATCATCATCGACAAGGGCAGGATTATCGAGGAACTCTCCGAGGCTGAACTTAATGAGAAGTGCAAGCAGCACATCGAGATAAAGACGATGGATCCCCAGAAGGCGATCATGGTACTGGAGCAGAAGCTTCATACAGATAACTTCAAGATCATGCCGGACAATACGATACAGCTCTACGATTTCTTAGACGACCTCGAGAAGGTTGCAGGAGCACTCGCAGAAGAGAAGGTCCTTGTAACCGGTCTTACCGTAACGGGCGACACGCTCGAACAGTACTTCCTCAATAAGATCGGGGGTGCTTCAAATGACTAAGGTCATTAGAGCGGAAATATATAAGCTCTTCCACAGCTTTTATCTCTGGGGGATCGGACTCGGATATTTATTAGTTACTACGATCCTGGTACACGATCACATAGATGAGATGAGCTACCTGAGATCAGGAAT
>JAEEGL011255695.1_pt1 | contig 29989 bp, 27 predicted proteins | sample 9134231 | NCBI WGS metagenome assembly JAEEGL01 (sample SAMN16246548, study PRJNA631951) | gut metagenome | biome: gut microbiome; feature: rumen; material: fiber-attached | host: Bos | place: Iran: Karaj | collected 2018-10 | reverse complement strand
CGGCGTTTTATATCAGAACTCTCAACAACAGATACGCGTACGACGGCACGGACATACGCGCGGGCGGTCTCGGCATACTGTCGGACGTCATATTCGATCCGTATATGAAAAACGGACTTCTCTGCCCGTCTAACGTCGAAAACGAGAAAAAACAGCTGATCGACGCGATAAAAAGCATCAGAAACGACCGCGGCGTTTACGCCGAGCGCAGATGCCTTTGCGCGATGTTTGAAAACGAACCGGATTTTTCGCCTAAATACGGCTCCGAAAAAGAAGCCGCGGAGATAAACGCCGCAAAGCTTACGGAGTATTATAAAGAAACGCTTAAAAACGCCGCCGTTGAGATCGTTACGGTCACGGGGGAGGACGGGAGCGCGGCGCTCGAATACGCTCAGTCGGTCGCGGAAAGGCTCGGCGACCGCGAAACGGACGAAAAACTCCGCCTGCCCGCTCCGTTCGGCGGCGGAATAAAGCGCGTCGAAGAGAGCGAACAGGTCAATCAGAGCGTGCTCTGCATCGGCTGCGATACCGGAACGGAGCCTTTCGGCAAAGATTCGCAGATCTACGCCGTGTACGACGAGATATTCGGTCACAGCGCGACGAGCAGACTTTTCAAAAACGTCAGAGAGAAACTGTCGCTCTGCTATTACTGCGGCACCACGTCTTACGCAGGTCTGCGCAAGACCGTCATACGCGCGGAACTCGACGCAAAAAACAGAGACAGAGCCGAGGAGGAGATATTCAGACAGCTTGAGCTTATGAAAACGGAGCTTTCCGAAGACGAGCTCGGCGACGGCAAGCGGTCGCTTTGTTCGCTCTGCCTGTCGGGCACCGATTCGCTTTCGTTTACCGCCTCATGGTATCTTTCCCGCGCGCTTTCGGGCGCGGAAACGATCTCGCCGCTCGAATATATCGAACGGATAAAGTCGGTCACGCGGGAGCAAATATTCGCCGCCGCCGAAAAAGTACGGCCCGATACCGTGTATTTCATGAAAGGAGCCGCTTCGGATGATATTTGATCTGCAAAAAATAAGCAACGAAAAGATCGGCGAATATTATTATAAATTCCGCCACGAAAGCGGGCTGACCGTTTTGTTCGCTCCGAACTCGTACACGGCTTCGTTTGCAGTGATAGCGGCGAAATACGGCAGTATAGACACGACGTTCGACACGTGCCGCAAAAGGTATATCACGCCCGAGGGAACGGCTCACTTTCTCGAGCATAAACTCTTTGAGACGGAGGACGGCGGCGACGCTTTCGATCTTTTTGCAAAGACGGGCGCGTGGTCGAACGCATATACCGGCTTTACCTCGACCGCGTATCTTTTCTCCGCCTCGTACGAATTTTACAAATCTCTTGAAATACTGCTCGATTTCGTTTACCATCCGCATTTTACGGAGGCATCGGTCGAAAAAGAACGCGGTATAATAGCCGAAGAGCTCGCCTCCTACGAGGATTCGCCCGGGAACCGCTGTTATTTCGAGCTTTTGAGGTGTTTATACAAAGATCATCCGGTGCGTAACGATATCGGCGGTACCGCCGAGACGATAAAGCGCGTCACACCGGAATTACTGTATCTCGTACACGGCGCGTTTTACACGCCGGATAATATGGTGCTTTCGATATCCGGCGATCTTGATCTCGGTAAGATCGTTTCGGCGCTCGATAAATGCTTGCCGCCGCCGAAAAAGCTGTCCGAACGCGTATACGCGAAATATCCGCGCGAAATTCCCGGAGCGTATAAAAAGCAGTCGGTCCTGAAAATGCAGACGTCCGCTCCGCTTTTCGCATTCGGGGCAAAGGATCCGCACGTGCCGGACGATCCGCTGCAGCGTTACAAAAGAGGTCTCGCCCTCTCCGTGATCGCCGATATGTATTTCGGTCAGAGCTCCGAGTTTTACACGGGACTGTACGAAGAAGGACTTCTGAACGGCGACGTTTCGGCGGAATATTCGTATTCGGAATCATACGGTCATTTCGTTCTGAGCGGCGAGAGCAAAAAGCCGTTCACGGTCAGGTCCCGCATTAAAAAGCAGATAGAGAAAATAAGAAAAGAAAAAATAAACGAGGCCGATTTCGAACTTTGCAAAAAGATCTTTTACTCCGGCTTCATCGGTTCGCTTCAGAACAGCCAGTCATACGCGTACGAGATGCTTTACGCCTACCTTGACGGTCACGGGCTTCTTTCGTATCCCGAAGACATAAAAGAGCTTTCGGCTGAATACGCGTACGGAGTATTCTGCGAGGTTTTCAACGACGGGCAGTATTCGTTCTCGCTCGTTAATCCCATAGATTAAGAAAGGAATCTGACGATGTATCACGTAGTATTCAAAATTTTCGAAAAGCTGAACGACGGCTCTGACGTTGCGTTCGAGTTTTCGCCGACCGCCTTCACGGTCTTCGGCAAAGACATAGTATGGTACGCCATACTCATAACGTTAGGCATGATCTTATCGGCTCTGTACGCTTTCAACCGCGGCAGAAAGCTCGGCATAAAGACCGACTATATGTACGATTACGCCATATTCACGATAATTTTAGGCGTTATCGGCGCGAGACTTTATTACGTACTTACCTCGCTTGACAAATACACGGAATTCTCGCAGGTCTTCGAGATATGGAACGGCGGTCTCGGCATCTACGGCGGCATCATCGGCGGCGCGATAGCGATCGTTATCGTATCGCTTTTCAGAAAGATCAATATCCTGACCGCTTTGGACGCGATAGCGCCGTCGGTAATGATCGGACAGGCGATCGGCAGATGGGGCAACTACTTCAACCAGGAAGCGTTCGGATGCAATACCGACCTGCCGTGGGGCATGAAATCCTGGGTCATCGAGCAGAACAAGGGCTTCAATCTCGAAGGAACGGTAGAATATCTCAAAAGCGCTCAGCAGTCCCTTGCCGATCAGGGTATGACGGTCGATCCGAACGGCTACGTTCACCCGACGTTTTTATACGAATCGCTGTGGAACGTGATCGGCTTCATTATCATCCACTTTATGTATAAGAAAAGAAAATTCAAAGGTCAGATGTTCCTTATGTATATAACGTGGTACGGTCTCGGCAGAGCTTTTATCGAAATGCTCCGCACCGACTCGCTCTATATACCGGGAACGCCCGTCCGTATTTCGATGGCTATAGGAGCGGCTTGCTTCGTCGTCGGTCTGACTCTGCTCATAATACTCGGCGTCAGGGCAAAGAAAAATCCGCCCGTGCTCGAAACTCCGATCCCGAAGGAACCGAGAAAACCGAAGAAGAACAAAGAAGAAACGCTGACCGAAGAGGTCAATGAAACCGCAGAAACGTTGACAGAAGACGTCAAAGAAGCCGAAGAAACTGCAAAAGAAGACGGCGGCGGATATATCGAAGATGAGCCGGAAGAAGAAGTACAAGAAGAACCGGTCGTGCAGGACGAAGCGCCTGAAACGGAGGAAAAAGAAGATGGCGACGGTAATTGACGGCAAAGCCGTTTCGGCAAAAATGCGCGAGGAGATCGCGGAAGAGGTCAAGGAATTCGTTGAAAAGCACGGCAGGGCGCCGTCTTTGACGGTCATCATCGTCGGAGAAGATCCGGCTTCGCAGGTGTACGTGAGAAACAAAGAAAAAGCGTGCATTCAGACCGGCATCAGATCGGAGATAATCAGACTGCCTGCCGATACGGGCGAAGAAGAACTGCTTTGCAAAATCGACGAACTGAACGGCGACGAAAACGTCAACGGCATTCTCGTTCAGCTGCCTTTGCCCGATCATATCGATGAAAAAAATATTATATGCAGGATATCCCCGAAAAAGGACGTCGACGCTTTCGGTTACGAAAACGTCGGACGGATAATGACGGGCGAATACGATTTTCTTCCCTGCACTCCCGCGGGAGTAATGGAGCTGCTCAGAAGATACGGAATATCCCCGGCGGGCAAAGAATGCGTAGTGCTCGGAAGAAGCAACATCGTCGGCAAACCGATGGCGATGCTTCTGATGCACGGCAACGGAACGGTGACGGTCTGCCATTCGAAGACGAAGGATCTTTCTTCTCACACGAAAAGAGCGGATATACTCGTCTCGGCGATAGGCAGGGCGAAATTCGTCAAAGCCGATATGATCAAGGAAGGCGCCGTGGTCATCGACGTGGGCATCAATCGCGACGAAGACGGCAGACTCTGCGGCGACGTCGACTATGAAGGCTGTTTTGACAAGGCTGCGGCGATAACGCCGGTACCGGGCGGAGTAGGTCCGATGACGGTCACGATGCTGTTGAAAAACACACTGACCGCCGCAAAAAAGCAGATTTAATAAAAAGTTTACAATTATATTAAAAGCGGTTATTGACAAAAACGCTTTTTATATAGTATAATGATTTGCCGCTTGGAACCGGGTCCCCTAAAATCGAGCTGTGCGCTCGGTTACCCGCTGCAGCGAGTCTTACGGAAAGTGAGGAAGAATAAATGTTTGCTATCATCGAAACAGGCGGAAAGCAGTACAAAGTGAGCGAAGGCGACGTTATATACGTTGAAAAGCTCGAGGTCGAAGCCGGCGAAAGCTATACTTTTGACCGCGTACTCGCAGTATCTACCGACGCAGGCTTCACGGCAGGCGCGCCGACAGTAGAAGGCGCAACAGTCACCGCGACCGTTGAAAAGAACGGCAAGGCGAAAAAGATCTACGTCATCAGATACAAATCCAAAAAGAACGAGAAGAAGAAACAGGGCCACAGGCAGCCGTACACCAAACTCAAAATAGAATCGATCAACGCATAATGACTAAAGTGGTTTTTTTGAAATCCTCGGACGGTATATACTACGGTTTTCACGAATCGGGGCATTCCGGCTACGACGACGCGGGCAAGGATATTGTCTGCAGCGCGATCTCAGCCATGACCATGCTCATAATAAACACCGTCGAGGTCGCTCTCGGATCTGACGTGGAATACACGGTAGACGACAAGACGACGGATATAAACGTCATAATGCGCGGAGCCTTGCCGAAATACGAAAAAGATCAGAAGAAGAATTACGCGATTTCTTCTCTGCTTCTCGGGTATTACCTGCAGCTCAACGATATGATCGAGGATTACTACGACTACATTGAAGTGGATGAGTTGGTAAAAGACATCTGAAATCAGGAGGGAAATTATGTTAAAACTCAGTTTGCAGTTTTTCGCACATAAAAAAGGCGTCGGTTCAACCAAGAACGGCCGTGACAGCCGCGCTCAGAGACTCGGCGTCAAGAAAAGCGACGGATCGCACGTACTGGCCGGCAATATAATCGTCAGACAGCGCGGCACCCATATCCATCCCGGCTGCAACGTCGGCCGCGGTTCGGACGACACGCTTTACGCTACCGCAGACGGCACCGTTAAATTCGAACATATCGCCGGCGGTAAAAAATGTGTGAACGTTTACGCTGACTAATAAGAAATGAAAGCCGGAAAGATTTTTTCGGCTTTTTTTCATTTTTACTGTAAGAAATCGCCTGAAAACCTCGACTAAAGGGTGAAAGGAAAAAAATTACGCTATGGAGCAGAAAACGGACAACGGTGCGATAAACTATTTAAGTTATATCAACGGCGACGATAAAGGTTTTTACGAACTCGTCAAAGAATATTTCGACGGTTTATGCGCGTTCATATTCGGTATAACGGGCGACCGGGGACTTTCCGAAGAGCTTGCGGACGATACGTTTTACCGGATCGCCGTGAAAAAGCCGCATTACAGCGGCGCCTCTTCTTTCAGAACGTGGCTGTACTCGATCGGCAGGCACGTGGCGCTCGACGCGTGTAAAAAGAAGAAGCACGACTGTATGCCGCTTGACGAAGCGTATAGCGACGCTGACGCCGACTCGCCGGAACGGGCGTATCTGTCGGACGAGCGGAACAAAACGCTGTACCGCGCGCTTGACAAGCTCAAGCCGGAATACCGTCAGATCTTATGGCTCGTATATTTTGAAAATATGAGCTCTGACGAAGCCGCCGAAGTATTGAAAAAGAGCAAAAACAGCACTTACGTTCTGCTGCACCGCGCAAAGGATTCACTTAAAACAAAACTCGAGGAGGAAGGATTCGATTATGAAATCTTATGATGAAAGAGCGCGCGACATTTTACAAAAGCGCGACGCTTATAACGAAAGAAAGGCGTCAAATAAAAACAGGCTCGTCGTTATCACGGCTCTCGTGCTCGTAACGGCGATGCTCGCGGCGGGACTGATCGCGATAGCGAACAGAAGACCGGCGTCTGATCCGGTACCTGCCGTTACCGAGCCCGTAACGCACGGCGGATCAAAGGAAGATCCGTCATCCGATACCGGTCACGGATCTTATAACGACGGAGTTATAGGCGAAAAGCCCGACCGTTCCGATCCTGGCGTTTACTCTCCGACCGAAGAAGGCGCATGGTACGCAGTCGACAGATCCGACTTCTCGTCTTCGCCCAAGTCGGGATACAGTTGTTCGGACGAGGCGGAGATGGTACCCGGCGAGTATCCCCCGGATCCGTCGTTCAACGCGCCCGACGCGAAAGCCGGAACGCTGACCGCCGGAGAATGGAAGGACGCCGATGAATACGGCTTCTGGAAAGCTCTGTTTCAAAATCAGATCTGGACTGATCTTTCAAACAAAAGAGCGCTGCACACGCTCAATATGATCACCGTAACGGTGACGTCGGGCGATCTTCCCTGCTTCAACGTCAAAGCAGAGCTTCTTTCGGGCGACAAGGTACTGTTTACCGCGAGGACCGATATAAACGGCAAAGCGTATCTTTTCTATAACGTGGATAAAGACGGTGAAACTCCCGACGCGGTGGCTGCGTCCGGCAGTACGGTAATGCTTGACGGGAAAAAAGAAGTAAAAATAGAAGCGGAAGAAAGCGAAAATCTGAAACAGCTCGATCTGCTTCTCATGATCGACACCACCGGCAGTATGGGCGACGAGCTTGAATACATCAAGGCGGAGCTTGCCGATATGGTAAAGCGCATATCCGAAGCGGACGAGGCGTTTTCGATCAGAATAAGCGTCAACTTCTACCGCGACGAGGGCGACGATTACGTAGTAAAATACTACGATTTCAGAACGGACGTGAAAGACTGCCTCGCTCAGCTTGAAAACGAACACGCCTCCGGCGGCGGAGACACTCCCGAAGCCGTCCACACGGCGCTCGAAAACGCCGTAACGGGTCATCAGTGGCGTAACGGCGCGGTAAAGATCTGCTTCATCGTGCTCGACGCGCCGCCTCACTCCGAATCTGAGATACAGGGCATCAACGAAAATCTGCTCAGATCCGTAAAAGCGGCCGCCGAACAGGGCATCAGGATCATACCGGTCGCTTCGTCGGGCGTCGATACCGAAACGGAATTTCTTCTGAGAAGCTACGCGCTTATGACCGGCGGTACGTATATATTCCTTACGAACCATTCCGGAATAGGGTTTGACCATAAAGAAGCCGAGGTAGGCGATCACACGGTCGAACCGCTCAACGAGTGCATGATCCGCGTCGTATGCGAATACTGCGGTATCTACCACGGCGAAAAGGTGCCGTACACCCAGCCTCACCCGGATCCCGACGGAAACCAAACGAGATAATACGAAAACCGGCGTGACTTCACGCCGGAATTCGGGTTTATAAAGGAAAATAAGATTATGAGAAAACTGATCTCACTTACCTCTCTCATCTGCGTCATATTCGCGTCGCTTGCAGGCTGTATAGCCGTCACGCCGCCCGCCGACACGGCGCAGAACACTATGCCGGGCGCCGCGATCGCCGCCGATACGGCTGACAAAAACGGACCCGAAAGCGCGGCGGAAACCGGATCGCCGGATACTTTTGCCGCGACCGATCACGTAACGGAACGGCAAACCGAGGCGTATACCGGAGACGTCACGGCGCCGCATACGGAAAAAGCAACCGAAGCGGTCACCGAAAAAGAAACCGCCGCCGATACGAAAGCGCCGGAGACGACCGGCGAAAAAGAGACCGAACCAGCGTCGACGCAGCGTCCGCCGGAGCCGCAGACGACCGAAAGACCGCCCGAGCCGACCGAACCCGTGACCGACGCTCCCGTCGAGCCGCGTGAAAAGCTCGACGTGGATCTGCGGAATTTCGATATCGAGCTCATGAAATTCATAAAAACTACGCAGGACGGCAATTATATGATCTCGCCGCTCTCGCTTCGCTACGCGCTCGGTATGCTCATCGCAGGCTCGTCCGGCCGGACTCTTAATGAGCTTTTAGGCGCTTTCCACGTGACCGACGTCGGCGAGTTTGAAGAGTATATTAAGCAGTTCAACGCTTTTGAAGACGGCTTCAACGAAAGCGCCGGAAAAGAAGAGGAAGAAAGACGTATGATCCGCCTCGCAAATTCCGTATGGAAGCGCGAAGATCTGCCGGATTTCAACGAAAATTACAAACTCCGTTTGCAGATGTATAAAGCCGAGCATTACGATTTCGAGCTGACCGATATAGTCAAACGCGTCAACGAATGGGCGAAAATAAAGACCGAGGGGATGATACCGGAGCTTTTGCCCGCCGATTTCAGTACGGATAACCTCGCGGTGATCCTGATGAACGCGCTCTATTTCAAAAGCTCGTGGGTCGATCAGTTCAGCCGCGACAGCACAAGAGAAGGCGATTTCACAAAAGCGGACGGGACCGCGGTCACAAAGCAGTTTATGAAACTCACCGATTCCTTCCGCTATTACAGCGATAACGAGACGACTCTTGTCACCGTGCCGATGAAAGGCAGCGCCGCCGTCACGTTCGTTCTCGGCAAATGCGACAACGTACTTGAAAAGCTTGACGCCGCCGAATACAGAAACGTTGAGATCAAGATACCTAAATTCGAGGTCGAGACGTCGCTTGACAATAAAGAGCTCGTCAATTTCATGCATTTATGCGGAGCCGATCTCATATTCAGCGAGAGCGCCGATTTTTCGGAGATGATCGATCATCATATATACGTAAACGATATCATTCAGAAAACGAAAATAAGCCTCGACGAATACGGAGTCGAAGCCGCCGCGGTGACCGTCATAGACACGCGTGAAAAAGCCGCCGATCCGTCCGATCCCGTACGGTTTTACGCAGACAGACCGTTTTCGTTCTTCATACACACAACAACGTCCGAATGGACAGGGCAAAAGAACGTCATAATGTTCGAAGGCGAAATAACGGAATAAGAAAACGTCGGAGATACAAATCTCCGACGTTTTTTATTTTGCTTTCAGTCGCCGTATTTTGCGATGAAATCGTCGAGCGAAAGCGCTCCCATACTTACCATAAAGAACTTATCGTTATACTCGTCAACGGTATAAAGCATACAGTCGATAATGTAATCGAAAAGCTCCGGGCTGATCTCGTCGCAGCCTTTGAAAGAATTGGTCATTCTGAAAATCATGCGGCCGTTCTTGATATTGTAGTCGAAGCTGCCGTCGACCAGGTTGTAGTTTATGACCGAGGATGCGATGGCGCCGTCGAGTCTCCTGTCTTCCGGGAATGCGAAAGGAAGATGCGAAATAACGTACATACGCTCATGCTTTTCGTCAAAGCTCGCGTAGATGTCCATCGTGAGATCGTCGCCGCGTATCTCAAGATTCACCTTAAGATTTTCGTCGTTTTTGTCGTAATGCCAGTTGCGTGAATCGAGGACCTTGCAAAACTCCTCATATGCGTGTACCGTGCGTTCTCTGTTGTCCATTTTCAAAACTCCTTTCTGTATTTACGCGTTTGCGTTAAATTTTCATTTTCGATCTTGTTTTTCGTGACGTTGTTACAGTCCGATTTTCCGTTTTTTTCAACGGAAGCGGCGACGGAAGCAACGCCTTCCGCGACCGTCTGCAACGCTCTGAGTTTTTCCCTGCACTCTCTGCATCTGCATACGTGTCCGTTAACTCTCTGAATAAGCTCAACAGAGCTTCTGTCAAGCGAACGCAATGAAACGAAATCAGTCATTTCTTCAAAAGTCAGATGCTTCATCGAATCAGCCTCCTTTTGATCATCCCGTTCATTCTGTTCATCCAATCGCTTATTGTCGCTTTTCCGTCTTTTTTCATAAAAAACTCTTTATATTTCGTCTCGCCGTACGTTTTTCCGTTTTCATACGGTTCGCAGAGGGCGGCTTGAATTTTCCGCCTCTGCTGAGGAGTGAAATTCATCCACGGAATGTTTTCCGCGAATTCGTAGACCGTATCGCAAAGCTCGCGGAGCGTTTTCTCCGCAAACTCTTCCGCGAGCACGGCGTTTGATTCGATCTTCGTTTTTCCGTGTTCGATTATGAACGCGCATTCCGCAAGCCACGTGAGTATCTTATATATTTTCACGTCAGCGTCGAGAATGATCGCGAAAGCGGCGGCGAGCCTTTCGTCAGCCGCTTCTCTTTCTGTGTCGTCCTCCGCGGCTATGTTCTCCGCTTCGCCCTCTTCAAAACCACGTTCACGTCCGTCAAGACGTCCCTGCGAATCGGCAAAGTCGCGGGTCATGTTCCTTGCCACCTCGAACATCCATTTACTGAAGCCTTCGGGGTCGTCGTTCAGCTTGTCCGTCCTTAAAAAGAACCCCGTGATACACTTCTGCATCATCCGCATTATCGTCGTCTGCATAATGTCGTCTTCAAGCTGTCTGCCGGCAAGTCTTTTGTCTTCCCGGCACCATCTTACTATCGAAGAGCGCAAGGTCTTTTCGGCTATCACGGCAAGCATCTGAAAGCTCGGAGGATCGTTCACGGTCAGTTCTCTCAGCATGACGTCAAATTCTTCGTCTGTAAAACTTCTCATTACACCTCGTCCGTATCTTTGATAATATAATTATACCAAAACAATAGCGATAAGTCAAGAGTTTTTTAATCCGTCAGCAATTTACGCGCGATAACGTATTTGGCGTTGCGCTCGAAATCTTCTTTTGAAGCGGGAGCGTGGCGATCGGGGTCGCTGTTATGGGCAAGATCGGCAAGCTTGATCGCTTTCGCGTCGGGGTCGTGCTTCATAGCCGCGATATAGTCCATATAAGGCACGCTTTCATCGTGCGTCAGAAGCGCGACTATTTCCAGCACGCGCTCGGTGATTCCGGCTTTGCGTAGATCGTCGAACGTATACGACGTATCTTCTATAACGTCGTGAAGAAGCGCCGCCGCGGTCGTATTTTCGTCTTTCATCTGCTCCGCAAGATGGAACGGATGAAAAACGTAAGGAAGTCCGTCGAGATCGAGCTGTCCCTGATGCGCTTCGTAACAGATCTTCATCGCTTTTTTTGTAAGAGGCGTATAAATCATTGTTTCTGCCCTTCTCTCTTTATTCTGAATTCAACGGAGCGCTTGAGATATTCAAGGTATTCCGTATCGCTGCACATTGCCTTGCCCGGAGTATCGGAAAGCTTTGCCACGGGTCTGCCGTTCACGTATTGAAGCTTTATCACGATGTTGAGCGCTGTTTCGCAGGTATCGTTCGTTACGAACGTACCGATCCCGAACGAGACCTTCGTTTTGTCCTTGAAATAACGGTAAAGCTGTTCCGCGCGGTCGAAATCGAGACTGTCGCTGAACAGAAGGAGCTTCGTTTTCGGATCGACTCCGTAACTTTCATAATGCCTGATCATTTTTTCTCCCCATTCGTAGGGATCGCCGCTGTCGTGACGGACGCCTGTATAGTTGTTCACCATCGAGCGGTTGAAGTCGAGCAAAAACAGATCGGTCGTAACGGTATCGGTAAGCGCAGTTCCGTTGTCGCCGTCATACTCGTCGTACCAGTCGCGCATGGCGTAATGGTTCGTATACGCGAGAGGGATTCTGTCGATGCCCTGATACATCTGTACGAATTCGTGAGCGTACGTTCCGATCGGCGTCAGATTGTATTTCATCGCAAGATACACGTTCGAGGTACCGACCATATTTTTGTTTATCAATTCCGTTGAAAGTCTTCTTACGACCTCGTCTTCCCATTCGCGGGACAAACGTCTGCGGCAGCCGAATTCGGCAAATTTGAAATTGTATTTGCCTTCGTTGAAATCTCTTATCTTTTGTTCGAGCTTTTCGTTCGCCGATCTGCGAAGGGCTTCATAGTCGTATTTCATTCTGAAATACACCTCGTTCACTATCTCGAGCAGATAGATCTCGAACTGCATCGCCGAGAAAAGCGGACCGTCGACCTTTATGTGAAGCTCGCCTTCATCCGAAAGCTCCGCCGTGACGTAATCGCGGAGCGGATGCCACAGACGAAGGAATTCGACGTAGTCGTTTTTGATAAAGCGTATCGACCGCAGATAGTCGAGCTCTTTATTTTTGAAGCGAAGCGAGCAGAGGTGATCTATCTGCGCGTTTATTTCGTCGACCATCTCTTTCGTGAAGACCACGTCTTTGTTTCTGCATTTGAAAAAATACTGGCCGCACAGATCCGTATGCTTGTGAAAGATCACCTGATCCATATTGAATTTATAAAGATCCGTGTCAAGCAGTGATTTTACGATAGGTTCAAATCTCATTTCGCGTACCTCCTGTCAGATACTGTCCGTTTTTTTATTTCCGCAAGCCGCCGCGACCGTCTCCCGCAGCTGCTTGAAATCGCTCCAAAGCTCTTTCGGCATAAACGTTTTCCAGCTGTCGAAATCGCCGGATATCATATATTCGCGCATCCGTGAAGCCGATATATCTATGGTTTTAGGTATATAAAGCTCCGCCATGCAGACGTCCTCCACGCTGTCGAACCAGTCCACGCGCCGTTCCTCCCTGCCGGAGACGAACAGATCGGGAGTTTTGCCGCAGCATTCTCTTACCCGTGCTATGACGTACTCGCCCCACTTCGCGTTATTGCCGAAGCCCATATCGACGATCGGATAGACTTCCGTTCTTTTTTTGCACACCTTCAATATCATATCCCTGCGCTGTTCATACGTGAACGGGTTTTTCTCAGTACCGGATTCCTGCGCCGATCCGATGAACACGCCCACGGTATCGCAGAGCCGGGCGGCCGTATCCATGATCTGCTTATGCCCGTTGTGAAACGTCTGAAAACGCCCGAGGATCAACCCGAATCTGTAAGGTCTCATATTCAGATCTCCGGACAGAACGACGGCATGAGCTTAAGTTTGAATTGGTTTATCTCATGCAGGCGGTCGATCTTTTTCTTTTTTTCTTCATCTTCGATGACGCCCTCTCTGATATAACGGTCGAGTTCGGCGTAGGTGAAACCGAGGTTGTCTTCATCGGTCTTGCCGCAAAGTCCGTCCGAGGGGACCTTGTCGACAAGCGCGGAGGGAAGTCCGAGAAGTCTGCCGATCTGCTTTACCTCGGCGACGGTCAGATGCGAACACGGGCTGAAATCGCCGACGGAATCGCCGTACCTTGTCGAATAACCCACCCAGTCTTCGGAGAGATTGCAGGTGTTGGCAACTCTGCCGTTGTTGCTTTGCGATACGGCGTATAAGGTCGACATACGTATGCGCGGCGGCAGATTTATACGGCTCTGATCACTCAGCTCGAACGGTATGTTTTTCGTTACGCCGTCGACTGCGTCCTTGATATTCACTATATAATGACGTATTCCGAGATGATTGACGAGAAGCAGCGCCTTGTCTATATCCTGCTGAACTCCGCATGGCATAAGAACGCCTATAACTCTGTCCGCGCCGAGCGCTTCAACGCAGAGAGCGGCGACTATCGAACTGTCCTTCCCGCCGGAAATGCCTATCACGGCGTTGCATCCTCTGCCGTTATGCTCAAAGAAGTCTCTTATCCACATAACGCATTCGTTTTTGATTCTTTCAGCGTCAAAACTGTACATTTCAAACCTCCGTCACAGTTGTTTATACCAAAACGATCCGCCGTCAATCCTTGTATTGTTCGGTCAGCGGAAGCGCGGTCCACGGAACGATATCTTTATGGAATTGAGCCCGGTAATCTTTTCGGGCGTTATATCTGAAGCCGGATGCGCGCATATACATATTCCAGCGCATATGCTCGTTTATCCTTTTATCTTTGCAGCGTCTGCAATTACAGGACATTCCTCCGGGGCACTCCTGTTCTTTCCCGAAAACGTCTTCCATCAGCTTTCTCTGCTTTGCCTTTGCTATCGACGAATTTCTCGGATACTCGAAATCGTCGAACAATCTGATCTCTTCTGACAATACTTCCGGAATAACGTTCTTGTATTCCGGTCCGCTTGTGTCTTCGTAATACTTTTCGTCTCCCCAGACCAGCTCTTTTTTCTCGCCGTTTTTATCTGTCGGTTCAGCCGTATCCTCAAACGCCTTTCTGAACTTTTCGTGTTCAGCCCTCATTTCCGCGGGCACGTCGGTCCTGTTGTACTCCTTACGAAGCTCGCTTGCCGTTCTGATCCATTGGAGATGATATTTCAGCGCGTCTTTTTCGGTTTTTTTCTGATCCGCGATTATATCATATGAATACGTTTCCTGCAAGCTGCCTATGAAATTGATAAAGTACGTATTATATTTTTCTCCGCAATAATCGATACTGCCGAAGAATCTGAGCGCCGATGCGTTATCGCCACCCGTCATCTGAAGATTTGACGCTTTTTTCTCATCATATACGACCGTATATATAAGCGGAAGCGCGGGATGACGCTCGTTTTTCGATATTATTTTTATCCGATCGAACGCTTTTCTGAATTTTATGGCGGCCTCGGTATTCTTATCGTCGTCGCCGAGCGTTACGAATACCGCCTTCACCGAATTCATCCGTTCAAGCGCCGATTTTTTATCAAAGAACGAATTGATATCGTTTTTCAGCACGTCTGCTCCGCCGAAAACGTTTATTCTGTACGCGGCGTCCGTATCAACGTTGTAAGTATCGTTGATAACGAGCTCCGGGCAGTCGGAGCGGATATCTGCGGCGACGTCCTTTGTTTTTCTTTGATCCATAACGGTGATATTCACAAGATATCCCTGTCTTTGATACAGCCACAAAGCCGTTTTCAAAAACGCTTTTCCCTGAGTGCCGCATCCGACTATCAGAATATCGATTTTTTTCGGTTTCCCGTTTTTGTTTTCTTTTTCAGGCTTATCGATCACCGCCTCTGTGCCGCTGTTGCTGGGAAACGCCGTTTTATCGTCTTCGGCATATGAAAACTCATCCTTCAACAGATACCGCGCAAGCCGTGTATCGCTCAGCGTATTGAGCGCGAGTCTGTTCAGAGGATTTATACGGCGAACGTAATAGCTGCCGTCGAGCTGATAATCTTCATCTTTCAATTCCCCTTTGAGAAACTTATCGTACGACTCTTTGCTCTTTTCCCTGAATCTGACGTTGACCGTATTATCGCCCTTATCTATCGAATCCAGGATATATCCCGTCGTGGCTGAAAACGAGAATATATATATCGAAACGGTTCTGTTCCAGCAACGCTTATATATTTCGTTGAGCTTCAAAAGCTGCTCGATATTCTCGGTATCGTTGCCGCCGTCGATAAATATCTCCAGATTTCCGCTTTTGCGGGTAAGCCTTTCGAGCCTTGATATCATTCTTTGTTCTTTCTTGCTTATTTGCTCTGATGCGCCGTCTTTTTTGTCATTTTTGCAAAGCGCTTTTATTTCATCTTTCAGTTTTTGAATACGGTCAGCCTTTCTGTCGTAAAAATTGCTTTCGATTCTTGTGATATCGGACTTCAGAAGCAGAGCCTTGATGTCTTTTGCGCGCATCAGAAGGTCGTATTCTTTTTCAACGTTCTCTTTTTCATAAACGTCAGTAAAAACGATACTGATCTTATTACCGGCTTTACCGTCATTTTTTCCCGCGTTTTCGTAAATGCTTTCCGCCATTATCACGGATCTTTCATTCAGCTCCGAAAAGATGCATACGGTCCTGTTTGCGCCGAAGATCCTTATCGCGTAATATCTCATTTTGTTGACCGTTTTCTCGAACAGCAGAATAACGTTGATGAAGGTCAGTATCGGCGCCGTGGTATAAATGACCGCGGCGTATAAATTGTAAAAGACGTGAAGCGGTATCTCGCCGCGGAAAAACTTTGTCGCGTTTATTACCGTGTCAAATTCTCCGTCCAGAATGAAAAGGCGAAGCGTACTGTGAACGGAGATTATAAACGGTCTTATAAAAGCAAACCCGTCGCCGAATTTTAACGAAGGATAGTTGTAATACAACGGGATGAACATCAGAACGGCGGCGGCAAAAACGCTTACGGTCACCCACTGTATGTTCGTAAACGTTCTTCTGTCTCTGTTTTTTATCTTTTTTGCGCTTATGACTCTGTAAGCGATCATAACGGAGAGGACTGCTATGGAAATCGTCAAAAAGATGGCATAAAGCTCCATATTCTTATCTCCCTTGTTTATTTAGTACCGACTCTGCTGTCTTTTCTCTTTTCTTCATCGGGAAGCGCGGCGCAATTCACGAGGTCGTGGTGCATTTTGCCGAGATCGTTGCGGCTTGCTTTGTCAGGCGAACCGCTGTATATATATCCTTCGGAGCGCATATAAGCGTTCCATCTGCGATGTTCGAGACGTTCGATAACGGTGCGTTCCTCGTCAGTAAGTTCATCTTCACTCTTATCGGCTCCCGGAATTTTGCACGCTATACGCGCTTTCATATGTATCGCGGACGCGACCGACGAATTATAATTGTATTCATAACGCCAGAAATCGTCTTCGCTGCCCCATTTCAGGTGACGGGCAAGAGCGCATTCCTCAAGCTCGGAATTAAGTATGACCGCTTCCGAATACGCCGTTTCCGTATCGCCTATTACGTCGATATCGTATTTCTGTCCTCTGAAATTCGCAGCGTCCGCCAGCGCGTTCTTTTCGGCAGTATTGAAAACGACCGTCTGTATTCTCGGCTTGACGCGCATCCTCTCGAAAAGCATTCTCATATCTACCGCGGCTCTTATATTGTCCTCATCGTTGCCGAGCGAAACGAACGCGTAAGTCACGTCGGTTATTTCGGCAAGCTTTTCTGCAAAAGCCTTTGTACCGGTCTCAATTCCGGAATGGAATACGATCGTATATTCCGCCTCTCCGTCAATATGAACGCCGTTATATTCTTCGGACATCAATTCCGGCGCTGATGCGGCAAACCGGTCTTCCGCTTTTTCGTCCTTGTCGAATACGTTTATCTTTATCCTGTATCCGTCCATCTGGCAGTACCACGACAGAGCTTTGATCATTTCCGTTCCGAAGCGGCCCGTGCCGACTACGACGGCTGATATGGTTTTGATCCCGTCCTCTCCCGTCTTCGCCTCTTCAAACAGCTTTGTCCCTTCCGAGTAAAACGTCTCGTTTATCACCGATCTGATCTTGTTCACCCTTCTGATCTTCAGACTTCCGCGATCCGCTTTATTGAGCAAAAGCTCGCTTTCGGTATTGTTCGAAAATACGAAAAGCCTCGTATTCTCTCTGTTTTTACAGGATCCTGCAATTCTTTTCGCCTTTTCGCAACCGTCGTCCGTTCCGACAAGCTGCAGCGTCTGCGAGGCGTTCTCCGTCTCGTCTTCACCTATGATAAAGAACGTGATCGGAGATTTTTTGGAATGATGCATGAAGTTTATCGCGAGTATATCCTTTTTGAAGCATATCGCGCGGATCTCTTTTGCTCTTTCGAGACGCTCGTATGAAGCCTCGTCGTTATTATCAAAGACGTCGGTATAAACGATCACCGCTCTTCTGTTCCTCCGTCTGATGTCCGAGCCGAGAGCAAGCGATTTTTCGTTCAGCTCCGAAAAGATATACGCGTCGGAAAATCTGTGCAGGATATAACTGATATGCGCCGACAGGTTTTTGAAGAAAGAGATCACGAATCCGAAAGTGAGCATCGGAGCGATCACCGTTACCGCCGACAAAAAGCCGGAGTATATCGCCTGAAGCGCCGGACTGTCGCAGTTGATATTGTTAAGAATAACGTCTTTGTCGGCGTCAAGCGTAAACATCTGAAACGTATGATGCAGCGCAAACAAAACGGTTTTCATAACGTGAAGCGACGTATCCTTCAGAACTTCTCCGTAAATCGGGATAAGACTTATCGCCGACGATACGAACAAACCGAAGAACATGATGTTGAAAGGAGTCAGCACTCTGCCGCGTTTATATTTTCCGATCGCCGTCAGCAGCGCATATACCGCGGTGCAAACGAACAGCGCCGCGGCGACGGTGAACCAAATGATCCATTTCATTTCAAATTCCTCCGATATTTCCGTTCGGAAACTGGTTATTCTGCAATTATTTCTCTGATTTTCGTAAGCTCGTCAAGCTCTTCATCTGTCGCATAACCGTCGCTTTCGAGTATTATACTGCATATGATCCCGATAACTTCACAGAAGGCCTCGGAAAGCTTTTCGTTTACTCTTTGCAGTTCGGCTATGTCTTTTCCGATCCTTGCGTAAAGATCGTTTTCTACCGTTTCGAGACTGCCGGTGTAAAGCTCCTTTACGTCTTCGGCGGTATATTGAAAACCGAAATTCAGATTGAGAAATTCGACTTCTTTCGCTCTGATCTCGCCGTCCGATACGATAAGATTTACGATCAGGCACATTATCTCGTTTTCATAATAAACGTCCATTTCGCCGTTCAGTTCTTTGTTCCACTTTTCAGTCTCTTCGATCGAATCGCAGCCTATTATGAATTTTTCGTATTTTGCCTTGAATTCTTTTGTGAGCTTATTTATTCTTTTCATTATGATCCTCCGAAAATATGTTTTTTGCATGGTATGCATTAAGACCGGCTCCGTATATCGGGCGGTTTTTACAAATTTCGCGCAAAATTGCGTAAAATAAGGCGGAAAATCAGAGCCGGACCTCGTTTGCCCGTTTATTCTCACGGCTTCGGTCCGCTTCTATACGATTCCGGATCTTATATAACGTCTATCTGACAGCTTCTCATTGTTTCGAGCGCCGCCTCGTGTTTTTCCGGCGTAACGCCGGCGCAGCATGAAGCGTCGACCGATATCGGCGTCTCGGGAAAACTCGCTTTTATGATAAGTGCGTTCGATACGACGCATATATCCGTACAAAGTCCGATTATCTCGACCGTGAAGTCTTCGCCGCCGACAGCGTTCTTTATCAGCGAGGGCAATTCAACGGATCCGAAAGTAAGCTTTTCGACCGGTGTAAATTTCTTTTTCTTCAGCGCTTTCGCAACGTCGGCGTTCAGCTCCCATCCCTTTGTTCCCTTGACGCAATGAGGAACGGGCAGTTTTTTCCCTTCCGCGGTATCCATATAGTTTTCAAAATGCGTATCGAAGGTAACGAAAATCTCGCCGTCAAAGCTTTTTATCTTCTTTACGACCGCAGGCACTATCGCCTCCGCTTCTTTGCTGCCGAGAGCTCCGTCAACGAAGTCTTTCTGCATATCTATGACCGCCAAAACTTTTTTCACCGTTTTTCCCCCTTTTAAGACATACGTTTAAGACGTTTATAACTTAATATTTTGATTATATCACATTTTTTTACGTGTGTCAACTTTTTATTGTACGTAAAGCGGTAAAATTATGCGAGTACAGGTGAATATAATAAAAATAACTTTCCGTTTTATCTCCGATAGTTATTTATTCAACAGATCCATCCCGTAAGACCGTACCGTTCTCATAGATCCGTTCGCCGGCGCTCTGTCGTCGCCGGGTTTGTCAAATACGCTCGCGGAAATGAGACAGAACGGAGGATGTGATACTCCGAAACTGCTGTTGAAACGACGGAGACCTTTACCTGTCGGATATTCAAAGACTGTCGGGCAGATACGCTGTGAATCGCACAAAGGTAAAAAGTGCGAACAGTTATCAAATTGCTCCGTATTGACTTTTTTCGACTTTTGTGATATAATGCTCTCCGGTAAATTATCGGGAGGCACGGTATGGCAAAACAGAAGTACGCGATCAGACAAATACCGGCGCTCGGCATCATTTCCGCCTCGAATGGGTAAACGGTGACCGGCGATTTTTCTTTGACGCCGCCGATACCTCAAAGGAATATACGGTTGAAAAAACAAAGCGGGACGACTGCGGATACGCGGTCTTCCCTGCGGCGAACTTCAACGCCTGCCGTAGCTTGACGACATTTTCAAAGAAAAAGCTTCCTCAGCTCCCGTGGTCCGTCTTCGACCGCGAGGAACGCCGCGGGTTTTGCGGGCCGGAGGCGATATTGTGATATACATTCTGAAAAATCATTTGAATACTCAATCCGGTTTCAATCTTTCACCGTACAATGAAGCATAACGGAGGACGAACGTATGAAAATATTGCTTGCAGAAGATGAAAAAAGAATGAACCGGGCGCTGTGCGAGATCATGCGTCAGGAAGGTTATGAGGTGACCGCCGTTGACAACGGCGAGGACGCGCTTTACGAGATCGAAAGCGGCGTTTACGATCTTGCGGTACTCGACGTGATGATGCCGGGGATGAACGGGTATAACGTAGCAAAACAGGCTCGAAAATCGGGAATAAAGACCCCGATCCTTATGCTCACCGCGAAAAGCGAGCTCGACGACAAGGTCGAGGGGCTTGACAGCGGCGCGGACGATTATCTGACGAAGCCGTTTATGACGAAAGAACTGCTCGCTCGATTGCGTGCGCTCGGACGGCGAAATCTTCCGACAAACGACGGCAGTCTGACGTACAGGGATCTGACGCTCGACGTAAAAAACGCCGTACTGAAATGCGATAACGGGCAGAGCGTGCGCCTCGGTGAAAAGGAGCTTCGCATACTCGAATATCTGATAGCCAATCAGGGACAGGTTCTCTCCCGTGAACAGATCGCGCTGAAGATATGGGGATACGAAAGCGATTCGGAATACAACAACGTGGAAGTATATATGTCCTTTGCCCGCAAAAAGCTCGCTTTTGTCGGCTCCGTATGCGAGATCAAGGCGCTGCGCGGGATCGGATACGAATTGAGGTGTAAGGATGTTCAATAAAACAAGAAGAAAAATCGTTTTTACGGTCGTATTCTCGCTTCTCGCGCTGATGCTCGTAACTCTGACGACGATATACGTTTCAAACCGTATCGCGCTTGACAGAGACAGCCGGGAAATGCTCGCCACCTTTGCCGAACGCTACACTCTTGAGGAACAGACGCCTCAGCACGACGGGGGCAACCGCCCGGAATTCAAGCCGAATGACAAAAACGAGCCGCGCGAACCGCACGATGACGGACACGGAAAAGGCGAACGGGAGTTTCAGCTTTCGACCTTCTACTCCGTCGCATATTCCGAAAGCGGGGACGTCCTTGCGGTCGGCGGCGCCAGCGACAGTCTTCAAAGCGATGAATCTTTGCTTGAAACCGCGGCGTCAATACTGAGCAAGGGAAAGAAAAGCGGCAAAGTCGGCAATATGACGTATCTTGTCGAGGAGCGCGGAGATTACACGCTTGTCGCCATGATCGACCAAACGATCAACGACAATAACCAGACGCGCCTGTTCTGGCGGATGCTGATCATCGGCTCGGCGGCGCTTGCCATTCTCATCGTCATATCTATTTTCGTTGCGCATAAGATCGTCCGCCCGCTTGAGGAAAACGACAAACGGCAAAAACGGTTCGTTTCTAACGCCGGACATGAGTTGAAAACGCCGATCGCCGTCATCTCCGCAAACAGCGAGCTTTTGAAACGTGAGATCGGAGAAAACGAGTGGTTAGACAATATAGATTACGAAAACGGGCGTATGTCCGACCTCGTGAAACAGCTTTTAGAGCTTTCAAAGGCCGAAAACGGAGAGATACCGAAAGAAACGGTGGATTTTTCAAAGCTGGTTGACGGCGAAGTACTCCCTTTTGAGACGCTCGCGTTTGAAAAGGGGAAGCAGATCGGATCCGATACCGAACCCGGGATCTTCGTGGAAGGAAATCCGAACCAGCTCCGTCAGCTCGTTTCCATATTACTTGACAACGCGCTTTCTCACGGCACGACTGATACGATCGGTCTTTCGCTTCATAAGGAAAAGCATCACGCAAACCTGACCGTTTCAAACGGAGCGCGTGAGATGAGCGCCGAACAATTATCCCGTTTATTTGAGCGCTTCTACCGCACCGATGAAGCGAGAAATGAAGCGGACGCTCATTACGGGCTCGGACTTTCGATAGCAAAAGCCGTTGCCGAGACGCACGGCGGGCAGATCCGCGCGGAATACAAAGACGGAAAAGCTGTCTTCACGGTATCGCTTCCGACGAAAAAATAATTCAATAAACTTAAAAAACTTCAATCTTTCTTCAATCCTCATCCGTTATGATGCGTACAGCAACAATGGATGAGGATCGTTGTTTTCAGAAGAAAACAGAAAAAGGAGATATAAAAGATGAAAAAGATAATTGCATTCATCCTCGCGACGATCCTTGCGCTTGGACTTGCCGCCTGCAAAACGGCAAACGGCGTAACCGGCGCCGGTACGAACGGCACGGTAAATATCGACAGCGCCTATGAGGGACTTGAAGCAAACGTGATCAACGTATCCGGCGGTAAAACGACCGTTGCGGCGAATGACGACGGCGTGAACGCGACGAAAGGCAATTCCGCGGCGCAGATCAACGTAACGGGCGGATACCTCGACGTGACCGTTTCTCCGAGCGGCGACACCGACGGTATCGACAGCAACGGATACTACACGCAGACGGGCGGCGTGGTGATCGCCAGAGGTCCGAGCAGCCGGAATGCAGCGGCGATCGACGCAGACGGTTCCGTCAGCATTTCGGGCGGCACACTGATCGTGCTCGGTTACGGCAGAGTCAGCGCGAGCGGCAGCGTCAAAACAGTTTCACTTTCGCTCCACTCGTCCGGCAGCCATACGGTGAAGATCGGCGAAACGACCTATACCTTCGTAAACGCCTACTCCTACGGTGCAACGGCCTGTTACAGCGACGCGACGGTCTCGTCTTGACGGAAATGAGGAAAAACCGATGAAAATCCTATTTGCCGCGCCTGACAGGGATCTGCTCGAGTGCTATAAGCAGCTGCTTGAAACAGACCTCGGGCAGACCGTCACGGCGTTCGACGGAACGCAGGCGATCTGCCTGCTTTCTGACGAAAGCTTTGATATACTTATTCTCGACCGGAAGATCCCGCGCGTGGATTACAGAACGGTTGCCGAACGTGCGAACGGCAAAAGCATCCCCGTTATCGTGCTGACTGACGAATATGCCGGCGTACGGCCGGAGAAACCTTCGGCGGACGGCAGACTGTCTTATCCGTTCACGTTCGCGGAGATCAAAGAAACCATCCTCAAAACGCTTGAAAAGCGCGGGACCAAAGAAATGAAAGGACCGGTGATACTTATGAAAAAGCATATATGGGCGATCTGCTTTACGTCTGCGCTCATCGCCTTTACAACGTTTATCGCGCTCGATACTTTCGTTTTAAGCGCGGCGTATAACGAAAATGCGACCGGGATGAATACGTCGTTGTTTTCAGACCGGACCGAAACTCAAAGCGAAGACGTGCAAGCGCCCGAAAATACCGATCGGGAGCAAACAGCCGCCGTATCCAATGAAAGCTCCTACAAAGACGGGAACATTTCGGTCACGCTGACGGAATACGAGCGGTACGGCACAAAAATCTACGTTGCCGACGTCGCTCTCACCTCCGCCTCCTATCTGAAAACGGCTTTTGCAAACGACACGTACGGCAAAAACGTGACCGCGAAAACGTCTGTGACCGCCGAAGCAAACGGCGCGATACTCGCGATCAACGGCGACTACTACGGAGCGCAGGAAAAGGGATACGTGATCCGCAACGGCATCGTTTACAGAAGCTCGGCGAAGGGCGCGCAGGTCCTCTGTATCTACGCGGACGGCACGATGGAGGTCGTAAACGACCGGAACTGTACCGCCGCGGAACTTGTCGAAAACGGCGTATGGCAGGCTTTTTCGTTCGGACCGGAGCTTGTTGAAAACGGCTCGGTTTGCGTGGATGAAAACGATGAGGTCGGACGCGCGAAGGCGAGCAATCCGAGAACGGCGATAGGTCTGATCGACGCAAATCATTTCGTGTTCGTGGTATCCGACGGCAGAACTGACGAGAGCGAGGGGCTCAGTTTGTACGAGCTTGCGACGTTTATGCAAAGCCTCGGTGTAAAGGAAGCGTACAATCTCGACGGCGGCGGATCTTCGACGATGTACTTCAACGGTGAAGTGATCAACAATCCCACCTCCAACGGAAAAATAAAGGAAAGAGAGGTAAGCGACATTGTATATATCGGATATTAGTTTGAAAAGAAATCTGCTCGGAAATATCGCAGGAACCGCTTTTCTTGCTCTGTTCGGCGCGGTCTACGAACTTTTCAGTCACGGGGTCTATTCTTACTTTATGATCTACGCCTTTGCGGTCCCGTTGACGCTCGGCGTACTGATTTACGCCCTTTTACTGATCTTTCGGAAATATCCCGGCAGAGCCGCGCTGAACCTCTGGAACTCCGGTATCGCTGCCATTTCCGTCGGCTGCGTGTTCCGCGGCGTGCTTGAGATCTACGGCACGACAAATTCGCTCAGCGTTATATATCCCGTATCCGGTCTTTTGCTGTTGACTGCCGGGCTGATCACGGGGATCGTCGGGCTGAAAAGAAAACAGAAAAATCCGGATCCTTCAATTGAACTTCAATCTTCGCGGGTACAATAATAATCAGAAAGAGAAAGAAAGGACGGTGGTACCGATGAACGGTAAAGACAGTTTTAATTCAAGGCTCACGCCATCCGTGAGCCGACCGAAATTCTATTATTGATTCAAGGAGGCATTAAAATGAAACACAATCAAAAAACACGCAAAGCAACGGCGTTCATAATCAGTATCGCTATGATCATGTCTTTGACGGCGGTATCTTCGGTCACCGCGTTTGCAGCGGATACCTCGAAGACCTCTTCGACCTACAGTATAACGGACGCAACAGGCTTTGTTTTCTCCGATGCCGGCATCACGGTAACGGAAGGCGCATACAGCGGCTATAAGATCGAGGGGACGGCGCTGACGATAAAAGAAAGCGGAACGTACGTCGTGTCCGGCGCCTGCGCAAACGGCTCGATCGTAGTCAAGAAGAACGTTACCGGCGTAACGCTGGTGCTGAACGGACTGACGCTCTCCGCTTCTGCGACCGCTCCGATCACCTGCAGCAAGGGATCCGAAGTGTGCATCGTCGCATCGGCTGGAACGGTCAACGATCTGGCAGACGACAAATACAACAACGACGACGTATATACCGACGAAACGCTTTATCCGGATATTGAAAATGCGGTCATCAAGTGCAAAGACGGATCGAACGTCACCATCTGCGGCGCCGGAACGATCAACATCATATCAAACGGCAAAAACGGTATCAAGGGCGGCGGCGATCTTTATGAAGAAGACGAGGAAGGCAGCGCGACAAGCACATTGCTTTCAACTTCTTCCCTCACAATAAAGGAAGTGACGCTCAATATCACCGCGAACGTGAACGACGGCCTGAAATCCGACAAGGAACTGAATATCCTTTCCGGAAATATCACGGTCTCCGCCGTTGACGACGGGATCAAATGCGATTATGTGATGAACATCGGTACGGACGGAACGGCCGGTCCGACGGTCAACGTGAAAAAATCCAAAGAAGGCATAGAAGCCGCGACGCTGAACGTATATTCGGGCAATATCACGGTAAACGCGACCGACGACGGGATCAACGCCGCCAACTCCGATCTGAAAAACTACAGCTTCAGCTATAACCAGTACGGCGGAACCGTTTACGTCAACGTGACGAACGGCGACGGGATCGATTCAAACGGCACGATCAATCTCATCGGCGGTACGCTTGAAGTTTATACCCCTTCGCAAGGGGACGGCGACCCGCTTGACGCAGAAAGAGGCACTTACTTCAAAGGCGCGACGGTACTCGCCGTCGGACACCTCGGAATGGCGCAGGGCTATTTTGCGACGACTCCTTACGTGACGTTCGGCAGCGCGGGAGGAATGGGCGGAATGGGCGGTCAGGCGAACCTCGTTACCGCGGGAAGCACGATCCGGATCACCGACGGATCCGGCAACGTATTGTACTCCGCAAAGGCGGTACGCAACGCAAGTTATATCCTGTTTGCAAGCTCCGAACTGACGACCGGTTCTTCCTACACTCTGAAATGCGGAACCGCGACTTCTGTGACTTCGACCGCGGGAACCGCCTCGGCCGGCGGAACGAGAGGTCAGATGAAGGGCAACATGAGCGGAAAACAGGGTCAAATACCCGGCAATAACGGTGAAGGTCAAACTCAGCAGCCCGGTAACGGATCCGGAAATCAGTGGCAAATTCCCGGCAGCAATCAGCAACAGATTCCCGGCATGAACGGAAGACAGGACATACCTCGGGGCGGAAGACAGAACGGCGCCTTCCCGAATGAGAATCCGGAGAATAACGGAGAAATTCCGGCTCCGCCTGACATGAACGGTGAAACGCCCGAACTGCCGGACGGAGAGTTTCCTCCCGAAATTCTTGAGAATGAAAACGTTGAAGCAGCCCCTCAGACGCCCGTAAGCGAAGAAGAACAGGAAGCAGCGGCAGAGCCCGCTCAAAGCGTAAACTGGTTTCAGGCAATCCTCAACGCGATACGCGACTTCTTCCGCTCGATCTTCAAACGGTAAAACAGTTCTTGAAGGAAAAAATATATATTTTGAAGCTGCCCCGCCGTAAAAAGTGCGTGCGGTCGTCAAAAAAGCATTATATAAAAAATCAGCGGCGGGAGATGTCCCGCCGCTGTGCGTTATGCAGTATTTTTTTTGCGAGCGGTGCGCCCGCCCCGGTATAGCCGATCGCGGCGGTCAGAAGCCGTCGCGGCTAATATCGGCTGAGCGCCGATCATTCTTTTATCCAGCTGTATATACGCTGCCACGTTTCTATGCGCATAACGTCGTTAATCGGATAATGCAAAAACACGATCCCGCTGCAAACGCGCTCAAATTCTTCATAATCTTTTTTTGGCGTATTCGCCGCAAGAGCGAGATACAGCCGTCCGCAGAAAGCCAGAAGCAGCATGGCGTCCTCGTCGAATTTCGCAAACGGCGTATAATGCTTTAAAATATAACCGTAAACCGATTTTGCTTGTTTAGCGGCCAAAACCGCCCCGGGTCCCGAGAAAGCGCCGTTTTGATCGAAACCGGCTTTCCGCAGAAACTCCGTCAGCCCGGCAAGATCGTCTCTGATTGACGATACGACGTGCGTCTTCAAAAAATCAACGGCAAGATCTGACGCTTCTGTCATCAGCTTCGGCAGATCGAAGCTGACTGGATGCAGCGTATCGATCAGTCTGATCACGTTCTTCGGACGCGATTCGAGCATCGTTCGTATTTCGTCCCGCCGGCTTTCGAGAACTCTCAGCGCGTTCATATTTTCCTCGTGAAACGCATCGTTAACGGCGCGTTTTTTTGCGTCTTCAGAGATCGCCCGTTTGCCGAGCACGAGTCCCTCTGAAAGCGCTCTTCTCGTCCAAAGACTCTTTTCGTAATACTCGTTTGCCGCAATAGCGTTACCGAGAGCGGTGAAATCGTCAAGAAGTTTTTCATACAGCCCGGCGCTCGTTCTCACGTCCCTGACAAGCGATGAAGCCGTCAAGAGTCCACTGAGCGTTTCTTCCGCCTTTTTATGCCATGCCGACGCTTCTACCAAGCGACCCAAACTGTGGTAAGCGTCTCCGATCAGCTCGTACGTCTTTGTCAGCTGTCTTATGTACTGCGCATTTTGTTTTGTTTCGGATACCGGCACCAGGATCGCGCAAGACTGCCGCAGTACGTCTGCCGCCGCGTCGTATTCTTTTCGTTCATAGGCAATCATCCCGCAGATCATAAAAAGCTGTGAGCGCAATACCTTAACGTAATGGCTTTCCCCGCCGGGTTCACGTCCGATAAGTTCTTCGGCGTTCACCGCCAGCGCTTCCGCGCACTTCAAATCTTTGCCGTTTATGCATATGTTCGCTTCCGACAGTAAACACTTTATTACTTCATAGCGGATATTATAATCGTCCGGATCTTCTTCACGCAGTCCGTTCAGAACGTCAAGTCTTGTTTGCTGCGATCTGTAAGCGGAAGCGTGATCCGACTGCATCGAATAACAATCGCTGTAAGCGCCGTACAGGCGTGATAAGGCGAACCTCAGCTCCCGCGTCTGTCCGCACGTTTCGTCGATACAGCCGAAGCCGAGATCCAGCCATTCACTCGCGCCGACCGTATTTCCGCTTTCGAGACACTCTTCCGACATCCTGCAAGAGAGCGAAACAAGCTCCGTCGCCGTTTCCGCCGTCTCGAACTGTCTGTTTACTGCTCTCAGGAGCAGCATCGCTTTTTTGACGCTGCTGATATCATTTTCTTTACCGCGGGCATAAGATATTTCTAAAAGCATTCTGCAGGCTTTGATCATATACAGTATCGATTCCTCGAAATACGATTTGTTCAGCACGTATTTTTTAAAGAGTATTTTTATTTTTCCCGGTAAAGTCTTGCTTATCGCGCCGAAAGATAATCTCTTGCCGAGGTCGTATGAAGCCGAAAACACGTCCTCTGCGGAGTCGAGATCATCTGCGGCATATGCTATATCTCCGAGTTTTATTCCTTCTCTCAGCAGAATGACGGCGTCTTCTTCCGTATCGTTCTTCTCCGCTCTGTCAGCAAATATCGATACGAGTCTGTTCTGCCAGTATTCGGCGCATTCGAGGCTTTGGGCAACGCCGTCCCCCGTCTGATACATCTGAACAAGTTTCTTTACGGCGGGAACGTGATCGGCGTCTGCGGCGCTTTTGATCAACACGTAGGCTCTTTTCGTATCGGTCTCAACGTCTATACCGTTAAGGTATGCCAAGCCGATCAGATATTCGTGTTCCGGATCCTTATTGTTTTCAGCCGTTGCTCTGTTGAGCGATGCAAGCAGTCTTTGACGGAAGTACGGACCGTCGTCCGTATCGACCGGATCGGGTATATCCGGATATCCCTCTTTAAGTTCTGTCAGATCCGTCCTCTCCATCTCCGCGGGCAGGATCTTTTTACCTGCGTCTCTTGCCGCGGGATATTCCTCTCCCATCACGAAATTCGGTTTACCGTCCGGTTTTTCAAGCAGATTCGGTGTCACGAGAAGCGCGAACAAGTCGCTTTTGTATAAGATCTTTTCTATGCCTTCGATAAAGCTTTCGCCGGCTGTCAAAAATTCATCGAACCAGACGGCGACGTCGCGGCACTCGGGATTACCGTGGATCATCCGCATGAGTTTATTTGCATATGCGCGGTCTTTCTTTCTGTAACTTAAGAAAATATACGCGTCGAACGCTTTTCGTACTCTGTCGGCAAGTTCACCGTCTATCAGCACCGAATCAAGAAATCTCTTCAGTTTTTCTTCGTAGCTGACCGCAGTCATGTCATGACAGTACGGATCGATATATTGCCTCTCTCCGAATTTATCCGGTTTACCGTAATACACGTCGAGCCCGGGTTCCATCATCAGCGGAAGTATCGGGATATCGTTTTCTTCCGCGAAGCGAAGATCAAAATCGAGCGCCCGGTTCGGCTGTGTAAGAAGTGCGAGCGTTACAGGGATAACGAATAAATTCATGCGGCTCAGATCAGCAAGAGTGTTTTCATCCGACAGATCCGCCGACATATCTTTTGTATAATATATCGCGCAGTCGTGGGTTTTGAAAATATCTTTGCGGATCTTGTCAAAGAATCTTTCAAAATCATTCTGGTGGCAGGTAAAATAGACTCTCGGCTTGTCCTTCGGGCTTGAATTTCCTCGCGTCCTACATGAGAAAACGGCTTCCTGACTCATTTCAAAAACTCCTGTATGTATATCCGCGGCTGTCGGCGTTCAATCGGCTTCGTATAATGCCATTATATACAATAAGTATGAATTTTTCAATTCATTTGATATGATATTCCTTCATACGCAAAGTATAATATGTCGTCGTATGATATATCACCCGTACACGAACAGGGCTCGGTCTCGCGCCTGCGGGCTTGGTCTTATATTTTACAAACTTCACCGACGATATGAGATAATGTTTAAAATAGATACCGCGAGCACAATTCTGCTTTATAAACGATCCGATTTAATTATTTGTTTCGTTATTATACTCAAGCATCT
>JAEEGL010149571.1_pt1 | contig 29990 bp, 20 predicted proteins | sample 9134231 | NCBI WGS metagenome assembly JAEEGL01 (sample SAMN16246548, study PRJNA631951) | gut metagenome | biome: gut microbiome; feature: rumen; material: fiber-attached | host: Bos | place: Iran: Karaj | collected 2018-10 | reverse complement strand
CGGTACCCGTGGGATAGCAGTTGATACGGTTCTTGTCGCGGTAGTCTTCGTCCCATTTGTGCGGTCCCCACTTCTTTGCGTCGGGCAACTCCTGCTTGGGGTAGGTCTGCTCGCCATGCTTGGTGCAGAGTTTCTGCCCGAGGCGTACGGCACCGGCAGGGCAGTACTCCACGCATCGTCCACATGCCACGCAGTTCTTCGGGTCAACCTTGGCCACGTATGCACTGCGGCTCATATTGGGCGTGTTGAACAATTGTGACGTACGCAGAGCATTGCATATCTTGACATTGCAATTGCAGATGGCGAATATCTTGCCCTCGCCGTCGATATTGGTCACCTGGTGCACGAAGCCATTGTCCTCTGCTATCTTGAGGATATTGATGGCCTCGTCGTAGGTAATGGCGTGTCCGCGTTTTGTCTCTATCAAATAGTCGGCCATGTCGCCCACACCGATACACCAGTCGCGGTAGTCGTCGGCGCAGCCTTCATCGAGTTTTTTCCTCCCATAACGGCATGAGCAGATGCCAACGGCAAGATGGCCTTCGTAGCGTTTGAGCCAGTAGGAGATGTGTTCTATGTCGGCTGTTTCGTTCTCCATGGAGATGGCTTTCTCAACGGGGATGACGTGCATTCCAATGCCGCTTCCACCCATGGGGACCATAGGGGTAATCTTCTCCAGCGGCAAAAAGGTCATGCGCTCGAAAAACATTGCCAGCTCGGGGTGCTTGTCCATAAGCTCCACGTTCATGTTGGTATATTCGGCACTGCCGGGGACGAACATGGGCACCCAATAATCACGGTCTTTGCGTTCAAAAGAGGTGCCAGGCACAGGGCCGTTGGGGGTGTAATGGTCACCGTAGTCGTATTCCAGCATACCGAAGTAGGCCAACTTGTCAAGCAAAGCGTCGAACTGCTCTTCCGACGACGCGTAGTGCTTCTGGCGGTTCATCTCGTGCAACTGGGATCGAGTCCAGTGTTTGCGGACTTTGAAAGGATTGCCGGGTAGCATGTCCAGAAGGAGGTCGAGAGAGGCCTCACGGGTGATAGGGTCCATCTCGTCTTCAAAGATGCAGGCCAAGCCCCAATATTCGGGAGCCTCGGTGGTCATCTTTATTTTTCCGGGGATGCGGTCGGTGATGTGACGGACTAACTTAATGAGCTTGGGATTGGGGTTTTCGTCACCAAAATGTTTAGGGACGAATTTTTTAGACATCTCAGGCATGGCGGAGTATGTTATAATGAATTGTTTTGTTTATTTATCGTTTTTTCCATCCGGCCACTTCAGTGACAATCCAATCCGCAAAGGAGTCGATTCCTTCGCCGGTTTTGGCACAGATGGGGATGACTTGAGCTTTGGGATTGCGCATGTGGATGTATTCCGTGCATTTCGCCAAGTCGAAATCGAAATAGGGCATCACGTCTATTTTGTTGATTAGCACTACGTCGCAGACGGAGAACATAAGCGGGTATTTCAAAGGCTTGTCATCGCCTTCGGGTACAGACAGTATCATGGCGTTACGCACGGCACCGGTGTCGAACTCGGCAGGGCATACAAGGTTGCCCACATTCTCTAAAATGACGAGGTCGGTGGCGGCCAGGTCAAGTGCGGCCAGACCCTGGCGAGTCATTTCTGCATCAAGGTGGCACATTCCACCAGTGTGAAGCTGGATAGATTCCACTCCTGTGGCCTCTCTCATCTTGCGGGCGTCCACATCGCTGTCGATGTCAGCCTCCATTACGCCAATTCGGAGCTTGTCTTTAAGACGGTTGATAGTCTGAATCAGAGTGGTAGTCTTACCACTGCCGGGAGCAGACATGAGATTCAGGAGGAACACCCCCTGATGATGGAGTTCGCCACGCAGTAAATCCGCATCGTGGTCGTTGTCAGCGAAGACACTCTTTTTTATTTCTATTACACGTAATTCATCCATAACTGTTATATTTTTTTCACCAAGGGTCATCTATTTCAAACATGGTAAAAGGATTGTGGTTTTTAGGACTAACCTTCAATCCCTTTAACCTTTAAATCTTAAACGATGAGCTTATCAACGCCCTACGAAAAACATCTCACGGACTTGAAAGCCTCGATAACATCGCGTAACCCTTAGGTGGCAGGTGCTTTCCACGCAAACTATTCTTGTCCTTTTTAATATTAATGTATTGTGATTATAATCCTCTTTATTTCAACGTATTTTTGTTGTTAAATATTGATACTTCATTATATAAATGAATGTACAAAGATACAGCTTTTTTTTCGATTGTGTAAATATGTGGGAATTCAAAATCATCAAATACCACTTAGACATCCTTTTTATATACCCCAATCGGCACCCTTACAGGCACTCATTTTCATTCCTTTCCCCGAAAAGGTGGGCATATTTTACACATAACAATCAAATCTAATTACAATACAACAAACGGAACATCAAGTTATTGCCACTGCCTATTGGAAAATTATTGCAAAAGATTCATGATCAAATAGAAAAAAAGTCGTATCTTTGCACCCATAAACCGAGCGTTTTCGATAAGCCGAGCACAGAGGGCAAATCACGCAGTGTTTGCTTTATGCCAAGGCGAGAAAACGTCTCTTGCAAAACAAATGTTAAACAATGGTCGTCTGACAGTTTAATGGGTTCTGTCTGTTTTGACGGTCAAAAATGAATAACTAGAACCCACCTAAACAAACCTAAACATCAACAAAAATGAAAAAAATCTTTGCAATGCTAGCCGCCATCTTTTTCTGCGGCGCCATGATGATTTCCTGTAACAAGGACAACAAAGAGGAAGTTCCCACATTTCCAACCAAGACCGACATGGTGGGTACTTGGGAAGGCACCTTCAGCGGCACCACCACTATTGGCAGTGCCAACGAGAACTACACCATCAAATGGACTCTGGTTCTCAACCCAGAAGGCTCCAACACCGTCGGCTCACTCAAGTACACCGCCAGCTTTGCCACTATGCAGGACATCAATGGCCAGGTACCCGTCACCGACTACTACACCAAACAGAACACCGACATCGGACGTATCTTGATTGCCGGTGGCCCGAACTTCGGTCTCATGGACGAAATCATTGACTTCGACATGAACCTCACTGCCAAGACCCTCACTGGCTTCCTCGATGTGTACACCAACACTGACGATGATGTCATCAGATTAGGCGGCGAGACCACTCTGCATAAAAAATAGTTTTCCACTATCGGGAACACTAAAACAATACGTAAGGGGTGTATTGACGACACCCTTTTTTTTATGCCTTTCTCGAAATGGTAGTCAAAACCGACACAAAGTTTTGCAATTATCGCCTTTGAGACATCCACAAAACTCTTTGGTTCACGGAACAGGACTTTAGACGAAGGCGACGGCAAATGCCGTCATCCGATAACTCAAAAGGACTGTTACGTGCATAAAAAAAGAAGACCTTTTTGGTCTTCTAATTTTGGTGCCCGGAACAGGACTTGAACCTGCACTCCTTTCGGAACACGCACCTGAAACGTGCGCGTCTACCAATTCCGCCACCCGGGCATCTGGTAGAGTTCCTCTCTTGGAACTTGATGGTAAAAAAAAGCAACCTACGTTGCTCTTTTCTGTGCCCAGGACAAGACTTGAACTTGCACCGCCCTACGGCGACTACCCCCTCAAAGTAGCGTGTCTACCAATTCCACCACCTGGGCAAGGGTTGCTTTATCTCTCGAAAAGCGGGTGCAAAAATACTAACTTTTTTTCACATGGACAAAAAAAAGTGAGTTTTTTTTTAATAAAAAATACAAAACACTGTTTATCAATAGTAATATAAACCCGATGGGTACCTCTTCAAAGAGATACCCATCGGATTATTTTTGTTTTTTCTGACTAATTTCGTCATGTTTTTAGCACATGACTGAGACTAATTTCATTTATTTTTACACAATACACTGATTTACCGGCATTAACACAATCTTTCTTATTACTTCTATTCTTCATCATCCTCGACCTCTTCTTCTTCATCTCCGTCAGAATCAGAGGTGAATGAGGAAAGGAATCGCTGTATTTCGGTTTTCGAATTGGTGAGTGAATAACTAAATCCATCCACAGTGCGTTTGTCCTTTTTGATACCCAGAAGCCTGTCGTTCCATTCGCCAACACTGGAAGTCACCGACAGATGATGCGTTTTATACTCGTAGTTGAAGTAGTACCAGTGGTCGTTGGCCACTTGCATATAAAGGACAAGGTGCGTTTCGGTGCCTCGCTTGAACACCTGAGCCTTGACACGTATGTTGACGTGGAGCTGCTGTTTGCCCACATTGCAGAGCGAGGTTGTGCCGGTTGCAGTGTAGCCAAGTTTGGGCGAATACTGCCAACGGAGTCCTTCGAAAAGGAACGTGTTATCGAGACATCCTTCAAGCTTGTCGAAAGCACCTTTGCTGAGGTAGGTTTGATATGCCAACTCACCATCGGGGTCGCCCATGTCGAACAGCAAAGCACGTTCGAAGAGCTCGTTGTCGCGGTCTGCCGGAGTAGGACGCAGGTCGTCTTCTATTTGTTTTGCCATCTGGCTAAGGAGACCATTGTCTATCGGGAATGTGACACCGAAGATAGTGTTCATGCTGAAATCCGTTTCGTTCTGTGGGTCGAAGTGGAGTGTGCCGTATGCATACGATTTGGCCGGACCCTCTGTAATGCCGAATGTGATGGGACCTTCACCATCCACCACACAACTTTCGGTATTGAGGGTAAGGAATCTGTCGACAAAGTCGGGGTCATCGAGTTTGTCCTGCGAAGTAATGGTGTAGGTGCCAGCCGACTGGTTGAAATGGAGTAGACCGAAACTACTAATGAGAGGTGCCCCGGACTGGTCGCGGGTGAGGAATGACGAAGTGGGTTTAAGACCAACTCCACCCATGCGTACCGAGGCACTGATGGGCTGTCCTTTCCAGTCGACAGGTGTTTCGGGAACGGTGACACGGATGTTTTCGGGGTCGAGATAGTCGGAGTAAGCAAGGAGTGCCAACTGTTCGACTGGCGCACATTTGTGGAGCAGACGCACACCGCCCTCGAAGTGGAAATGACGATGACGGGCATCGGCGCGCATGGTTCCGGCGAAGCCAAAAGCAGGCGAAAGGGTGAAATTGGCCGTGTCGGCAATCTGGCCGACAGCCACGCTGACTCCTTCTGCATCCGGTGCTATTTCAGCCATATAAACAGGCTGTTTCTTCTCGTCGACACCGACATAGTCGATAGTACCCTTGCCTCCATACTTCTTTCCGTTGGCCACCAGGAGGTCGCAATTGTAGAAGAGATGGAAAGCACTGTCGCGCGGGAATAGGAGTTGACCACCTAGAATAAGTGCCATTACACCGTCTTTAGAAATATGCAAGGAATCGCCACCAGGAGCAATCAACGCATCTGCTATGGGGAGTGCGTAAACATTGTGGTTGGACAGTTCCAAGTCGTCGTATCGATAGGTGCTATTAATGGCGTTGAAACGGATATTGTTCAGTTTGGGGTCGGTACTTTCGAAGCGAGCCCCCGGCATCTTGTTGAGACGTTTGGACCTTTCCTGTAAGGTAAGGGCCTCTGTCCCCATTGTTTCCATGCTCTTGCTGTTATCCAATGCGAGGAATTTGTTGTCCCAATTCCATGTATACTGGTCTACCCAAGCGGCATAGCCCAGTGCCGGCAAAAGGGTTCTCTGAAGTGAATCGTTGGAGGTAAAACGCCCCGTATGCTCTTCATAATCGACAAACGAGCGCATGTTCTGAGCCGAGAAAGCGGTGTTGTTATACTTGGCCGAACGCAACGTGAAATCGGTATGGTCGGCATCCATCTCAAGTGAACGGAGCCGGAATAGTTTCGAATTGAGCGTGCCGTCGTTGATAGTGATGGTGCCGTAGCCCGAAGCACCCTTTGGCTGAAGAGTCACTCGGCCTGCAAGGGTGGCGAGGTCGTGATACATACGGAAGAGCGTTCCGTCGCGCAACTGCGAAATGGTCATCGAATCCTTATACGGATACCAGCGGACAAGGGTCTGGCCATTGCGGACATCGGGAAAATTGTCCTCTTCCTTCACAAAGACCGTGTCGGTCTGTGCCATCATCGAGTCGGGCATAAAGAGATATTTATTGGTGATAGCCGTGGCGGTGAGATAATCCAGGGTTCCTTCTCCCCTGAGACCCCTGTAGCTGAGGTCTATCAGATTGCGGAAAGTTCCCTTTCCACCGTATGCCGGATGGCCGTCAGGCGGGGTGTTGACACGGAAACCCAACGAGTAGTCGCGCTGCACCTTCAACGGCTCCTGTATTTCGGGGAATATACCTGCCGAAGTCAAAGCCCCAAGGAACTCAAGACTGTCTGTCTGGAAGTCGGTGAGCTGTTTGATGACAAAGGGGTAAAGAGAATAATAGAACCTTTCGCGGTCATAAACACCGTTGAAGATAAATGGCCTGTCGTAATAGACATAACTGGGTTTTACACTGTTGAAGATTGGGTAATCCTTGTTTTTCTTCAGTCCGCAATGGTTGTCGGGTTTGTCAATCTGTATGTCGCCCACAAGGTTGTAGAGCGGCGTACGCACCATCACCTGCTTTTGGGGATCGGTGAAACTGGTTACAGAGAACCTCATCGAGTCAATCTGGGGAAGGTCGAAACGGAAATCGTCATAGAAGAACGTGGCATTGGTGACATTCATCTCGAATCGTCCCACGTTGATATAGCCAGAAAAGACTATGTCACGGTTGCGTTTAACAATGATGTCCCCGTCGTAGGGTTTCACCACCACCAGCTGGCTGTCGCTGACAACAAATTTCTTGATGCCATGCACTCGCAGGTCAAGCGAAGCCAAGTCCAGTTCTGCATTGTTAGCCTTTGTCTCAGACTGTAGGGTTAGCGCATCATAATCGTGTCCCTGCTGCTTCACAATGGCCTTGTAGAAACCAATCAGTTTGTCGTGTACATGAATACGGTTGCGGCCTTCGTCAAACGACACCAGACCCTGACGCGACAAACCGTGGACCATCAATTTGGTCTGCCCTTCATCCATGCGGATATAATTCTGAAAGGACACCAGCGAGAAATCCTGCTTCATGTCGTGCGCCTTCATATAACGGTACACCCTCACCACCGGGCTGGTCTGCTCAATCCCCTGCACCTCGCGGTCCTTGCTCTCTGAGTAGTAGCGGTTCGATTCAAAAGTGACAAAGGTCTGGGTACCCGTCTGTGCCACCATGTTAAACTCCACAATATCTTTATCTATCAACCAATTGATATTCTCACAGAAAATATCAAGCTGGTGGTAGCTGTCGGCATAAGGGCTATAGTAATTGCGCTTAGGGCTATTCAAGAGATTCACACGGTTGTCGCTTGTTGTGTAACGGATAAGCACACCGGCGTTGCTAATCGAGTCGTCGCCAATATACATCTTCACCGTGGCGCGCTCGGAGGTGAGCATGTGCGGCAGGATGGTGAACTTGGTAGAGCTGGCCACCAAAAACCGCTTTCCTCCACGGTAAAAGACCATCGAGGCGGGGTTCTTTTCATCGTTGGTAACAAAACGGGGGCCGTACATCATGAAATTGCCCTCAAAATCCACTCCGGGCAATACATCCTTCAGCTGGAAGTCCTTTTGATAGGAGCGGAACTTGGGGAAATTGTATTTGTCCGGCTCCGTCTTGGTGTTCAGAGCCTCCTCCACCACTCCCCGGATGGGGGTCTTGAAATAGTTGGTATTGATAAAGGTCACCGAGTCGGCAGTGAACTTGGGGAATTTCACCACTGCCGAATAGTCCTCCAAGTCGGCATAGCACACATTCTTTGCCACCCCGCAACGTTCCCATGTCAACCGGCCACCCTTACCCTCGAAAGTATTCGTGATGAAGAAATAGGTACCCGAAGTGCCATAAATGGTCGACTCATCGGCGTTGTTGCCTGTCCCCGACGAATAGGTTAAATCCACCGTGCCATTGAAAACTGTCTTGATGTCGTTGCGTATCGGCACAAACGAGAACTCCGTCCCCGGCTGGGTACGCCACACCGAAGTCCTGGAGTGGTACAAGGTGCGGTCTTTCAACAAATCGTCTGTATATTGGATAAACTCGGTTATCTCCTTCTTCTTGCTGGTGATGGTCATGATGGCCGAAACAGCCGAAATCCACTCATCGAAAAGCTTTACCGACGCCTTTCCCGAACCATAGTCCACCAAGGTCTGGGTCAGACTCACATAGTCGGGTGTTGGTTCCATCTTGGTCTTGCGGGCGGCATTATACATATCCACAATCTTCTGTTTGCGGTCTCCACCAAGCCCGTTATACACTCCTTTCATCTGATCCACCAACTGGGTGTTGGCAGCAATCTTCTCCTCAGCCTTCGAATTCCCGTTGAGATACACCAGCAACTGCGACGGTAGCGAATCCACCTCGAAAACAACCTTCGACTTTGTCGGGCGGTTCTGGGCTCCGGCATACTGGCACTGCATCAGCAGCACCGCAAAAGCAAACAACGATAAAGCAATCCGTTTCATATCATCATTAAATATTAGCAGCATTACGCCGTAAAAGATTAATACTTGTGGAGAAACCATCCACTGACCTCTCCGAAAATGCAAAATTAGCACTTTTTACCGACATAGATAACGCCAAAAACGCTTTTTTATTCAAGCATATTTGTTAATAATTGTTGTTTCAAAAAAAAATCGTAACTTTGCATCCCGTTATGAAACAGTCCGCACGATTCAAATACATCCTTTTTGCCTATCTTACAGGCATCGCCCTTTTCACCCTTTTCAGGCTGGCGGGCACTCTTGTCTACTGCCTGCAGCAACCCGCATGGCCCGATTTCAATGGACTCTACTGGAAAGCCCTTGTCATGGGCTGGCGTTTCGACACCGCTGTCAGTTGCTACCTCCTGGCTCTCCCGGCACTCCTGTTGATAATAGGCGAACTGGCTCGCATCCGCGCAAGACTCTATTACCTCATTGCCCACCACCTCCTTCTCATCGGCTACATTGTCGCCCTCTTCGCCTGCACTGCCGACATTCCTTTCTTCAGCTACTTCTTCACCCGTCTCAACGCCACTGCCACCAACGAGGCCGACTCCTTTGCCATCATCGCCCACATGATTCTCTCCGAACCCATGTACCTCGGCGGTCTCCTTGCCTTCATTGCCGTCGCCACAGGCTACTGGTTCCTCATGCGCTTCATCTTCCGCCGCACCATCGCCCGTGGACTCGACTCCTTCCTCCCCTACTCCTGGTGCATCCCCTTGGCTCTCCTGCTCATCTTCGCCACCTTTGTAGGTATGCGCGGACGACTCAACAAGAAAAGCCCACTGCGCGTAGGCACCGCCTACTTCTCCTCCGACCCCTTCCTCAACCAGATAGGACTCAACCCCGTCTTCACTTTTGTCAAAAGTGCCCTCGAACTGAGCAAAAGTTCCAACCAACCCATCCATTACGTCGACCCCGACCAAGCCCTCCAAGCCTACCGCGACGAAATGGCCACCCCCTCCGATTCCCTCCTCATGCCTGAGGGTCTAAACCTCCCCCTGCCACAAGGCACCAATGTCGTGCTCATCATCATGGAATCCATGACCGTCGAGAAAACCTCCCTCTCTGTCACCGGCACCTCCTCGCTCACCCCCTGTCTCGACAGCCTCATAACACAATCGCTCACCTTCTCCCGCACCTATTCCTCCGGCATCCACACCTACAACGGCGTCTATTCCACCCTCTACTCCCGCCCCTGCATCCCCTCCCGCCACACCATGAAACAAGCCACCATCCCCAGCGTCTACGGCATGCCCCAAGTCCTCCACGATGCAGGCTACCACACCGCCTATTTCATGACCCACGACGAAGACTTCGACAACATGCGCGGATTCCTCTTCGGCAACGGTTTCGACAGCGTGATAGGGCAACACAGCTACTCCCCTGCCGAGGTCATCGGCACCTGGGGAGTCCCCGACCATGTCATGCTCGACTACGCCCTGCGCCATTGCAGCCATGCCGCCGCACAAGGCCCCTTCTTCACCGCCATCATGACCTGCAGCGACCACGCCCCCTACATCCTGCCTAAAGACATCGACTTCACACCCCGCAGCAACGACCTCAGCAATCAGATTGTGGAATACGCCGACTGGGCCATTGGCCGTTTCATGCGCATGGCACGCCGACAACCATGGTACAACAACACCCTTTTTGTCTTTATTGCCGACCACGGCGGCATCTGGGGCACCAACCGCTACGACATGCCTCTCACCTACCACCACATCCCCATGCTCTTCCACTGCCCCTCACACCTCCGTCCCCAATGCCTCGACCGCCTTGCCATGCAGGTTGACCTCGGCCCCACGCTCCTCGCCATGCTCCCCATACAATGGAACAACACCACTTTCGGCCTCAACCTCCTTGCCCAACCCCGCCGCTATGCCTATTTCTGCAACGACGACAAGATAGGGGTCATCTCCCCCACCCACTTCTACATCTACCGCACTGCCGAAGGCATCGAAAGCCTCCACCTCCTTGCCGATACCACCTCCGCCGACATCCTCCCCCAGCAACCCTCTCTCGCCTCCGAAATGAAACACTACGGCCTCAGCCTCACCCAAGCATCCGAAACCCATTAAAACATTAAACACCCCAAGACAATGCACCTCTTCATCACCGACAACACCCAAGGCACCTATGCCACCCTGTCCCCCGACGAGTCCAAACACTGCATCCGGGTTCTCCGCATGAATGTAGGCGACGAAATCTGGGTCACCGCTGGCGACGGCGTCATGTGCCGCGCTCTCATTGCCGACCCCGACCCCTCCTCCTGCCAAGTGGAGATTGTCGAACGCCTCGCCGACTACGGCCGACGCCCCTTCCAACTGCATATTGCCGTAGCCCCTCCAAAGAACAACGCCCGTCTCGAATGGTTTGTCGAAAAAGCAGTCGAAATAGGTATCGACCGCATCACCCCCATCCTCTGCGACCATTCCGAGCGCGGTACCCTCAAGACCGACCGGTTGGACAAGATAGCACTCAGTGCCATGAAACAGTCCCTCAAAGCCTCACGTCCTCTCATCGACCCTCCCACTCCCCTCTCCGACCTCATTGCCCACACTGCCGACACCCCCTGCCGACTGGTCTGCTACTGCTCCGGCGACGAGCGACACACCCTCCCACAACTCTGCACCCCAGGCACCGACACCCTCATCCTTATAGGCCCCGAAGGCGACTTCAGCACCCGCGAAATAGAAACCCTACTCTCCCACGGCTTCCAGCCCGTCACCCTTGGCGACAGCCGCCTGCGCACCGAAACCGCCGCCCTCTACGCCACCGTCGCCCTCAATTTCCTTAATTGCCAATAATGTCCCCACACCCCACATCCCGCATTGCACTTAACTTATAAGTTGAACTCAAGTTCGCTCGTTTGGCCTCAGTTCTCCCATATTTCTCCCATATTTCTCCCATGCAGGATGGGAGAAATATGGGAGAACTAAGGGATAAATAACTGATAACGAGCGAAGTTAGTAGTGTTCGTAATGTTAATTTCTGATTAACATTTGAGTGGGACAAAAAAGCCTAATGATTGTATACTAATAACTTACGCTTAACCTATCATGCCGGAGGCCACTACCAAATGGGCGTCGTTGTCGTAGATGGTGGCATACTGGCCAGCGGCGATGCCCTGCACTCGGATGTCGGAGACTATGCGATAGCCGTCGGCGGTGCGCGAAAGGTGTCCCTGGGCAAAATCGGGGGTGTGGCGTATTTTGAACTTCACATCCAGCGTTTCTCCGCTTTCCAACTGTTCATCCCATAGGGGAAGGCTGAGGTAATGGAACCCCAACAGGTTGATTTCGTTGCCATACTGAGCGTCGGGGTCGTAGCCTTGGGAGACGTAGAGTACATTTTCGTCAATGTCCTTCTTCACCACGAACCAGGGTCCGCCGCCGAGGAAGAGGCCTTTGCGCTGGCCGATGGTGTGGAACCAGTAGCCTTTATGTGTGCCGAGGATGCGGCCGGTCTCCAGTTCCACAATCTTGCCTTCGCGTTCGCCGAGATAGCGGCGCAGGAAATCGTTGTAGTTGATTTTGCCGAGGAAACAGATGCCCTGCGAGTCTTTGCGGTCGGCGCTGGGGAGATGGGCTTCATGGGCTATGTCGCGCACCTGGCTTTTCATGAGATGGCCTATGGGGAACATGAGTTTGGCAACCTGCTGCGAGTCGAGTTGCGAGAGGAAATCGGTCTGGTCTTTGACAGGGTCCTTGGCGGTGGCAAGGAAAGGGGTGCCGTTTACGTGGTCGATAGTGGCGTAATGGCCGGTGGCGGTACGGTCGTAGAGATGGCCGCAACGTTGTTCGAAAGCCCCGAATTTGATGAGTTTGTTGCACATGACGTCGGGGTTGGGGGTGAGGCCGCGGCGCACGGAGTCGATGGTATAGGCTACCACATTGTCCCAGTACTCCTTGTGAAGGTTGACCTCCTGGAAACGGCATCCATATTTGCGGGCGATGTAGGAGGTGATTTCGATGTCCTCCTCGGCAGGGCAGTCGATATAGCCTTCCTCGTCTTCCATGCCTATGCGGATATAGAAAATGTCGGGCGTGTAGCCCTGTTCCTTGAGCAGGTGTACCGCCACGGAGCTGTCGACTCCTCCCGAAACCAATGCAGCAATATTCATCATTGAGGGTTTTTATTAATTAATAATTCAATAGCACAGAGGCATTATTTTTTTGCCAACACCACCAGGGTTACCGAGGCAAGGATAAGGGCAATGCCCACAGCCAGGGTGGCAGTGAAGCTCTCACCGAAAACGAAGATGCCGATGAGGACCGCCGTGAGGGGTTCCAGGGCGCCGAGGATGGCCGTGGTGGTGGAGCCTGCATAACGGGCGGCATAGACCAGCAGTACCAGGGCCATGATGGCGGGGACGATGGCCAGCCAGCTTACATAGAACCAACTGGTGAAGCCATGGGGAAGGGTGATGGTTTCGCCCGAGAGGTAAGCATAGAGCACCATGCCCAAGGCGCAGTAGAGCAACACGTAGAAGTTGATTTTGAAAGAGGACATGCGGAGTTTGCTGCGGTTGACCACAATGATGTACACCGCATAGCTCAACGCCGAAAGGAGCACCAGCACCACACCGAGGAGGGGAAGGGTTGCCGTGCCGTCGCCCGAATAAAGGAGCGCCACACCCGCGAAGGAAAGGGCTATGGAACCCCACGTGACCCACCCCATGCGCTCGTGGAAAAAGAGTGCCATGATGACCGCCGTCATGACGGGATAGGTGAAGAGGATGGTGGAAGCCACTCCAGCGTCCATGAGATGGAAACTGAGATAGAGGGTGAGAGAGGAGACCGTGAAGAGCAATCCGAGAGCGGTGAGCTGACCGAATTCCTTTCGGGTGACACTCAACGACTCAGTGTGTTTCTTCATCCGCACCAGCATCACAGCGGCAATGATAATCCACGCCAGCCCGAATCGATAGAAAAGGACACTGCCGGTTTGCATTCCCTCGGCATAGAGTTTCAAAGCTCCCAGGGGGTTGGTGCCGTAGCACACCGCAGCGAGCACACCGCAGATAAGCCCCCACGCCTTCTTGCCCGCCGTGCGGCGTGGATTGAGTGCGGAGAGCGTTGGCAGTTGCCTATTGAAAGTAGAAAGTTGAGAGCCTTTTACGCCCCCAACTTTCGACTTAGACTGTATTGTGTTATTTCTTCTCAATTTGTCAATCTAAACATCAAAAAATTATCAGTCGGGAAGATTGAAGATAGAGACGCCGGAGCGCATGGTGCCGTCGGCTGCCACGGAAGAGGCAGTAGCCTCGGAAGCAGCGGAATGGGGATTGCCTTCGGTTTTCTGCATCAGGTCGTCCATTGCCATGCCGGCAATCTCGGCGATACTCATGGACTCGACAATCTGAGCCCCGTTGGCATCGTTGCGGAGGAGGTTATTGATGGCCTTAATACGCTCGGCACGATCCATAGCCATCATATCGAGATGGGGGTTAGGGGTGGTTTTCCTGTCGTTCATTGCCGCGAACTGGTTGCGGTTGCCGGCGGGAGCGCTGACTTCTCTTTGTGTGGGCGAGGGAGCAGCAGGACGGGGAGACTCCATAACCGGTTCATTGGCTCGGATGGGATTATTCTGCCACGGGTCAGCCGGTTTAGCCACAGGGCTCTGGTCGGAGGTATGGGTCACAAGGCGCAGACCGTCATCCTCATTGTTGACAGCATCTTTCCGGGTGGTTTTCTTCTCATCGACATCGTCGTAGAGAGGGATAATGTTCTTGTGCGGCTGTTCGGTCTGACGCGGGCGCGACCAGTCGTTAACAGGAGAAGCAACCGTTTCGATGGCAGGAGGGACATAATTGTCGCGGGGTTCGGGGTCGTTGGTAGGTTCGTGATGTACCAAAGTAGGCTCTTTGATAGCCTTCATGTCGGTGTGAGGCTTTTCGGGAGCTTCTTCGAGAAGGAAAGTCGCGCCTTCATTGCTCTCGCGCTGCTCAAAACCCGTGGCGATGAGGGTGATTTTCACCTTGTCGCCCAAGGAGTCGTCGGGACCCATGCCCCAGATGACATTGGTTTCCATGCTGCCGGTCTTGGAGGTGATGTAGTCGGCCACAATGCCCATTTCGTCCATGGTGATTTCATGTTCGGGACCGTAGGAGAAGTTGAGCAGTACGTGTTTTGCGCCGTAGATGTCGTTGTCGTTGAGGAGGACGGAAGTGGTGGCCTCCTCAACAGCTTGACGGGCACGGTTTTCGCCTTCGCCCTCGCCGATACCCATGAGAGCGGTGCCGCTGTGTTCCATGACGGTGTAGACATCGCAGAAGTCGATATTGACATAGGCGTTGAGGGTGATGATTTCGGCTATGCCCTTCACGGCGGTCAGAAGCACGTCGTTGGCCATAGCAAAGGCATCAGTCATGACCAGGTTGCCATAGGAGCGCAGTTTCTCGTTGTTGATAACGAGAATGGAGTCGACATATTTACGGAGTTCGTTGACACCTTCCTGAGCCTGCTGCACACGGCGGTAGCCCTCGTAGAGGAACGGGGTGGTGACAACAGCCACCACAAGGATTTGCTCAGGGTCGTCGGGGTCCTCGGCTTCGAGTTTTATCTCTTTGGCCATGCGCGCGATGACAGGGGCTGCTCCGGTGCCGGTGCCGCCACCCATGCCGGCGGTGATGAAGACCATCTTGGTGTTTTGCTGGAAGATTTCCTTTATCTCTGTTTCACGTTCTTCGGCAGCCTTACGGGCCTTTGCCGGACGGCCGCCAACACCCAGTCCAGTGTTGCTTAGTTGCAGTTTGTCGGGCACAGGACTTGAACCGAGAGCTTTTAAATCGGTATTGCATACAATGAAATCAACACCTTTGATGCCCTTGCGGTACATGTGGTTCACGGCATTGTTGCCACCGCCGCCCACACCGATAACTTTGATGTAGGAGGACTGTTCAGCGGGGGAGTCGAATGTGATTATTTCTGTTTCAGACATAGGATTTGGGTATTATTTTGATGAAACGCAATGGTGCAGATGTCCCGAAAGCATACCGCAACACGCTGTTTATCTTGTCATTATACTAATATTCTAATTCTTTTTCAGTTTGTAAAAATACTACTTTTTTCCCGAACAACAGGCAAGTGATATCAACAGATTATGAACAGGTTATTAACACCTACTCGCTGAGGCCGTCTTCGGTGAAGGTACGGGTCAGCCAATCGGTGATGGATTTTACGTAGTCGGTCTTGGGTTTCTTTTTGCTTTTAGCCGGTTTGGCAGGGGTTTCTTCCTGGAGCTCGGGTTCCGGCTGGGGAGCGGCTTTGGCCTCGGCAGAGGTTTTCTCGGCCGCTTCATGAGCTTTGGCCTCGGTCTCAAGAATGCCATAAATCACCAAGCCGACACCCGTGGCATACATGGGATGGCAGAGTTCGTCGGCATAGGGGCTGTTATCCTCATCGAGATGGTCGTTGGGGAAGCCGATACGGGAGTCGAGACCAATGATGAGTTCGGAGTACTCTTTTATGTGTCTTAAATTGGCTCCGCCACCGGTTAGCACCACGCCGCCAATCAGCTGGCGTTCGAAACCGGACACCTGTATTTCGTAGAGAACCTGTTCGAGGATGAGACGCATACGGGCATTGATGATGGTGGCCAGGGTTTTGACACTGATTTCGCGCGGAGCTTGGTTGCGAATGCCGGGGATGGCGATAATGTCATCCTGATTGACATTGGAGGGGAGACACGAGCCAAACTTGGTTTTGAGATTCTCGGCCTGGTGGCGCGGGATTTTGCAATTGTTGTGGATGTCGTTGGTGATAACATTACCCGCCAGGGGGAGAACAGAGGTGTGACGGATGATTCCCTCTTGGAAGATGGCTATGTCGGTTGTGCCGCCACCGATGTCTACAAGGGCCACGCCAGCGGCTTTATCGCCGTCGTCGAGCACGGCAAGAGCAGAGGCTATGGGCTCCAACACAACACCCTTGACACGCAGACCGGCTTCGGCCACGGCATCGCGGATATTGTGGACATTGGCGGTGTTGCCAGTGACAATATGGAAATTGGCCATCAGACATTTGCCCGCTACACCGACAGGGTCGATATCGGGACCCAGTTTTTCATTGTCAACGATGTAGCTCTGGGGAAACACATGGATGATTTCCTCGCCCGGGTCGAGCATAATGCGGTACTGGTCGTCGATGAGACGGTCGACATCGGCTTTCTCAATCAGACGGTGTGTGTCGGGAATCATCACACTTCCTTGGTTGGAGCGGCTTTTGATGTGATGCCCCGCAATACCCACATAGACTTCGTCCACTTCGTACTTAGCCATTTCAGAGGCATCGGATACCGCACGACGGATTGAATCGGCCGTGCTGAGGATGTTGCGTACAGTGCCATGTTCCACACCTATCGACTCGGTTCTACCGAAACCGACGATACGGATTTTGCCGTTCTCTACCCGCTCACCGATAAAACAGGCTATCTTTGTTGTTCCGATGTCAAGACCTACGATATACTTACTCATAATGCTGTTGTATTTTTTGATTATTAATTCAATGGATTGTTTTTGACTGATAATGTATGTATCATGTTATTGTTACTATGGCGTATCTCCCCTTTCTTGTCCCCTACATGTTTCGGCGTGTGCAGACCACCTGACCGCGGTACTTGACGCTGATTTGGCTGTATTTCTCCCATCCCGCCTGTGGGAGTCCACGGGTGTAAAGGGTCATCAGATTAATGAATTTTTGTTCTAAGTCGACGGTGTCGCCTATCTCCACCACATGGTTGCCCAACTTGGGGGTGAGGAATAGGTCGCCACGGGCATCGCGATAAATCTGGTCAAACAGGGGCGAAAGACGTGGATGATTGTCCAAAAAACGGGCAAGAGCCCACACCTGACGCTCGCCGACTGACTTGTCGGGGATGTTGCCCGAAGCCACAATAACGTCTGCCGACAAGGAGGGGCTGACGGGGACCCTGCCACCTTTGTCGTCGAGGTAGAACTCACCCGAGGTGGAACAGACACGCACTATGGGGCGACGCTGGAGGGCGTGAACCACCACTATGCCTCCTATAGAGGTACCCGCAGAGCATTGCGTAAGCCAGGGCGAGGCAGAGGCCGCCTGCGCCACTTTGCCGAGCTCCACATCGCGCAGCCGCATGGTGGTGATTTCGGGAAGCCGCTGAAGAACCAACGAGGTGATTTGGTCGGGCATGACAAGGGTGTCAGCCCCACAATAATCTATGCGGACTTCAACACCTTTCACAGTCTGACGACTGCGCCATATATTGGCAGCCACCACAAGAACCATCGTCACCACGACGGCCAAAAGTGTCACTATTCCGGTTTTCTTCCTCATTGGTTTTATCAATTGGTAAAATGTTCTTATTGTCTGCTGCTAAGCAACGGGCGACTTACTTGTTTTTTAATAAAGCGTTCATTCGGCTGTTAGGGTCTGCACCAGACGGGGCACCAGACGGTCAATATCACCAGCCCCCATTGTGATAACCACATCGGGACAGAGGGCAGGGACAAGGTCAAGCACCTGGTCGGGAGTACATAGATACTTCGAATAGCCTTTGATTTTGCGTAGAATCATCGACGAGGTGACACCAAGTATGGGTTTCTCGCGTGCGGGGTAGATGGGCAACATAATCAATTCGTCGAGAGAGGAAAGGGCTTCGGCAAATTGGTCGGCAAAGTCGCGGGTGCGACTGTAGAGATGGGGCTGGAATATTCCAACCACCCTTTTGCCAGGATAGAGGTAGCGAACACTCTCGATACAGGCGGCAATCTCGCGTGGATGATGGGCATAGTCGTCTATCAGCACCAGTTCGGGGGTTTTGATGCGATAGTCGAAACGGCGCTGTACACCCGCATAGGTCTTCAGCCCGTGACGCAGCTGGTGCTCGTTGAGCCCCAAGGTGACGGCCACGGCGGCAGCGGCCACGGCATTCTCCACATTGTAGAGGGCAGTCCCCTGCAATTGGAGGTCATACATGACCCCTTTGGGTGTACGCAGGTCGAAGAAGATGTCGCCATTATAGTGGCGGACATTCCACGGATAGAAATCGGCTTCAACCCCGTGTGCAGTGTAGATTACCCTGCTGGCAGCAATACCCTCCAAGCCATCGTGTTCGTGTGAATGCTCGTGACCTTCGTGATGTTCATCGTGGCAACTGTCGGGATGAAGGGTGACTCCCTGTTTCAACACAAGGGTACCGTCGGAATCGACCTGCGAAGCGAACTGATGGAAAGCCTCAAGCATACAATCGTAAGTGCCGTAGACATCGAGGTGGTCGGGGTCGGTGGCAGTAATCACGGCGCAATGGGGATGGAGCTGGAGGAAAGAGCGGTCAAACTCGTCGGCTTCCACCACCACTCGGTTGCTCTTGTTATTCACCACCACGTTGGAGTTGAAATTCTTGGCCACACCGCCCAGGAAAGCGCTGCATCCCTCGTCCGAAAACGACAGGAGGTGAGCCAGAATGCTTGCCACAGAGGTTTTGCCATGGGTGCCTGCAACGGCGATACATTCCTTGCCGCGGGTCAGCTCACCCAGCACCTGGGAACGCTTACGCATCGGGACTCCCAAGCTTTGGAGATGTTGGAATTCGGCTGTGTCGGGAGGGACGGCGGGGGTGTAGACCACCATGTCGATTGCGGGAGGAATGAGTGAAGGGTCGTCGGAGTAATGGACACTTATCCCTTCCTCCACCAATTGCCGGGTGAGGGGCGACTCGGTGCGGTCATATCCACTTACAGTGTCGCCACGCATGTGGAAATAACGAGCCAGAGCGCTCATTCCAATTCCTCCTATGCCAAGAAAGTAGTAGTTCATGCGAATTAGTTTTTAATTTTTGAAAATTAGGATGGGCGTTGTTTTCCCGAAGCCAGGAGTTTGTCAATCTCGTCTACAATGCGGTCGGCGGCGTGGGGAGCGGCAAGGGCTTTGATGGCTTGACCCATGCTGACACATTGGTCGGGGTCGTTGAGCAGCTGCAAAGCCAAAGGAATGCCCTTCTCGGCACATTCGCTGTCGCGAACCACCAGAGCAGCACCTTTGTCGGCAAGAGCCATGGCGTTTTTGGTTTGATGGTCTTCGGCCACATTGGGCGAAGGTATCAGGATGACCGGTTTGCCCACAAAACACAACTCAGAGATGGCTATTGCCCCGGCACGCGACACCACCACATCGGCGGCAGCGTAGGCGAGATCCATGCGACTGATGAATTGGTGGACTTTGACCCACTGTTCAACTCCCGCTTTGCGGACAGCCTGGGAGGCTTCGTCGAACATCCATGCACCAGTCTGCCAGATAACCTGCACTTTGTTTTCGACAAAGAGTTGAAGATTGGAGAGTATCATGAGGTTGATGCTTCGGGCACCAAGGCTTCCACCCACGGAGAGGATGACATGTTTTTCGGGGTCGAGACCGAAATGGGAGCAGCCTTCGGAACGCGTAGCGGAGGAGGACTCGATGTCAGCACGGACAGGATTACCGGTGAAGACGATTTTGTCGGCAGGGAAGAAACGTTCCATGCCCGAATAGGCCACGCAAATGCGACTGGCGGACTTGGCAAGGGTTTTATTGGTAAGTCCTGCATAAGAGTTTTGTTCCTGGAGAAGGGTGGTATAACCCATGCGGGCAGCGGTTTTGAGAGTAGGTTCACTGGCGAAACCGCCTACCCCCACAACAATGTCGGGCTGGAACTGGCGAATGATGGAACGCACAATGTGCCGGCTGCGAAGTACCTTGAAGGGGAGTTGAAGATTTTTGATAATGTTGGAAAGAGTTATTTTGCGCTGAAGACCCGCGATAGGCAGTCCTTTGATATTGTAGCCTGCGGCAGGGACCTTGTCCATTTCCATACGACCCTGAGCCCCGACGAAAAGGATGTCGGCCTCGGGGTGGCGTTTTTTGAACGCGTTGGCTATGGCTATTGCAGGGAAGATGTGTCCACCGCTGCCTCCTCCACTGATAATGGCTTTCATGTCTGTTGGTTATTTTTGGGGTTAATATCTTGTTTATTGTCAGTTGTTTCGGTTTGTTGCTCGGCAATCTGTTGGGCTTGGCGTGCCTTCTTCTTGTTGTCGAATGCCACGGACTGAATCACGCCGAGGCCAGTGCCGAGGAAGAGGTAAGCAGAGCCACCATAGCTGATGAACGGGAGTGTTTGTCCTGTTACAGGGAGGACTCCCACAGCCACACTCATGTTGACGATGGCCTGAAGGAAGATGAGGGTGCCGATGCCGGCGACACAGAGGCTACCGAAAGAGCCCTGGCAAGCCGAGGCAATCCGGATACAACGGAAGTAGAACCACGCGTAGAGGGCGAAGATGACGATGGCCGCCAACAGTCCGGCCTCTTCGATGATGATGGAGAAGATGAAGTCATTGTGGGCTTGGGTCATGAGTCGGCCGTGAATGGTGGTGCCGATACCGTTGCCCAAAAAACCTCCACGGGCCACAGCCATGCGCGCCATGTTTTCCTGAGTGAGTTCGTCGGGGTTAGGATTGAACCAAGACTGGAGACGATGAGTCCATGTGGGGATTCGGCCTGCCTGAATATTGCTGCCGACAAGATAGAAGATGAGGAATGTACCCGCGCCGACCAAAAGCACTATCAGAAGTCCGCGCCACCATTTCTTGCGGTCCACATTGCCGAAAAACAACATGAGATAGGAGGCGGCAAAGATGAGAATGCCGGTAGACAGGTTGGCAGGGACAACAAGGATACAGGTCACCACGACGGGAACCAGGAGCATATAGAAAGTGTTTTCCTGCGGAGGACGCGACTGGGAAAGCGCAATGTTATAGGCCAGGAAGATGAGCAGGGAAACCTTGGCGATTTCCGAAGGTTCGAAACGCATGACATGAGGGATGACAAGCCATCGTTCAGTACCCATAATCATCACAATGAGCAACGCAACCAGGGAGAGGAGGAATATCCATTTGAAGATTTTGGCGAAGTAACGATAGTTGATATGCGAAACGAGAATCACAGCACCCCAGGTGGCGAGAACGAAGAGCAGATGACGGCAGAAGATGCGCATGGGTGTGGAGTTGAGCTCACGGATGGCCGAGAGGCCTATCGTGCTGTATACCGCCACAAGCGATATTCCACTGAGGAGGAAGAATATCACCCAGAGAGCCTTGTCGCCTGCCAGTATGTTCAGTTTGCGCTTCATCGGTCTGTAAGGTTTAAATACTTATCATTCCCTGTCTTCTAACCATATAGGGTTAAAGTTCGTTGACTTGATGCACAAATTGCCGACCCGTCTCACGCGCCGCGCCGCCTGTGGCAGGGGAGAGAACCACCTTGGCACAGTCGATGGGGCAACGGTCGGCCATAGCGACAGCATCGGCGATGCTTTGGGCATCGGCGATGGCCGGAACCAGAGTGTCGAAAGCCCTGTGAAGGCCTTCGTTTCTTTCGCCGACACAAATGAGCATTCCGACCTTGCGCAAAACCAAGGGGCGCAAAGGGGAATAGTCGGCACCCCCGTCGTCGGCGAAAGCAATCCACACCAAAGGCCCCGCGAGGCTCTGCATGGTGTAGAGGGTTGCGTTGACGCTCGCGGCGGCGGCATCGTTGATATATTCTTTGCCATGGATGGTAGCCACATGCTCCATTCTGCCCGGAGTCTCCTCCATGCGGGCAAAGCAGCTGCGCAGAGCGCTGTCGCGCATCTGACGCAAACGGGCTGAGGGAGCGGAGGCAAGACCGCCGTAGAGACGGTCGCGACCCTGTTTGGCAAGTTGTTCTATACTCATAAGTAATTAAAGGTTAAAAGTTAAACGATTATCTAAGTTTGAGTGTTACAATGCTCACTATGGCCAGAAGGATGCCGATGATTACAAACCGCTGGACAATCTTGGGTTCGGGCAGTCCTTGCTTCTGATAGTGGTGGTGGATAGGAGTCATAAGGAAAGGTCTCTTCTCCACAGGCACAGGTACCTCGGGCGGAAGACGGTGCCTGCGACGATAGAGTTTGCAGCCCCACGTCTGCCAGATGACCGAGAAATCCTCCACCAGGTAGATGCCGCAAAGTATAGGAAGCAAGAGCTCCTTACGAATCAGAAGTGCGAAAACGGCTATGATGCCACCGAGAGCCAGCGAACCCGTGTCGCCCATGAAAATTTCCGCTGGGAAAGTGTTGAACCAAAGGAAACCAAGGGTGGCACCCACAAAAGCGGTGATGAACACCGTCAATTCGCCGATGTCGGCAAGATACACAATGTTGAGGTAGTTGGCCATGATGATGTTACCCGAAACCCAGGCAAGGATGGCCAAAGCCCCGCCGATGATGGAGGCCGTGCCCGTAGCCAGGCCGTCGATACCGTCGGTGAGATTGGAAGCGTTGGACACAGCCGTAACCACAAAGATAGCCACCAGCACATACACCACCCACACCCAGTTCTGAGTCCAGTCGCCCATCCAGCCAATCAGCCAGGCATAGTCAAACTCGTTCCCCTTGACAAACGGGATGGTGGTCTTGGTCGACGCAATGTCGGGATGGAACGACAGCAGCAGACCCACACCTAAGCCGAGAGCCACCTGACCGAACACCTTGAACTTACCCGGCATACCTGCTTTGTCCTTTTTGAAAACCTTGATATAATCGTCGATGAACCCGATAAGCCCCAGCCAAAGTGTCGTAACCAGCATCGTGATGACATAAACATTGTGGAGTTTTGCCAACAGGAGGGTGGGGATAACGATAGCCGCAAGGATAAGGAGGCCGCCCATCGTGGGAGTACCCTCCTTTTCCTTCTGCCCCTCGAGGCCAAGGTTACGGACACTTTCGCCGATAGACTTGCGACGGATGAAGCGGATAAACGGCTTGCCGCAGAACAGCATAATCAGCAGCGACAGAATCGCTGCCATCGACGCCCTGAAAGAGATATACTGGAACACCCCAGCTCCAGGGAAGTCGAAAGTCTTATCCAACCAATCAAACAGATAATATAACATACTTATTCAGATTTATGCAATTCAACAATCATCGTTTAACAAAAGTTCCAGCTCCCGCCTGTCGTCAAAGGGATGTTTGACCCCATTGATATCCTGGTATTTTTCATGGCCTTTGCCGGCAACAAGAAGAATGTCGCCCTGTTGTGCCATCATGACGGCGGTACGGATGGCCTGGCGACGGTCGACAATACGGACGGCACGGCATTTGTCGGCCGGAGTGAGTCCGCTTTCCATATCGTGGAGAATCTCTAAAGGGTCTTCGGTACGGGGATTGTCGGAGGTAAGGATGACCCTATCACTGAGTTTGCAGGCAATGGCGGCCATCTCGGGACGTTTGGTTTTGTCGCGGTCGCCACCGCAACCCACCACGGTAATCAGGTTCTGCCCTTTGGCGCGGATGGCATTGATGGTAGTAAGTACATTCTCCAAAGCATCAGGAGTGTGGGCATAATCGACGATGGCTGTGATGCCGCGACCCGAGACACGCTGGAAGCGTCCCTCGGCGGGGGTGAGGGTGCTGAGCAGCCGCAGGGTCTCGTCGTCGTCGATGCCGCACAGCCGTGCCGTGCCATAGATGGCGGTGAGGTTATAGGCATTGAAACGCCCCACCAAGGGGGTATGAACCTCATGGCCGTTGAGTTCGAGCTGCATCCCCCCGAACGACTCCTCCACCACACGGCAGCGATAGTCGGCCATGCGCTGCAGACTGTAGGTGCTGATGCGGGCGGCGGTGTTTTGTACCATCACCGTGCCGTTGCGGTCGTCGATGTTGACAAGGGCAAAGGCCGTGGCGGGTAACGTGTCGAAGAAATGCTTCTTGGCGGCTATGTAGTTTGCCATAGTCTTGTGGAAGTCGAGATGGTCGTGGGTGAGGTTGCTGAACACCCCTCCGGCAAAAGAAAGCCCGCTGATGCGGTTCTGCACCACGGCATGACTGCTGACCTCGATAAAGGCATACTGGCAGCCGGCATCCACCATGCGGCGGAGCATACTGTTGAGTTCAAGGGCGTCGGGGGTGGTATGGGTGGAGGGGACTTCCTGCTCGTCGATTTTATTGACAATGGTGGAGAGCAGTCCGGCATGGTAACCGTAGCTGCGGAAAAGGCGGTGCAGAAGGGTGACGGTAGTGGTTTTGCCGTTGGTACCTGTCACGCCGATGAGACTCAGTTGGCGGGAAGGATGGCCGTAGTAATTGTCGGCGATGATGCCTAAGGCGATGTCGCTATTCTCAACCAATACGAAAGCCACGCCGGGACAGGGCTGCTCGGGGAGGCGCTGGCAGACCACAGCAACAGCCCCCTGCTGTACGGCAAGCATGATATAGTCGTGACCGTCGACACGAGTACCTGTCTGGGCGACAAAACAGCTGCCCGCTGTTACCCGACGTGAGTCGAAACAAATGTCTTTCACTTCGGGATTGCCTGTTACGGGAGCCAGTGGGCTAATGCCTTCGATGAGGGATGAGAGTTTCATGGTTTTAATTCTAATGTTACTGATGATCCTTTTTTCACCTTGGTGCGCGGAGCGGGAGACTGGTTTATCACTTTGCCCTGTCCGGAAAAACGCACTTTCAATCCCGCGGCCCGTAGCAGAGCCAAAGCATCGCGTATCGTCATTCCTTTACAATCGGGCACCACGCCTACGGGAACCTGATACCCGCCGTAAATGCTACGGTCGTTTTCGTAAAGAGTCCATCTTCCGGATGGCGAGGCCTCGTCGCACGCAAAGGGGATGCCTAAGAGATGGTGCGCCATTTCCAACTGGCTGCGCTGTCCTTTGACAAGCACTGGCCGCATCACCCTCCCCGAATCCTGAAGACGCGTGCCGCCCAACTCCTCGTCGAAAGCCATCACACAGTCGGCTATTTTCTTGAAAACCGGAGCCGCCGCATGGCGTCCGGCAATGGAGGTGCGTTCCACAAGCACCATACAGGTGTAACGCGGGTTGTCGGCAGGGAAGAAACCGACAAAAGAAGAATTCTTGATGCTCCGGTCGCCGATGCTTAAAGTGGTACCCGTCTTGCCGCCGATTTTATAGACAGAGTTGCGGACATTGCTGCCCGTGCCGTTCTCCACAACACCTATGAGCATTTCGCACATCTGTTTGGCGGTCTCCTCGCTGCAGATATGACTATTCAACACCACGGGAGATATTGCGCTGGAACGCGAGCCGTCGATAATCTCGCGGCAGAACAGAGGTTTCACCATCTTGCCCCCATTGGCCACGGCATTGTAGAAGGTAATGACCTGCAAGGGGGTGACGGTGGCCGAATAGCCATAACTAAGGTTTAGGAAGTCGCGGTCGGAAACAAGGGGGACAATCCCTGTGCGGGGCTCGAGGACATCGAGGTCGGGACACATCTTGCCGAAGGGGAAAATCGACTCGATGGCTTTTTTCATATCTCCCCTGCGGTTACGGTAAAACTGCCAGGCAAGTTCACACATGCCCACATTGGACGACATGGCAAGCACCCCCGCCAGATTGGAAGTATCGGCAGTATAGCCATGGCCGGCATCAATCTCGCCACTGCTGGCGCTATAGCGTTTGCGGCCTCCGGACTGGACACGCATGGAGGTGTCGAGCGAAATTTTGTCATCCCCCAGCATAGCCAGCATGGCGACAGTCTTGAATGTAGAACCCGGTTCATAGCTGTCGCTGCACGCCACATTGCTCCAAAGCATTTCGCGCAGCCTGCCCGACGTGTCGCGAGTGAGACTGCTGCACGCCAGCACATAACCCGTGCTCATCTCCATCAAAATGGCACAGCCCGACTGGCCGCCATATTGGTTCATGGAGCGGCGCAGGGCGCTTTCGGCAATGTCTTGGTAGCGGGTGTCGATAGTGGCGACAATGCTTTTACCGTCAATACGGTGACGGATAAGAGTGGAGTCCTCATCGGGCACACTGCCGTCCTCTACAGGAATCCAGGTACCCAAAGTCAACCGGCGGCACAGATACTTTCCGTCCTGCCCGCGCAGCACACTGTCGTAATATCCCTCCAGTCCAGTATAGCCTTCCTCTCTCTTGGTCACATAATGCTGTCCCACCACATTCTCACCCATATTGCCGTAGATATGGGCACGCACAAAGCTCTTCACACTGCCTTCGGCAGTCTTGGTCACCACACAACGCTCCCAACCAGGCAAACGCTTGATGGCAGTCCATTGTGAATAGGGCACCTTGCGCTCCACATAAAGGCAACGGCTTGGATTAGGCTTGACATATTCCCGCATGATGCGGTTGTAATAATATTCAAACGACTTTGCGGGGAATTGATTGTGGAGGATGGCGCACACCTTGCCCACATTGGCTTTGAAAGCCGAGTCGTTAGTGATGCAACTCTCCATAACCACACGGCCGGTGCTGTCTTTTACTGTTCCACCCTTACGGTTCTTTTTTGGCCAACGTCCCAAATCCAGACACAAGTCGCACACAGGGACAGTGGTGGCCAAGACCTTGCCGTCGGAAGAGAATATAGTCCCCCTGCGAGCCGTCTCGATACGCTCAACGACCTCGCGCGCACGTGCCTTTTCCCTCCACATATCGCCATTCACCACCTGAGTGTTGATGGTACACATCAACATGGCTCCCCCTCCCACTACCACAAGCAGAAGGTAAAGCACCAACATTTTGGTGAACAGTTCTTTGTTATGTTTCTTCTCTTCCAATTAATCGTTTTTTTTGCTTTTATATTTGAATTCTCTTTTTGAAAGAAAATCGTCCATACCCTTTGAACTCAATTCGTAGGGAGGGCCAGCAGTAATACCTATTTCCGTACTGTCGAGCAATTCGGCGATTTGCGAGATTCTGACCGACTCCTGATAACGTTTCTGCAATTCAATACGCGACTCGCGCAAAAAGTTAATGCTATCCTGCATTACGACCTTCTCCTTGGTCAAATCCTCAACTCTGTAACGATTATAAACCAACAGAATGGCATAGAAACAGAGCAACAGAATCAGCGGCACCTGTTTCAAAACAGCCCTGCTCTGCAGCACCTCGCCTCCCAAAATACGGGAAAACCAGTTGGGGCGTTTTTTCCCAACTGACGGGTTCTCCATAGGCTGGCTATCCTGTTGTTGAATATTCTCGTCCATTTTGTATACTGTTGTGATTTATTTTTTTTGAGCCACGCGCAACCTTGCACTCCTTGACCTTGGATTGCTTTGCAACTCCTCCTGTCCAGGAGTGATAACTTTACGCGTTACAAGCACCAATGGCACTATTGGGTTGCCATAAAAATCCTTCTCCACCTCCCCCTCGAAATTACCGGCACGGAAGAAATTCTTCACCAACCGGTCCTCCAACGAGTGGTACGACATCACCACCAGCCTTCCCTCCGGCTCCAAAAGCTCCACAGCCTGTTGCAGCAAAGCCTTCAAAGCTTCCAACTCACCGTTGACTTCAATACGCAGGGCTTGGAAAAGCATGGCCAGATACTTGTTTTCCGCTCCGCGGGGCAGATGACGACTCACCGCATCGCGCAGGTCAAACGTCGTGACAATCTCCCGCTCCAACCGCGCACGGCAGATAGCCCTGGCCATTTGAGCCGCATTGGGCAACTCGCCATACAAGCGCAGTATCCTTGCCAGCTCTGCCTCGTCGGCAGTGTTCACCAGTTCCTTTGCTGTCAATTCCTGTCGCCGGTCCATTCTCAAATCCAATTCGCCCTCCAAACGGGTGGAAAAACCCCTCTCGGCAACATCGAACTGATGCGACGACACCCCCAAATCAGCCAAAATACCATTCACCGACCGCACCCCATTCAGCCTCAAGAAACTCTTCATGTATCGGAAATTCTCATTCAACAGCGTAAAACGAGGGTCATCCAAGGCGTTGGCCAGCGCATCTTCATCCTGGTCGAAAGCTATCAGTCGCCCTTCCGGTCCCAACTGCGACAGAATGGCACGCGAATGACCGCCCCCCCCGAAGGTGGCGTCAACATACGTCCCATCAGGACGGATGTCCAAGCCCTCGATACATTCATTCAGCATCACCGGCAGATGATAGTCCATACAATTCTCCCAGTCGTTTATCCACCACCGACGCAAAGTCGGCAATGTCGTTGTTCATCTTGTCGTAGGCGGCACGCTCCCAGATTTCGATGCACTTACCGGTGCTTTGTAGCACTATCTCCTTGGCATCCCCTATTATCGACTTCTGCTCCGGCGGTATCAGCAGGCGGTCGTTGCTGTCCATCTCCACCAGATTGGCATGTGTCAACTGACGCATTATCTGACGGTCATGGATATTGTAGGGTTTTAGCATTTTTTGGAGTACTTCTACCTCTTCCTGAAAACTGGCATACGTCCACAACTCCAAACACTCGGATGTGAATCCGCGACGAATCACAAAACGGCAATCTTCCGTCTCCAACTGCCTTTTTAATGCAATTGGGAACTTGAATCGACCGTTCGAATCCACCTTACAGTATTCTGTTCCAAGTATTAGAGCCATTTCTACTTATTTTGTTTCAATTTGTAAAAGTACGACATTTTTTCCAATAATTACCAAAAAAAGCCAAAAAAAGTTATTAACTTCCATTTATTAATAACCTAGTGTACGGAAAACCAGAAAAAAGGTTTCATTTTGCCCCCTGTTTTTTTAACATTTTTCACTTTTTCCTGTTGAAAACTCTTTTCTTTCCACCGCCCAATGTTCAAAACCCACCCCATACCACATCAATTTTAATCCCTAATCGGCCATAAGTTTTTTCGCGACATATATATTACATCTATATTAGTTCTATATTACATATTTATGACTTCTATATCCAATGAATATAGAAATGCAAGACAACCGATGCTGAAACGATGCCCAAAATGTGGCCATACTGCTTGGAACAAACAATCCTCGTCACCTGCAACAATCTGTAATTATGACAAAAAGAATTCCCACATAATATAGGGTTGCAATTATTCAAAAAAAAATCGTATTTTTGCACTTTATTAGCAACATTAATTAATAACATAAACATTTATCAGCATGAAGAAAATCATCCTTTCCTTGACCCTGGCCCTGCTGGTCATGGCTCCGGCCGCGAGCCGCGCCGACGAGGGCATGTGGCTCCTCTCGCTCATCGGCAAGAATTATGCCGACATGCAGAAGGCGGGTTTCAAACTCTCGCCCGAGGACATCTATTCCATCAACCAGAACTGCATCAAGGATGCCATCGTCGGCCTCGGCAACGAGGGCCGTCCTTTCTGGCATTTCTGCACTGGCGAAATCATCAGCAACAAGGGCCTTATCTCCACCAACCACCACTGCGGTTACGGCAAGTTGCAGGAACATTCCACCGTCGAGCACGACTATCTGCGCGACGGTTTCTGGGCTTACAACATGGCCCAGGAGCTCCCCAACCCCGGGCTCACCGCCTCCATCCTCATCCGCATGGAGGATGTCACCGCCCGTGTGCTTGAATGTCTCAGCGACGACATGAGCGAGGACGACCGCGCCAAGGCCGTGCGCAACGTCAGCCAGCGCATTGCCGAAGAGGCCACCCGCGGCACCGACTACGACGCCACCGTCAAGCCCATG
>JAEEGL010059094.1_pt1 | contig 29993 bp, 31 predicted proteins | sample 9134231 | NCBI WGS metagenome assembly JAEEGL01 (sample SAMN16246548, study PRJNA631951) | gut metagenome | biome: gut microbiome; feature: rumen; material: fiber-attached | host: Bos | place: Iran: Karaj | collected 2018-10 | reverse complement strand
TGAATATATGAGAGGAAAATAATATTGATGTTACAGTAACTAATTTTGAATATTTTAATAATAATAAAAGCTATAAACTAAATATACATTTAAAAATTGATACTGGTAAGACTAGAAAAAGTATAAAAGAAAATGAAGAATTTAAAAAAATAATAAATAATATTAATAATAGTAATTTAAAATTAAAAGGAATTTATACTCATATATATAAAGCTACTGATAAAGAATTAACAGATAAACAAATAGATAAATTTAAAGAAATAACAAAAGGAATAGATTTAAATAAAATAGATATAGTTCATATTGCTCAAAGCGATACATTAATAAATCATAAAAAAATAGATTTTGTAAATGGATGTCGTTTAGGAATAATTATGTATGGATTAACTAATAATAATTTAAATTTAAAAAATACATTTGAACTTATTAGTGAAGTAATTGAAATTAAAAAAGTAAAAAAAGGTGAAACTGTTAGTTATGATGGTAATTATAAAGCATCTAAAGATACTATTATAGGTATAGTATCTATTGGATATGCTGATGGAATAAATAGAAAAATGACAGGTTCATATGTTTATATAAATAATAAAAAATATAGAATTATTGGTAATATTTGTATGGATATGTTAATGATAGAAATTGATGAAGATGTATCTTTATATGATAAAGTATATATTTTTAAAGACATTAATCATATTACAGAACTTAGTAATTATTTAGAAACTATTCCTTATGAATTATTATGTGATATTTCTAAAAGAGTACCTAGATTTTATTTAGAAAAAGAATAGTATATATTCTTTTTTTGTTTAATTTAAGGTATAATATATATAGAATTGGAGGTATTTATGGTAGGTTATAAATTAAATGGTTATAAAAATCTTACTAAAGATAAAAGTGTAGTATCATATTTAACTCCTGATAAAGTATATATACCACTTAAAAATGGTTCTAATGAAGATTCTACTGAATTAGTGAGTAAAGGTAATCATGTATTTAAAAATATGCATATTGCTCATCTTAAGGGACCACTTAAAATAAATATTATTTCTAGTATTAGTGGTAAAGTTATAGGAATAGAAGAAAAAACTTTTTTTAATGGACAAAAAGTAAAATGTTTAGTTATTGAAAATGATTATAAAGAGGATATTGAAAATAATGCTTCATTAAAGAAGAATATTACTTCTTATAGTAAAGAAGAGTTTTTAGATTGTTTACTTGATGCTGGTATTGTTGGTATGGGTGGAGCATCTTTTCCTACTTATATCAAATATAGTACTGATAAAAAAATTAAAACTTTAATTATTAATGCAGTTGAATGTGAACCATATATTACTACTGATTATAGAATGCTTTTTGATTATACTGAAGAAATACTTGAAACTATAGATGCGATTATGAAAATAAATAAAATTGATAATGCGATTTTAGCTATTAAGAAAACTCATAAATCTTTAATTAACCATATTAATAATTATATTGGTAGTTATGATCATATTATTTTAAAAACAGTTCCTAATTTATACCCTATGGGATGGGAAAGATTATTAATAGAAAAAACTATTGGTGTAGAGTATGACAAATTACCTATTGAACAAGGAATTGTAGTTAATAATGTTTCAACTATATATGCGATTTATGAAGCTTTAAAATATGGGAAAAGAGTTACTGAAAGAATAATTACATTCTCTGGTGATATGCTTGTAGAACCAGTAAATATGTTAGTAAAAACAGGTACTCTTTTAAAAGATATTATGAAAGAATTTAAATTTAAAAAAGGAAACTTCAATATAATTGCTGGTGGACCTATGATGGGAAGCATTGTTGATGATGATTTGGTTATATCACCTAGTTTAAATTGTGTACTATTTTTAGAAAAAAAGTGTGATGTAGAAGTAACTGAATGTATAAGATGTGGTAAATGTGCTAAAGTATGTCCTGCCAGATTATCACCTGTATTAATAAAAGACTATTTAAAGGATATTACTATGTTAAAAAAATTAAAAGCAGATAATTGTATATCTTGCGGTTTATGTTCATATATTTGCCCATCAAATATTGATGTTCGTTCTTATACTGAAAAAGCTAGAGATATAGTCAGAAAGGCTGGTTAATATGAGTACATTGATTAAAGATAAAAATAGTACAGATAAAATAATGACACGCCTTTTAATTGCTTTAACTTCAATTATTTTATTTGCAGTTTATAAAAATGGAATAATTCCATATATAAATAATAAAATTGAATTCGTTGATATATTTTATCCATTATTATTTATTTTACTTCCAGCTTTGATTACTTTTAGTTCAGAATTAGTTTTTGGATTATTAGTAAAGAAAAAAAGAGGTAAGGAACTTTTTGAATTTGCTAAAAACTCATATGCTTTTTTTCCAGGATTATTTTTAGGACTTATTTGCCCTATAACACTACCTATTAGTATTTTAATAATAGGTGCTCTTGCAGCTAGTATTTTAGGAAAACTTGTTTATGGAGGATTTGGACAAAATATATTTAATCCAGCATTAATTGGATATGTTGTAATTGTATTTTCATATTCATTATTTTTTTCAAGTAATGCTTATTTAAATAAATATGAAGTTGATACAATTGGTGGATCTACACCTCTTACAACTATTAAATCACTAGATAGTAGTATTTCGTATAATACTATTGTAGAACCTTATGGTAATCTTGGTGATTTCTTTTTAGGATTTATACCAGGATCAGTAGGAGAAGTTAGTAGTGTACTTTGTATAATTGCTTTCATTTATTTAGCTCTTACTAAAACAATTAAATGGCAAATACCAGTATTTTATATTGGAACAGTATTTGTTCTTACTATCATAATTGGTATTATCTTAGGTCAAGGTATTTATTATCCTTTAGTTTATTTATTAAGTGGTGGATTACTTTTTGGAGCAATATTTATGGCTACAGATCCAGTTACTAGTCCAGTAACAAAGCCAGGAATGGTTTTAGGGGCTATCATAATGGGAATACTAACAGTATTCTTAAGATATAACAGCAGTTTTCCAGAAGGAGTAGCTACTTCAATTTTAGTTATGAATTTGTTAACATTTATATTAGATAGAATAGGTTTTAATATTAAATTTAGTTTAAAAAAATGTATTATTCCAGTATTAATACTTATATGTATAATGGTTAGTGTAGTAGTAGTTAGTACTGATAAATTTAATAATGATAATACTGTTGATTCTAAATTTAAATTAATTAGTAAAAAAATAGAAAACAATAAGGTAATATATGAAGCTAGTGAAAAAGGTTATTCATCTAATATTAAGGCAATAATTGAAATAGAAAATGGTAAAATAACTAAATTTGAAATAAAAGAGCATAATGAAAGTTTTTATTCTATGGTTGAAAAAGAAAATTATATAACTAAACTAATTAATAATGCATCTAATTTAGATGAAGTTGATACTGTATCAGGTGCAACATTTACTTCAGGAGCTTTAAAAAAATTACTTATAAATGTTATTTCAGATTATGAAAAAGAAGGAGATGTTGTTAGATGAGTGATAAAATAAAAAGTGTTTTATGTTTAACAATAGTTGGTTTAGTTTGTTCATTTCTGTTATATTTAGTTTATAAGTTAACAGGAGGTAGTGTATGAAAAGCATTATAAAAGAAAATCCTATTTTCGTAACTATGCTTGGATTATGTCCAGCACTAGCTGTTACTAATAATTTTGAAAAAGCTTATATGATGGGTATATCTGTTATAGTAGTATTACTTCTTTCTGGTTTAATTGTAGGACTTATCAAAAAGATAGTACCTGATAATGTTAAAATACCAGTATATATTGTAATTATTGGAACGTTTGTAACTATATTAGAAATGATACTAGCTAAATTTATTCCTAATCTATATAGTGCCTTTAGTATTTATTTATCTCTTTTGGTAGTAAATTGTATTGTACTTGGTACTAGTTTATCTTTTAAAAAAGAAGATAAATATTTGGATGTTATTAAAAAAAGTTTTTTTACAGGAGTAGGATTTGCACTTGCCTTATGTTTAATAGCTATTATTCGTGAAGTAATTGGTTCAAATACTATTACAATAATAGATAGTTTAAGCTCAGTTACAGGTTCTAAAATAGTATTTAATGTATTTCCAACTAATAATGTAATGCCAATATCATTATTTGCTGAACCAGCAGGAGCATTTATAGTACTTGGAATTTTAATGGGAACATTTAGATGGATTAGAACTAGAAAGGGTGGTAATAATGAATCTAATTAGTTTATTTATACTAGCCTTTTTAACTGAAAATGTTGTGTTAACTAAGTTTTTAGGTACTTGCCCTTTAATGGGAACTTCAAATAAAATGAAAAGTGCCTTTAGTATGGGTATTGCAGTTACTGTTGTAACAACAGTTTCTTCTTTAATATCTTACTTAATATATTATTATGTTTTAGTACCTTCAGAAGTAACTTATTTAAAAACTGTAACATTTATTTTAGTAGTTGCATCTTTAGTACAAATAACAGAGATAATAGTTAAAAATAAATTACCTAAATTATATAAAGAATTTGGTATTTATTTACCACTTATTACAACAAATTGTATGGTTCTTGGAACTATTTTACTTGGAATATCAAATGAATATAATTTAATAGAAATGCTTGTATATTCATTTGGAAGTAGTTTAGGATTTTTATTAATTCTATATGTATTTGCAAGTATTCGTGAACGTCTTAATCAAACTAAAATACCTGAAGCATTAAAAGGTTACCCTATATCTTTAATAACAATTGGACTTATAGCTATTATATTTAGTAGGTTTATATGATAGGATTTTTAATTGTAATTGCTTTAGGTATTATAACAATTTTGTTGTATAGAAAAAATAGTATTAATAGAAAGTGTGATGGTAATTGTGATAGCTGTCGTAATATTAACTAGTTTATCTTTTATACTTGGTATAGTTATTGTATTAGTAACTAGTATTTATGAGAAAAAAGATGATAAATATGAAGAAATATTAAAACGTTTACCTGGTTTTAATTGTGGATCATGTGGATATGCTGGATGTGCTGATATGGCAAGACATATATTAGAAGAAAAAGACGCATATAAAAAATGTAAGCCTCTTCGTGGTGAAAAATTATTAGAAATGGAAAATTATTTAAGTAAATGAAAAAAGTAGAACCAAATTTAGAAATAGGATTAACTAGTAAACAGGTAAAACAAAGAGAAGAAGCAGGCTTAATTAATAAAGAAGTAACACCTAAAACTAAATCATATAAAGAAATAGTTTTATTTCATACTTTTACTATTTTTAATACATTGAATATAGCATTCGCAATATTGATATTATGTGTTGGGGCATATCGTAATTTATTATTTATGGGTGTAGTAGTATGTAATACTATTATTGGTATATTTCAAGAAGTTAAAGCTAAAAAAACAGTAGATAAATTATCTTTAATTTCCGTAAAAAAAGCAAATGTATTACGAGATGGTAAATGGCAAGAAATAGAATATGAAAAGGTTGTTGTAGATGATATTATATCTTATAAACTTGGTGATCAAATAATTGCAGATGGTATTGTTGAAGATGGATTCTGTGAAGTAAATGAATCACTTGTAACAGGAGAATCAAATTCTATTGTTAAGAAAAAAGGAGATATATTATTATCAGGAAGCTTTATTGTTAGTGGTAGTGTAATTGCTGTTACTGATAAAGTAGGTAAAGATAATTATACAGCTAAAATATCAGCAGGAGCAAAATATGTAAAAAAGATTAATTCCGAAATAGTAATTACTATTAATAAAGTATTAAAAATACTTTCTATAATTATTATTCCTCTTGGAATATTACTTTATCTACGTCAAAGTTCTATATCTGATGCAACATTTCAACAATCAGTTGTAAATACTATAGCTGCTTTAATTGGAATGATACCAGAGGGTTTAGTTCTTTTAACTAGTAGTGTTTTTGCAGTCAGTATAGTAAGACTTTCTAGATATAAAGTACTTGCTCAAGATTTATATTGTATTGAAAGTTTAGCTCGTGTGGATACTTTATGTCTTGATAAAACAGGAACTATTACAGAAGGTACTATGGAACTTTATGATATAGTAACATTTGATGATCATAGTAAAAAAGAAATTGAAACTATTTTAAATAATTTAAGTTGTAATTTAACTGATGAGAATCCAACAATGCAAGCAATAAGAACAAAGTATTATGAAAATAATTACTATAAAGAAGCAAATGAATTATATCCATTTTCATCAGCTACTAAGTATTCAGGTATTAAAATAGATGATACTTGTTATTTAATGGGTGCTTTTGATTATTTACTTGAAGGTGAAAAACTTGAGGTTGCTACTAATTATAGTGAAAATAATCGTGTACTTGCAGTAGTAGAGAAAAAAGATATAAAAGGTAATTTAAAAAAGAATACACCTATAGGTTTAGTATTAATACGTGATAAAATAAGAAATAGTGCAATTAATACATTAGATTTCTTTAAAAAACAAAATGTAAATATTAAGATTATATCTGGTGATAATCCAGTAACAGTTTCTAATATAGCTAAAAGAGTAGGACTTACAGGCTATAATAAATATATTGATACTAGTACACTTGAAACAGATGAAGATATTAAAAATGCTGTTCTTAAATATAATATTTTTGGACGTGTTAAACCAGAACAAAAGAAGACTATAATTCATATGCTTAAAGAAAATGGCAGAACAGTTTCTTATGTTGGTGATGGAGTTAATGATGTATTAGCTCTTAAAGAATCAGATTGCAGTATTACTTTTCAAAATGCAAGTTCAGCTGCAAGAAATATATCACAGATAGTTTTATTAGATAATGATTTTGCGTCTATTCCTAAAATAGTTGCTGAAGGAAGAAGAACTATTAATAATGTTGAAAGATCATCTAGTTTATTTTTAGTAAAAACAACATATTCATTATTATTAACACTTATTTTTTTATTCTTAAATGTAGCTTATCCATTTGTACCTATTCAGTTAACACTTACTAGTGTAGTTACAATTGGTATTCCATCTTTTGTACTAGCACTAGAACCAAATCATGAACTTGTAACAGGACATTTCTTTCCTAAAGTTATCAGTAAGTCACTGCCAGCGGCATTTACGATAGTTATTAATATAATAATTATTATAGCAGGCAAACACTTATTTCATTATAGTCAAATAATGTCTTCAACTATGTGTGTATTATTAACTGGTATTACAGGTTTTATATTATTATATAGAATTTGTAAGCCATTAAATATTATGCGAACTGGATTATTAGTACTACTAATGACTATGTTTTTTGGTCAAGTACTATTCCTTAAAGATATGTATCAACTTGATGATATTACATTAAATATGTGGATTTATTTGTTAGTTCTTTCAATTATTTCATATATTATTTTTAATTGTTTAATGAATTTAATAGATAAACATATTATTCCAAAAATTAAATAAAAGGTTATTTTATTGACAAACAAATGTTTTTGTGGTAGTATACTTTCCTAACTTTATAGGGGTGGTATTATGCCAAATATGGAATTAGAGTATAAACATGTTAATTTTAGTGATATTAATTCTATAATTGATTATGGAAAAGATATTTATGATTCATTTAATATTGAAATAAAGAAATTAAATAAAAAGACTTCTTTAGATGAAGTCATTAGTAGGATGCTTTTATTTACTAATGAACTTGAAATTATTTATAATATAGGAATTTTAGATAGACAAGAATATATATTAAATGGTGATAAAAATGATATGTTTGAAAAAGAAGAAATAATTGATTTATTTGATTATAAATTAAAATTTATTTTTAATAATATTGATGTATGGCGTTCATTACTTATTAATCAAGAAATTGAACCATTTAGAAAAAGAGCTATTGTTGAGATATTATTAGAAAGTATTAATCCTAATGTTAAAGAGAAAAATACTAATGTTATCATTGGTTGGATAAAAAGATTAAAATCTAGAAGTAAAAAATATTAAGAATGACTTTAAAGTTGTTCTTTTTTGTGCTATTATGTTATTAGGATAAAAAGAGGTGAAATCATGAATAGTAGCATAAAAAAAAGTACAGATAAAGATTATTCTGATATTAACCTTAAAAATATTGAATTCTTAGATTTTGATGATGATATTGAAAGCTTAGATTTTGATGATAATATTGAGACGCTTGATTTTGATAATAATAAAACTAATTTTACTATGATGCTTAATCCTGATGAAAATAATAATATTGAAGTTTTAGAATTTGAATTAACATTTAAAAATAATAATAATGAAAAAATAGATGTTTTAGAGTTTGATACAGTAGAAGTTGAAACTTTAGATTTTGAACTTGAAGATATAATTAATAATGGTGAAGATGCTTTAATTATTGAACAGAAGAGTTTTGATAAAGAAAATAAAGATGATTTATCGATTGCTACTACTGTAACTAAAAAAGAAAAAGTTAAGAAAAAAGAAAATCAAAAACAAGCATTAATATTTTTACTTATTATAATGCTTGCTGCTTTAACTTTTGTAATATATAAAATAATTAATTGGAATTTACAAAATAATTCAATTAATAGTCAAATTGAAGAAATTAATGAAATAGCAACAGTAACAGAGGTTAAAGATGAAAAAAATGCAGTTATTATTGATGAATCAGAACCTATTATCGATGAAAATTTAGATGATGATAATAAAGAAGTTTATATTGATAGAAATAATGATTATTATCGTTATATTAATGAACCATTAATTGATGTAGATTTTACTAATTTACTTGCTAAAAACGGTGATACTGCAGGTTGGATACAAGTAAGTGGAACTAATATTAATTATCCTATTGTTCAAACTGATAATAATGAATATTATTTAACTCATGCTTTTGATGGCTCATATAATGAAGCTGGCTGGATATTTGCTGATTATCGTAATAATTTTATTGATGATCGAAATCTTATTATTTATGGACATGCTCGTCTTAATTCAACTATGTTTGGTACTTTAAAAAATGTTGTTAAGAGCTATTGGTATACTGATAAAGATAATTATGTAGTTAAAATATCAACTCCAAGTGTTAATTCTTCTTGGCAAGTATTTAGTACTTATGCAATTGATCCAGAAGATTATTATATTAAAACATATTTTGAAGATGATGATAGTTTCTTAGAGTTTGCTAAAATATTAAAAGCTAGAAGTGTATATGATTATAATGTTGAATTAAAACCAACAGATCGTATATTAACTCTTTCAACATGTTATTCTAATAATCAAAGAATAGTATTACATGCTAAATTAATTAAATATGAAAATAAGGAGTAATAATTACTCCTTATTTTTATCTAATAGTTATAATGGCATTACATGGATGAATTAGTTTTTTTACTTTTTGAGCTTCTGATATACGATTATCAAATTCTTCTTCTTCTTTAAAATCATTATTTAAATCAAGATTTAAAACTTTTAACATAAAATCTATATATTCAGGTGAATAAAAAATATCTATTTTAGATTCAAAATTATAAACAAAGTTACAAATTTTTATTTTATTATTTCTAATTCCTAATTTATTATCATTTTGAATAATATCAAAATTATTATTTTGAGATGCATTTAAAATAATATTATATAAATTATAAGCACATAAATCATTAAATAATTTTAATTTTTTTAATTCATTTAGTTGAAATTCAGTAAATATATCTTTATTAGTGGCAAGTAATTTAAGATCTAATAAATCATTAAAATTACTAATAATTTTATCATTAAATAAATCTTCATATATATTTATTTGATCAGCTAAATATTTATAATTTGGCATACTCATAATTTCACATCTCCTAACGAGAGTATTATACAATAAATTGTAATTATGTCAATAAAATAGGTATAATTTATACCTATTTGTGAGGGGTTTACTTACAATATATATTATGCAGAATAAAAAAATAAATATTTACAAAAAACTAATTAATAAAAAAACTTGTAGCAAACATTTGTTTGTGATAAAATATAAATGGTGGTAATTATGCGCATAATCATGCATATTGATGTTAATAATGCTTTTCTATCTTGGAGTGCAATTGATTTAATAAATAGAGGTTCTAAGTATGATATTCGTAATAGCTATGCTGCTATTGGGGGAGATGAAAAGGCAAGACATGGTATTGTACTAGCTAAATCAAATCCTGCTAAAAAAATGGGAGTAGTAACAGCTGAAACTCTTTATTCTGCTAAAAAGAAGTGTCCAGCACTTAGAATATATCCACCAAATTTTAAATTTTATAGTGAAATGTCACATAAAATGTTTGAACTTTTAAGAAAGTATACACCTGATATTGAAGTAGCTTCAATAGATGAATGCTATTTAGATTATGGAAAAGTACAAAAAATATATGGTGATGCTTTAGAGTTTGCTAAAAAAATTCAAAAAGAAATATATGATACTTTAGGATTTACAGTTAATATTGGAATAGCTAATAATAAATTATGTGCAAAGATGGCTTCAGATTTTTCTAAACCATATAAAATACATACTAATTTTATGGAAGAAATAAAAGATAAAATGTGGCCACTTCCTGTTGGTGATTTATTTGGAGTAGGGAAAAAGACTGCTGAAAAATTAAAAAAACTAAATATAAATACTATATATGATCTTGCTCATACGCCAAGTGAAAAAATATATCCATATTTTAAAAATCAATCAAATTATTTAATCAATATTGCTAATGGTATTGATGATAGTGAAGTAATTAGTGAACCACCAGAACCCAAAGGAATGGGGACTGAAGTAACTCTTCCTAAAGATATTGAAACAAAAGTAGAATTATATAGTTATTTAGAAAGTATTGCTGATGATTTATCACTAAGATTAAATGCTTCAAAAAAATATGGTAGTGTTATATGTGTTATTTTAAAAGATAATATGTTTAAAAGATTTTCTCATCAGAAAAAACTTATGAATGCAATTTCTAGTAGTAAGGAAATATATGAAGCAGCTAAAAAGATACTAGATGAAATGTATGATGGAAGACCAATTAGATTAATTGGTATAAGAGCAGATAAATTAGTAACAGAACTTACACATCAAGAATCTATTTTTGATAAATTTGAAGAAAAAGAAAAAAATTATAATTTAGATGAAGTTGTAATGAATATAAAAGAAAAATATGGTAAAAAGGTTATAAATAAAGCATCACATAGAAAATTTAATGGTTTAAAACATTGACTTTTAAGTGGTTATTTGTTATGATATATGACGTAAAAGCAGTGAAGAGAAGTAGTAATAAGGGTATATTTTTATAGAGAGTTAGTGGTTGGTGAAAACTAATAAAATGAACTTATGAATTCGTCTTGGAGCTATATAAAAGAAAATTTATATCGGTAATGCGTTATAGTTTTTAAGGTAGTAGAAATACTATAAATTAAGGTGGTACCACGTCAATCACGTCCTTATATAGGATGTGATTTTTTTGTAAGGAGGAAATAATATGGACGAGAAAATGAAAAAAATTTTAAGTGAAGTTAAAGAAAAAATAAAAGGCGTAAAAGATTTAAATGTATTAAATGAAATTAAAGCTACTTATTTAGGCAAAAAAGGTGTTATTACAGAACTTGCTAGTCAAATGAAAGATTTAGATGTAGATGCTAGAAAAGAATTTGGTAAAGCCTTAAATGATATTAAAACAGGTGCTAGTGAATTATTTGATAATTTAAAAAATAAACTTGAAACAGAAGCATTAAATAAAAAATTAGAAAATGAAAAAATAGATATAAGTTTACCAGCTACTAAGATAGAATGCGGTGCACCTAGTATTTTAGAAAAATTAATTGAAGAAATAGAAGAACTTATGATTTCTATGGGATATGATGTAGTAGATGGACCAGAACTTGAGGAAGATAAGTATAATTTTGAAATGCTTAATATTCCAAAAGGACATCCAGCTCGTGATGCACAAGATACATTCTATATTGAAGGTGAAGAAATTCTTTTAAGAAGTCAAACTTCTCCAGTTCAAGTAAGAACTATGCTTGAAGGAAAAGGCGAAAAACCAATACGTGTTATTTGTCCTGGTAAAACATATCGTCGTGATGATGATGATGCAACACATTCTCATCAATTTATGCAAATAGAAGGACTTCTTGTTGATAAAGATATAAGTTTATCAGATTTAAAAGGTACTATTGATGTTATAGTTAAAAAAATATTTGGTGAGAATATTGTTACTAGATTTAGACCTAGCTATTATCAATTCACAGAACCATCTGTTGAAGTAGATATTAGTTGTTTTAACTGTAAGCAAGAAGGATGTAACATATGTAAACATACAGGTTGGATTACTGTTGCTGGAGCTGGAATAGTTCATCCAAATGTTTTAAGAATGGGTGGATATGATCCAAAAGTTTGGTCAGGATTTGCTTTTGGTTTTGGGGCAGAAAGACTTGCTATGCTTAAATATAATATTAATGATGTACGTGTTTTCTATAATAATGATTTAAGAGGTACACACTCTTTCGATAGAAAGGATAGTGAATAATATGATTAACTTAGATTGGGTTAAAGATTATATTGATATTAGTGATCAAGATTTAAAACAACTTGCTGTTAAAATAACTAAAGCTGGTATTAATATTGAAGCAGTTATTTCTAATGATATTGAAAATTTAGTTATTGGTGAAGTATTAGAATGTAATGAACATCCAGATAGTGATCATTTACATGTTTGCCTTGTTGATGTAGGAGAAGAAAAATATCAAATAGTTTGTGGTGCACCAAATGTTCGAAAAGGATTAAAAGTAATAGTTGCCCTTCCAGGTGCAATTTTACCTGGTAATTTTGAAATTAAGAAAAGTAAAATTCGTGGTGTTGAATCAAGTGGTATGATTTGTGCTTTATTTGAACTTGGTTTAGAAGAAAAAACTGAAGAAAATTATAACAAAGGTATTTGTGAACTTCCTAGTGATGCTAAAGTAGGTGTAGATGCATTAACTTATTTAGGACTTGCTAGTACATTATATGAACTTGATATTCATAAACATCGTAATAATGATTGTTATTATCATATTGGCTTTGCTTATGAGATTGCTGCAATTTTAAATCGTAAAGTTACACTTCCAGATGAATCATATGAAACTATAAGTGATAGTGTAAAAGATAATATGAATTTAAAAGTAGAAACTGCTAAATGTCCATACTATTTAGGTAAGATGGTTACAGATGTTAAAATAGGTGAATCTCCAGATTTCATTAAGAAAAGATTAAATTCTGTAGGTATTAGATCTATAAATAATGTAGTTGATATTTCAAATTATGTTATGCTTGAATATGGTCAACCACTTCATTTCTTTGATAAAGATAAATTAGGTAATGAAATTGTTGTAAGAGATGCTTATGATGATGAAACTATTGTTACACTTGATGGTGAAAAAAGAACTTTATCACATGCTGATATTGTTATTACAGATGGTAATAAAAGTGTAGCTATAGCTGGTGTTATGGGCGGCGAAAACACTGAAATAGATGACAATACTAAAAACATTTTTATTGAAAGTGCAATTTTTGATGCTGTAAGTATTCGTTATACAGCTAGTAAACTTAATTTAAAGAGTGAAGCTTCTATTCGTTATGGTAAAGGTTTAAACTATGAATATACAAATAAAGCTCTTGATAGAGCATGTCATCTGCTTGAAAAATATGCTGGGGCTAAAATACTTAGTGATTATGTAGTATATGATCAAGCTGATAGAGAAGAAAAAATAGTAACATTTAGAAGTGAAGATATTAGTAAAATGCTTGGTATTACTATTAATGATGATGATGTAAAAGTTGAACTTGAAAGACTTGGATTTTCATATAAAGAAGAAGATGGATTATTTACGACATTAATTCCAAAGAGAAGACTTGATATTGATCCTAATATAAATGATATAGCTGAGGAAATTGGTAGACTTTATGGATATCAAAACTTAGTATCAACTCTTCCAAATGTACCAATAAAGAAAGGTTCTTATATTGGAGATGTTAAATATCGTAAATTAATTTCTAAGAGACTTAGAAGTTTAGGAATTAATGAAACTAAAACATATACATTAGTTTCTCCTGATATGGCTAAATTATTTAAATATGAAGAAAAAGAAATACTTAATTTACCAAATCCTATGAGTTTAGATAAAAGTGTACTTAGAACTACTTTAATACCATCACTTTTAAATGTTTATGAATATAATAAAGCTCGTAAATTAGAAGATATTAATATATATGAAATAAGCAAAACTTATGATGCTAAATACACAGAAGATATTAAAATTTCAGTATTAATGAGTGGTAAATATGTTATTAATAATTGGCAAGGTAGTATAAAAACTGATTTCTATATTATTAAAGGTATTATGGAAAATATATTAGATTATCTTGGTTTTAATAATCGTTATGAATTAAAAGCTGATAGTATTGATAGTCTTCATCCTGGTATTGGAGCAAGAATCCTTTTAGATAGAGAAGAAATAGGTATTATTGGTAAGGTACATCCAAGTATTAGTAAAGATGATATTTATGTTCTTGAAATGTCTTTAACTAAATTAATGAAACCTGTTAAACCAATTAAATATAAAGAACCTTCTAAATATCCTGAAATAAAGAAGGATTTTGCATTTATTGTAAATAAAGATGTTACTTGTGGTGAAATTGAAACTACTATTAAGAAAGCTGGTAGTAGACTTCTTACAAACATTGATGTATTTGATATATATACAGGAGAAAATGTTGGTAAAGATGAAAAATCAATTGCTTATACTTTAACATTTAGTGATCCAACTAGAACACTTAATGATGAAGAAGTAATGACTTTATTTAATAAAATTATTGATGAAGTAGTAAGTAAGCATAAAGCAGTACTTAGAAATAAATAAAAGAATCACAAATGTGATTCTTTTTTTTATTTAATTTCTTGAATTTTTAAGAAGTTAGTTGCGTGTTCTCCACCTCTTGGGAAACCACCAGTTACAACAACAATATCTTTTGGTTGTAGATTTAATTTTTCTTTAGCAAGCTCTACAGCATGATTTACAACTTCATCAGTTGTGTCATAAATTGGTAAAACAACAGGATAAACACCATAGTTTAGAGCAAGTCTTCTACCAACTTTTTCTGATGAACAAGCAGCAATAATTGGAGCTTTTGGCTTTAAGTTACTAATTATTTCAGCAGTTGCACCACTCATAGTTGCAGCAATAATTGCTTTTACATCAAGTAAACTTGCGCTTGTTACAACGTTATGAGCAATAGCAGTTGTAATATTTTGAGCATATGATTCATCAAAATGATGATCATAATCATAATATTTTTCAGCAGTTTCACAAATATTAGCCATTGCACGAACAGTTTCAATTGGATGTTTACCAATTGTAGTTTCTCCAGATAACATTACAGCATCTGTACCATCTAATACAGCATTAGCAATATCACTTGTCTCAGCACGTTTTGGACGCATATTTTCCATCATTGTTTCAAGCATTTCTGTTGCAACGATACAAATCTTTTTCATACGACGACATGTCTTAATCATTCTCTTTTGAAGAATTGGAAGCATTTCACTTGGAACTTCTGTTCCTAAGTCTCCACGGGCAACCATAGCTCCGTCAGAAACTTCAAGAATCTTTTCAAGATTTTGAATTCCTAATTCACTTTCAATTTTACAAATAATTTTTAAGTCTTCACGACCATATTTCTTTAATAACTCTTTTACTTCTAAAACATCTTCTGGTCCACTAACAAAAGAGATTGCTAAGAATTCTCCACCATGTTCACAAGCATATTTAATATCATCTCTATCCATATCACTAATATATGGAATATTAAGTTTCTTACCAGGAATACTTAAACTCTTACGATTTCCCAGTTTACCACCATTAATAATCTTACAAGTTACACCAGCGCCACCTTCATCATCATCGGTTTCAACAGATATAACTTCAACTTTCATTTTAGCATTTTCAAGTAAGATGAAATCTCCAACTACTAAATCATCAAGTGCTTGTGGATGATTAACTGTAATTCTTTCTTCATTTCCAACAACATTTTCTTTAACAATACGAATAGTATTTCCTTCTATTAAATCAATTGTTTCTCCTTCAAGAACACCACTTCTGAATTCAGGACCTTTAGTATCCCATAAAATAGCTATATTATGCCCAGTTCTTTTACGAACTTCTCTTACAGAATCTTGAGCCATTTGTCTTTCTTCCATTGTAGCATGTGAAAAGTTAATTCTGGCAATATTCATACCAGCAAGAACCATTTGTTCCATAACATCTGGTTTGTTACTTTGTGGTCCAATGCTACAAACAATTTTTGTTTTTTTCATTTCATACCTCCATTAATATTTAAATAAACACAACGTAAATTGTAACACGATTTTATATAAAAATCAATTGGTTTTGCTATTATTTTTGATAAATAATATGCTCTATGTTATTAGTATCGTCTAAATTAATTATTATATTTTTTAAGGCTTCGTGAAAAAAAATATAATCAGATAATTCATCTATTTTTAACCATTTGAAAATAGATGCCCCATCATGTTCTTCATCTTTAGGATGAAAAGATTTATTTAAATCAAAGCCATACTTGTTTTCATCAATAGTTGTTACATAGTAAAAACCAACTTCATGATAATTCATTTTATTCGGTAATTTAATAAAACTTTCCATAATAATTTTTAAATCTAATTTTTCGTTTTCTAATCCTAATTCTTCATTAAGCTCTCTAGCAATAGCTACATTTATTTCTTCACCAATTTCTAATCTTCCACCAGGACTTAACCAAAAATCTTTACCATCAGGTTGTTGCATTAGTATATGTGTTTTATCCTTATTATATATAATAGCTCCAACTCTTACACTAAAACATGCATCATCAAATTTTATTTTAGCCATCATAATTATCACTCCTTATATTCAATATTATAAATCAATTTCATTAAAATTACACATTTCCTTCACTATTTTTACCTTTTAAAATAATATACTGATATTGCAAGGAGGGAAAAGATGATTCAAACAGTATTTAAAAGAGTTGAAAAAAAGTATTTATTAACCGAAGAACAATTTAATAATCTAATTAAAGAGTGTGGGAATAATATAACAGCTGATGAATTTGGACTTCATACAGTATGTAATATTTATTATGATACCAATAATTATGAATTAGTTAGAAAATCTATAGAAAAGCCTATATATAAAGAAAAAGTAAGACTTAGAAGTTATGATACTCCAACAGGTAATACTAAAGTATATTTAGAACTTAAGAAAAAATATGATGGCATTGTTTATAAAAGAAGAATAACATTACCACTTAATGAAGCAAAGAAATATTTACAAAATAAAAAAATAGAGAAAGATGATCAAATAAGTAGAGAAATTAATTATGTATTAAGTCTTTACGATTTAGAACCAAAAGTATATCTTGCATATGATAGATGTGCTTATTATGGTGATGCAGAAAGCGATTTACGAATTACTTTTGATACTAATATTAGAAGTAGAGTTGAGGATGTAGATTTAAGTTTAGGAGATGCTGGTGAGTTATTATTTAACGAACGTTATTATTTAATGGAAGTTAAAACAGCTAAGAGTTTACCAATTTGGTTTGTTAAAATATTAGATAATTTAAATATTTATCCAACATCTTTTTCAAAATATGGAAATGTTTATAAAAAAATGCTAAAGAAAGGAATGATTAGATATGTTTAGTAGTATTTTAGATAGTAGTAGTTTATCTACAAGTTCCATCTTATTATGTTCAATTTGTGCCATAATTTTAGGTTTAATAGTTTCCTGTGTACATATGATGAGTGGTAAAAATTCGAAGAATTTTGCTATTACACTTGCTATATTACCATTTTTAGTAAGTACAGTAATAATTATGGTAAATGGTAATTTAGGAACATCAGTTGCTGTTTTAGGAGCATTTAGTTTAGTTAGATTTAGAAGTATTCCTGGTAATTCTAGAGAAATAACTAGTGTTTTTCTTGCCATGGCAATTGGTCTTGCAGTTGGTATGGGACAAGTAGTATTTGCTGCATTTTTAACAATAATTGCTTGTTTAGCAATGATAGTACTTTCTAAGTCTTCATTTGGCTCTAAAAATAAAGAAGAAAGAAAACTTAAAATTACTATTCCAGAAGATTTAGATTATACAGGTATTTTTAATGATATATTTAATAAATATACTGAATCTGTTAGTCTTGATAAAGTAAAAACAACTAATTTAGGAAGTTTATATGATTTAACTTATACAATTGAACTTAAAAGTGATATTAATGAAAAGGAGATGATAGATGAACTTAGATGTCGTAACGGGAATTTAAATATTATTTTAGGTAAGATAGATGAAAATGAAAATGAATTATAGAGTCGGAAGACTCTTTTTTTTATAAAAAACTTGACTTTTTATGACATTTGTGTATAATATACGTCCGGAAAGAGGGGTTATTATGATTAAATATGCTAATATGGAACGTACTATTGCAGTATTTAGAGATAATAATGGCGAAGAGTTTAAAAGAGTTTGTGTAAATGATAGAATGGGTAAATTTCCAAAAAATGCTTCAGAATATTCTTTATATAAATTTTTCGCAGATGAAAGTATGATTGAATTTAAAGTAAGAATTGGTTCTTTAATTTCAGAAGTTAATGAAAACAATTGCTTTAATGATAATTTACTTAAAGCTGCTCATGCTATATCTAGTATTCCTAAAAAAGAAGATGAAGGAGAATACATCTATTACAAAAATGGTGATGCTATTATGATTTCACAAGTTTCGGAAAATACAAAATTAGTACCAAGTTTTCGTGCGTTAGAAGCATCATTTATTAATGATGTAATTATGTTAGAATCATTAAATTGTATAGATGATACAGTTGATAGAACTAAAAAGATATAATTAAGTTATATCTTTTTGTGCTATAAAGAGGTGATTATATGAAAAATATAAGAATAATTAATAAATTAGGATTTAAAATTAATAAAAATAATGATTATGGTAAAGAATGCGAAAGTATAATAGAATTTTTATTAAATAAATTTATAATTGATGATACTTTTAATTCTTATTTTGTATTAAATAACGGATTAATTGATTATAATAAGAAAAAAAATATTAGTAGAGGTTTTGGCTATGATAATGAATCATTTGATTTTATTGCTATTGTGGATGAAATTTCTAAAAACGAAGAATTAATAGTTAAACCAACACTTCAAAAACACTTTGAAGATAAAAATTTTGGTGAATCTATACATATTATTTATAATCCTGAAAAAAATATATTAAAAGTTAATCGATTATTCAAAGAAAAACGTGATTTATCCTATGAAAATTATAATTATGTTAGAGATTCTAAAAGTGGTAAATTAGTATTAATAGGTAATAAAAAAATATATGACGGTGATTTAGTTTCAAATTATGATGAAAGAATTGACGAACTTAATGATTTAAGAATGATATATAATAATTCAAATTATTTGTTTGATGGCATAGTTAAACCATATTCTGAAAAATTAGTTGTTACTTCCAAAGATATAAATGCAGTTCAAAAATTATATTTAAATGGTAAAGATACACTTTTAATATTAAGAAATGGTACGGTTATTTATGATATGAATCGTTTAGATTTAGAAAGACCATTTAGTTTAGAAAAGCAAGATGTTAAAAGTGAAAAAAGCTTAATTGAAAGTTTAAATGAGTATTATAAGATCGATGAACAATTTACTGATTTAAAAACTTATGTAAAAAGAAAAAATAGATAATATCTATTTTTTTTAGAGGTGAAATATGAAAGAAAAACTTGATTTATTAATTAATCAGGATGATTATTATTATGTTTTTGAATTATTATTTGATGAACAAAATAAAGAATATATTAATAATACATTAGATATAATAGTTCAAAAATATATAAAGCAAATAAGTGATTATGAATTATTCCGTATGGATTTATATGATTATTTTGAAAATAATAAGCAATTTATAGAAGAATATATGAAAAATAATTTGAAAAAAATTATTAATCAATTGAGTATTATTAATTTAATAAATTATAAAAGCAGAAATTTAGAAGAAAGAATGTTAATAAAAAATAGACTTGATTGTAATCCTCAACTTAGTATAGAAGATATATGCAAAAATAAAATATTTAAAGAGTTAAATATTAATTATGATTTGGCCATACTAAAATTTTTAATATATATTTGTAGTGACATACTTAAATATGAAAAAAAGAATATTAGTGATATTATTTTTATTGATGGTAGTGGTGCTAGATGTTTAATGATAGGAGATAAAATTATAAAAATAGGTAGAAGAGAAACATTTAGAATAATGGACGATAAACGATATTTAAAACCAGTACTACGTAAAGAAATATTAATAGATAATGAAAAAATATGTTTTGAAATTACTGAAAGAGCTAGTTTAGATGTTAATGATAATGATCTTGATTATATTATTGAAGAATTTAAGAAAAAAGGTAAAGAGTGGAATGATCCAAGTATTGATAATATAGGAAAATTAATAAAACCAAATACTACATATTATAAATATCCTATATATGCCGATACTGGTTATATAAAAAATGAAGAATCCAATATTATTTTACCAAAGGGTGAAATAGTAATAATTGATAATGATCATATATATGATAAAGTTTATACAAAAAAATAAATTTATGTTATACTTTTAATAGAGGTGTAGTTATGTATATAAATAATAAAATATTAATGGCTAAAAACGATAGTAGTGAATTATATTTGCTTCCTAGAATGGCAAATCGTCATGGATTAATTACTGGTGCTAGTGGTAGTGGTAAAACTATTACTTTAAAAGTTATGGCAGAAGGATTTTCTAGTGCATCTGTACCAGTTTTGCTTGTAGATGTTAAAGGCGATTTAGCTGGTACATGTAAAATGGGAGTAGCAAATGAAAATATATATAATCGTATTGAAAAATTAAAACTAGAAGGATTTAAACATCAAGCTTTTCCAGTTAATTTTTTCGATGTTTTTAAGAAAAATGGACATCCAATTAGAACTACTATAGCAGATATTGGTCCAAGACTTTTATCTAGAATGCTTAATCTAAGCGATGCTCAAGAAGGTAATTTAGCTATTGCTTTTGAGATTGCTAAAGATAGTAATATGAAACTAAATGATTTAAATGACTTAAATGATTTACTTACATTTGTTTCTGAAAATAAAGATAGATTTAATAGTGAATATGGTAATATTACAACTCAAAGTATTGGCTCAATTAAAAGAAATTTATTAGCACTTAAACAAGATGGTGGAGATAATTTCTTTGGTAAACCAAGTTTAGATTTATTTGATTTAATGCAATATGATCAATATGGACGTGGTTTTATCAATATATTAGATGCCCAAGAATTATTTAAAAAACCAACTCTTTATGCAGTATTTTTAATATGGCTTTTAAATAATTTATATGATAATATGCCAGAAGTTGGAGATCTTGATAAACCAAAATTAGTATTATGTTTAGATGAAGCACATTTAATTTTTTCTGAAATGTCTAGTCATTTAATTAAACAAATTACACAAATTGTTAAATTAATAAGAAGTAAGGGAATTGGCGTATACTTTATATCACAATCACCTAGTGATGTTCCAGATGAAATACTTGCTCAGCTTGGTAATAAAGTGCAACACGTACTAAGAAGTTATACTCCAAGTGATGAAAAGGCAATTAAAGCTGCTTCTAATGCTTTTAGAGCAAATCCTAATTTTAAAACAGAAGATGCAATTCGTAATCTAGCTACTGGTGAAGCTGTAGTATCATTTTTAAATGAAAAAGGTGAACCAAGTGTTTGTGAAGTTGCATCTATTCTTCCACCACAAAGTTTAATGGGAACTATTAGTGATAGTGATCGTGAAGCTGTTATTAGACAAAGCCGTATTTATATGAAATATGAAAATGAAGTAAATGAAATATCTGCTAGTGAAATGGTTGATTCTGCAAGAGAACAAATTGAAAATGAAAAATTAGAGGCTATTCGTTTAAAAGAAGAAGCAAAAGAACAAGAAAAAACGGCTAAATTAAAAGCTAAAGAAGAAGAAAAAAGAAAACAAGCACTTGATAAGCAATCAAATAAAATTGTTAAACAAGTAGGTAATAAATTTGTTAATAAAGCAACTACTAAAGTTGTTAATTCTATATGGAAAAGTATATTTAAATAAAGATAGATTTCTATCTTTTTTTTAAAATTTAAAAAAAAGACTAAAAAAATGTCGAAAAATGTGATATCATTATAATAGAGGTGATTATACGTGGATGGTGCTATCTTGATTGTTATTACAATTTTTATTGCTTCAAGTATTACCGTTGGTATTGTTTTGTCTGTAATCCAAGCAGGTAAAAACAAAAAGTATAAGAAAACCTTGAATAATTTAGAGGTTGAAAAAAATGTGATTGATAGTGCTCCAATTATGATGGAATTATCAAAACTTGAGGCATATTTAAATAATGAAAAAATTAGTGTAATGTATGATGAGTGGAAAAAGAGATTAGATACTATTAAATCTAGTCATATTCCTAAAATTACTGATATGATTTTGGAAGCTGATTATGCACTTTCACAAATGGATTATAAAGGTGCTATGTATAAAATAGCTAAACTAGAAATGGAAATATATAAAGTACGTACTAGTTCAGAATTTTTACTTAATGAAATTAAAGCTGTAACTTCTAGTGAAGAAAGAAATCGTTCTGTTATTACAGGATTAAAAACTAAATATCGTGAATTATATGAAAAATTTACATCTGAACAAGGTAGTTATGGTGAATATGCAAGTGTAGTTGCTTTGCAATTTGAAAATATTGCTAAAAGATTTGAAGACTTTGAAACAATAATGGCAAATAATGCTTATAATGAAGTTGCTCCACTTATATTAGCTATTGAAGAAATGCTTAATCATATGAAAGTAGTTACTGATGAAGTACCATCTATTGTACTTCTTGCAACATCAGTATTACCAAATAAGATTAAAGAAATTACAGAAATATATCAAAAAATGGTTGAACGTGGTTATCCTTTAGGATATTTAAATGTTGAATACAATATTGAAGAAGCTCAAAAGAAAATCGCTAATGTTCTTGATAGATGCAAAGTTTTAAACTTAGAAGATAGTTTATTTGAATTAAAAGTATTAGTTCAATATTTTGAATCACTATATAATGATTTTGATAAAGAAAAAGTTACTAGAGAAACATATGAAAATTGTAATAATATTTTTGCTAGTAAACTGGATAAAACAAATCGTTTAATGGAAGAAATTTTTTCACAAATTGATGATGTTAAAAAGATGTATAATTTATCAGATAGTGATATTAGTGAACTTGAAACAATTAAAAATGATGTTAAAGATTTAAATAATGATTATGTTAATTTAAATAGACAAATTAATAATAGTAATTTTGCTTATTCTAAACTTACTAAAGAAATTGAAAATTTAACAGTTAAATTATCAGTTATTGAAGAAAGATTAGACGTTATGCTTGATTCAATTGGTAGTATGCGTGATGATGAAGTTAGAGCAAGACAACAACTTGATGAAATAAAACAAATTTTGAAAAAATCTAAGCTTAAACTTCGCGAATATAATTTACCAGTAATTACTAAAAGTTATATTGTTGAACTTAAAGAAGCCCAAGCTGCTATTAAAGAAATTGTTAATGAACTTGAAAAGAAACCTATTACTATTGAAGTATTAAATACTCGTGTTGATACAGCTCGTGATTTAGTATTGAAACTATATGGTAAAACAAATGAAATGCTTAAAACTGCAATGTTTGCTGAAATGGCAATTGTATATGGTAATCGTTATAGAAGTAGTAGAGATGATTTAGATAAGAATTTATTAATGGCAGAATCATTATTCTTTAAAGGTGATTATAAAAAGGCTCTTGAAATTACAATTGGTTCTCTTAATAGAGTAGAACCCGGTATTTATGATAAATTACTTAATCTATATGGTAATAATAATTGACAATTGTTTACATAGAGAAGAAAATTAAAACTATTAGTTTTCTTCTTTTTTGTTATAATAAAATTAGGAGGTGCAAACTATGGAATATATTGATGTATATGATGAGGATAAACAACCTATGCATATTGTTCGAAGTAAAGGATTAATATATTCAACAGGTTCATGGCATCTTAGCGCTCATATTTGGATAATGAATTCTGAAGGTAAACTATTAATTCAACAACGTGCATTTGATAAAGAAACATTTCCAGGACTATGGGCAATTTCTGTTGCTGGTCATGTTAGAGCTGGTGAATCTAGTCTTGATGCAGCAAAAAGAGAATTAAAAGAAGAAGTAAATATTGATGTTCAAGATAGTGATTTAAAATATTTATTTTCTATAAAAAGAAATCAAAATTCAAAATATGGAATTTTGCATGTACATGATGACGTTTATTTGTTACAATATGATTTGGATTTGGAACATGCTAAGCTTCAAATGGAAGAAGTAGTAAATGTTGCTTATATTGATCCATTTTATTTTGAAAAATGTCTAATTAATCATGATCCAAGGTTTGTACCATATGCAGAAGAACATCAAAAATTATTTGATTATTTAAGACAAAATTATGTAGTGAAGACAAAAATGTAGGTGAGGTATGCAAAAATTAATATTAATAAAATATGGAGAACTTACAACTAAAAAAGATAATCGAAATCTATTTATAAATATGCTTACTAATAATATTAATAATTCATTATTAAATATAAATCATAAAATTATTAAAAATAGAGTAAGAATGTTTATAGAAGTAGATGAAAATGATTTAAATGTAGTTATAGAAAAATTAAAAAAAATATTTGGTATATATAGTATAGTTATATGTGAAAAAGTAGATAATAATATTGATGATATTGGAGCAAAAGTTGTTTCTATTTTAAAAAATATGCAGTTTAAAACTTTTAAAGTAGAAACTAATCGTTCTGATAAAACATTTCCAATGAATTCATTAGAAATAAGTAGAAAAATAGGAGCTTATGTTTTAAAAAATATAAACTGTAGTGTAGATGTACATAATCCAGAAGTATTAGTAAGTCTAGAACTTCGTGAAGATGCAACATATATTTATTTAAATGAAATAAAAGCAAGTGGTGGTTATCCAGTTGGTGTCCAAGGTAAAGGTATTTTAATGCTAAGTGGGGGTATTGATAGCCCTGTTGCTGGTTATCTTGCTATGAAAAGAGGAATAACAGTTAATGGATTATATTTTGAATCGCCTCCACATACAAGTTTACAGGCTAAAGAAAAAGTTATTAAACTTAGTACAGTATTAAATGAATATAGTGGCAATTTTAAACTTCATGTAGTACCATTTACTAAATTACAAGAAGAAATTTATAAAAATGTACCAGATGATTATGTTATTACTATTATGAGAAGAATGATGTATCGTATTGCTGAAGGATATGCTAAGAAAAAAGGATTCAAAGTAATAGTTAATGGGGAAAGTGTAGGACAAGTTGCTAGTCAAACATTAAGCAGTATGATGGCAATAAATAGTGTTACTAATTTCCCAGTAATAAGACCTGTTTGCTGTTTAGATAAACTTGAAATAATTGATATAGCAAAGAAAATTAATACATATGAAACTAGTATATTACCTTATGAGGATTGTTGTACTATTTTTGTGCCAAAGCATCCAGTTATTAATCCAGTTATTCAAAAATGTATTGATTTTGAACAAAGATTAGATTACAAAGAATTAGTTGAAGAATGTATTAATAATATAGAAGTTATTAATGTAAATACTTTATCAAAAAATGATTTATTATAAACCAAAAATTACCAATTAAAAAAAAGTATGATTTTACCAATTGTACACATTCTATAAGTGTACAGGAGGTGAAAAAAATGAATAATAAATCAACTAGTAGATTCGTTGTACCAGGTGCTAAACAAGCTATTGAACAAATGAAATATGAAATAGCTAACGAACTTGGTGTTAAAATGGGTCCAGATGCTACTTCAAGAGCTAATGGTTCAGTAGGTGGTGAAATTACTAAGCGTTTAGTTCAAATGGGTGAACAACACTTAGGTGGAAATTACCAAGGTAAATAATTAGTATATTAAGTAAATAAAAAACTAAGGAAATTTCCTTAGTTTTTATGATATATTTTTATAATTAAAAAAAAGTAATTGATTAATTTTTAATGAAATGCTACAATATTTGAAAATTAATTGAGGTGTTTTGTATGGATAAAATATTGATTAATAGGGATAATACTGAAGTATCAATAGATTTGCAATATGATAAAAAACAATATAGTATTGAATATGATCAAGACAAAATGATATTCATAATAAGAAGATTAAATGATAATCAAATATTAAAAGTACTTGATAATAATATAGGTTTTATTATTGAATATGATGAAGATAGTAATAGTCATTTTTTTGTATCAAGTTACATAGAATCTGATAAAAAAGAAAATTATAAATTAAGTCAGTATACTGACTATTATCATCTTTGTGATGAATTGGTATTAAGTAATGAAATAAAAGTTGATTACTTAAAGCTTAATGATTTTAATATTTCAGATAATTCATCTTTTATGCTAATAATGCTGGATAATAATGCTACAAGATATGGAAGATTTAGATTTGGTACTTCGAGTAGTATGATACCTAGCTTAACTTTTGCTTTTAATGATCTTGCAAACAATTTGGATAAATTAAGTGTAACAAATTTGAAATTTTTGGCAAGTGAGTTGTTTATAGAAGGAAGAAGTAAAATGGCAATTAGTGAATTAAAACAAAATATTAGAGACTTATTACTTACAACAAAAACTAAAGGAACTTTAGACATTAATAATTGTCTTTCCAATAATTCACCAGAAAGTAATAAATTATGGAGTGTTGACGAATTTGTTGAAAAATACCAAAATAAAGGTAGTCAAAAAGTAAAAAAATTATAAAAATGAGCAAGTGATAATAATTAAGTGATTTTATAAAAATTTATTATTTATATAATTTTGCTATAAGTTGTTTATAAATTTAATATGGAAAATATGAAGTTTGGTAATGGTGACAAGAAAAATGATTGTAAGAGGACTTGCTATTAGTAAACCACTTCCTACAACATTTAAAATTCAAAAAAATAAGACCTTTGGTATACAAAGGTTTTATTTTATAATTAAAGTTATAATATTATCAATAATAAATAATATAGTTAAAATATAAGTTATTATTTTGGGGATTTTTACTTCTATTTTATCTATTAATTTTTTTAAAAATAAAATATATATAAATGATGCTAATCCCCAAATAAGACTCATTTCAATTGATGCATATTTACCTATATTAAATTTATGATTTTCATAATTCCAAAAAGTAATACCAAATATCTTTTCGATTAAGATGCCACCTATCATTTCAATAATGGATAGAATAATAGATATACTAATGAAGAAGATAATAAATTTTAGAATATTATTTTTTATTTTCTTATTTAAAAAAATAAATATAATAGTAATAATAATAGAACCAATTCCATATACTGGTGTCCATGGTCCAAATAGTATACCTGAATTATTATGGTTTATAATTGTTTCTAATATAAAACCTAAAATAGAATTAATAAAAAAAATATTAATATAATATTTCAAAGTATTTTATCAATTAATCCATATTCTAAAGCTTCTTTAGAATCTAGAAAGTAATCCCTTTCTGTATCGGTCGCTACTTTTTTTAAACTTTGATTAGTGTTTTTAGCAAGTAATTTATTAAGTTTATCTTTTAACTTTAAAATGCGTTCTGCTGCAATTTTAATATCTGTTGCTTGACCTTCAGCACCACCAAGTGGTTGATGAATCATAACTTCACTATTTGGAAGAGCAAATCTTTTTCCTTTCTTCCCTGAAGATAATATAAAGGCAGCCATACTAGCAGCCATACCAGTACAAATAGTAGAAACATCACTTTTAACAAAATTCATAGTATCATATATTGCCATACCAGCAGTTACACTACCACCAGGAGAATTAATATAAATACTTATATCTTCATTATTTAATGAATCCAAATATAATAATTGGCTAATAATTATATTTGCACTCACATCATCTATTTCACCACTTAACATAATAATACGATCTTTTAATAATCTAGAGTATATATCATATACTCTTTCACCATTATTTGATTTTTCAATTACTGTTGGAACTAATGCCATATTATCACCTCTATTAATATAATAGTGTAAATAAAACGTTTTATACTTTAAATAATGTGACAAAATAAATGTTTTTTGGTACAATATAATATAGAGTATAGGAGGAATAAATATGGGGAAAATAGTAAAGGCAACTTATAAAAATATTAGAGTAGAAGAATTTGATACTGATGATACTTTATTAGAAATAAGTAAAAAGTTTCAATCAGAATTTAGTTTTCCTATTGTTGCAGCAAAAGTGGATAACGATATTTGTGATTTAAGCGAACATTTATCTAAAAATTGTGATATTGATTTTTATGATAGAAGTTCTTCTGTAGGTAATTCTATATATAGTCGTGGACTTCAGTTTATGCTTATATTAGCAGTTAATCGTGTATATGGTAAAGATAGTCGTGTTGTTATAGAGCATTCTATTGATAAAGGATTTTACTTTGAAATAAATAATGCGGAAATAGGACCTGATGCTGTTTCAAAGCTTACTGCTGAAATGAAAAACATCGCTAAGGAAGATTTAATATTTACGAAACTTAGTGTTTCTAGAATAGATGCTATTAAATTCTTTCATAAACGTAATATGCCAGATAAAGTTAAAGTATTAAAATATATTAGTAATACCTATATTAATTTATATCGTTTAGATGATATTTATGATTATTTCTATGGAGAAATGCCTTATAGTACATCTGTAATTGATGACTTTAAATTCACTTATATTAAAAATAATGGTCTTGTACTTAGTTATCCTGATATATATAATCCAGAAATTACTTTAGATTATAAACATCATGAAAAATTCTTTGAGGCATTTTTAGAATATACTAAATGGGGTAACATGGTTGGTATTAGCAATGCTGCTGATTTAAATGAAAGAGTAACAACTGGTAATTATGATGAAATTATTAGAATATCTGAATTATGTTATAATAATCAATTAAATGTAATTGCTGATGAAATAAATAAAAATGTAGATAAAATTAAATTAGTTTTAATTGCTGGACCATCATCTAGTGGTAAGACAACAACTTCTAAAAAATTAGAATCTTATATTAAAAGTAAAGGTATTCATACAATTAGTGTTTCTATTGATGATTATTTCTTTGATCGTGATAAAACACCACTGGATGCTAATGGCGAACCAGATTTTGAATCAATAAATGCAATTGATGTTGAATTATTCAATAAACATTTATTAAAACTTATAAATGGTGAAGAAGTTCAAATGCCAACTTATAATTTTGCTACTGGTAAACGTGAATATCATAAATCAGCTATTAAACTTAGAGATAGAGATATTATAATTATTGAAGGATTACATGCTTTAAATGATAAATTAACTTTATCTATTGATAGAAAACAAAAGTATAAAATATATATAAGTCCACTTACACAACTTAATGTTGATACACATAATCGTATATTTACTAGTGATACTAGAAAACTACGTCGTATTGTAAGAGATAATAAATATCGTGGATATAATGCTAGTGAAACTTTAAAACAATGGAAGAAAATTCGTGAAGGAGAAGAAAAATATATTTTCCCATTCCAAGATGATATTGATTGTATAATTAATTCAGCATTAACTTATGAAATAAGTGTATTAAAAATATATGCTGAACCATTATTATTTTCTGTAAGTGAAACTAGTCCATATTATCCTGAAGCTTTAAGACTTATTAATTTCTTAAGAAATTTCCTTCCAATA
>JAEEGL010432988.1_pt1 | contig 29994 bp, 19 predicted proteins | sample 9134231 | NCBI WGS metagenome assembly JAEEGL01 (sample SAMN16246548, study PRJNA631951) | gut metagenome | biome: gut microbiome; feature: rumen; material: fiber-attached | host: Bos | place: Iran: Karaj | collected 2018-10 | reverse complement strand
TTAATCATGTAATAATGCTTATCATTATTTCTATCTGTGTATATGTAATACGCCTTATATGCCCATGGCTCAGTCCCTTCTTTATCAAATGGTCCATATATCTCCTCTACATCTGCATATGTTACAATATCGCTCGTTATACAAACGTCCGGATATTTCCAATATGTAGGAAAGAAATACCGATATAACAGTCCTATCTGAACTGCTATAACAATTGCAAATCCAGCAATATATAGATTTTTTCTTTTTTTACCCAGCCATATTATCAACAAAAGAAATACTAAATCAATTGCTATTATCGGAAATATCATAAAAAACAGATACTCAAAACACATATGAACAAACATATTTGAAGTCATGCTTTTTTTCCTCAAAATAACCAACTATAAAATCACCACCTGGCGCTATATGGATAATCCGAAGCCGGTGAAAAACTCCCCAACTCACAGCACACCACATCAGCAATATGCATATTTTTAACCCTTTGGAAACGATCCCAATGGGTTGTTTCACGAGGTCCGTCCCCATGGTTTTTATCCCGGCAGGCTGAGCGTTATGATAAAGCGCTCTTCATCCTGCTGCGCGCTTATGTCGCCGCCCATTACCGCGGCGAAGCTCTTGCAGATGTATAGCCCCAGTCCGGCCCCGTCATTGGTGCGGGAGCTGTCCCCCTTTACGAAGCGTTCGAATATCTTTTCTGTATCAACCGCCTTGTCGGAATCGGTGATTATCCTTATCTTTACCATATCCGAAGCGGCAGTCTCTATCTTAAATTCCAGTGTCTTCTGAGAATACCTCACCGCATTGGATATCAGGTTCTGCACTATCCTTGAGAGCTTCTTTTTATCGGCGGTAACATAGATGTTCTCATCTGCCTGCTCAAATGATGGTTCCATGCCCTTTTTATCTATCTCCGGGCTCTCCGCCAGTATCTCTTCACAGATGATCTCACAGATATTTAAGCGCTCGGCGCTGATATCCATCTGTCCGGATTCTATCAGCGACAGTTCAAACAGATCGTTCACCAGCCTGTTAAGGTATCTGGCCCGCTCCAAAGCTATGCGGAGATTGGCGCCCACCTCTTCGGGGTCCGATGCTTTCTCCGCCAGCTGAAGATAGCCTATCACGGAAGTCAGGGGAGTCCTCATATCATGTGAGATCATCGATATGGAATCTTTGATCTTTTTCTCGTTTTCCCTGCCTTCGGCCCTGATACTCATCACATATTCGTAGAGCTTGTTAACTTCACAGATCAGTTTCTCAAGATCCGCATCCACAAAGTCGACATTCATATCTCGGCCGTCTTCGTTAGAATGCATCTCTTCCGTGATCCGGCGCATCTGCTTCCTGATCGCTGCCAGTTTAAGCGACAGGACCAGTACCAGGACTATCAGGATTATTATCACTGCGTATATCAAAGCTTAATTTACATCCTTTTTTCTGAAGATAAACAGGGTTATCGTTACCAGTATCACGGTAGCTATTATCGCACATATCGCGCAGGGTATCAAATCCGCATTACTGCTGCTCTTTGCAAAGCAGAAGAAGGAGTGTTCGTAAATATAATTTCCGCCCAGGAAATTCCTTAAGATATTGCCACCAATGGTCGCGATGAGTACCGATGCTACAAATGCAGCATATACGTTTCCGCAGATATAGGTTATCAGGATGAAGAATGCGTTGAAAGCGATCATCTGCAGGCACACCGTCAAGAACCAGAGTATATCTCTTGCATTAAAGCCCTCAAAAGAGAAGCCGAACTGCGTTCCGTACATGATCACATCACCTATGACAGTCACAAGATGAAATACTATCGTTAACACGCTGGTCGCGATCAGTCTTGATATAACGATGTCCGAACGCCTGCTTCCGGTAACTATCGATCTGTGCACCGTTCTGTTTGCAAAGTCGCTTCCCACATACCAGGCGATGAGCATGCCCCAGAGGAAAGCAAAACTGCAGTCCTGAACACCTTCCTTAAATCCATCATACATCGTGTGGAATTCCGCGATGGCCTGAGGATTCATCCCTCTTCCAAGGATAACGTACAATACCGAAAACAGATAGAACAACATGCATCCGTATAAAGGAGTAAATCTCCACATTTTATATCTTTCTACTCTCAACTGATTATACATTTGTCTCACCTCCTGTAAGGGCCATAAAATATTCTTCAAGCGACAGTTCTTTTTCCGAAAGCTCCGTTATCACTATCCCTGCTTCCATCAGATGTTTTGAAAGCTCTGCTTTCATATCCGCCCTGCCGTAAACCTTTACGGTATCGTCAGCTATCACCTTATACTGCGTATCCGGGAAATGCTTTTCCAGTATCGTTACCGTCTCGGGGATGTTGCTGTCCCTGACCAGGATGTACTGGCTGCATTTTTCTTCAAGCTCTTCATGCGTATTCGTTTCTATTATCCTTCCCTTATGGATAAAGATAAAATCCGTTGCCAGGAGGTAGAGCTCACTTAAGATGTGGCTCGAAACAAATACCGTACATTCCTTCTCTTCATTGATCTTCTTAAGCATATTCCTCAGAGCCACGATATTTATAGGATCCAGTCCGTTTATCGGCTCATCCAGGATCAGAAGCTGGGGATTGCCTACCATCGCTATTGCGATACCCAGACGCTGCTTCATTCCCATGGACAGGTCCTTTGCCTTCTTATCCTTTACCTCACTGAGTCCCACCAGCTCCAGCACCTTATCCGTATAGGATGCATCCGGGTTCCCGACTATCAGTCTCTGCAATTCCACATTCTTATGTACCGTGAATTTGGGATACAGGGCCGGCTCTTCTATCAAGGTCCCCACCTGTTTGCGCTTCTTATCGATCTCTTTCGGATCGTCTGCGCCCATCAGCGAATAATCTCCGGAAGTGGGAAATACCAGTCCGCTGATGATCTTCATGAAGGTACTCTTGCCGGCGCCGTTCTCACCGATAAAGCCGTATATATGATTCTTCCTTAAGCTGACACTCACATTATCAAGGGCACGAAAACTTCCGTACTTCTTTGTGAGGTTTCTTGTTTCAAGTATTACATCACTCATTTATGTGACTCCTTTCGTTATTGCTTTCATTTGATGATGTGAGTATAAAAAAAGAGCTAAAAAAAGATATTCACAGATCCTAAAGAAAAACTAAAGATGAAAAACCGCCTTTACTTTGAAAGGCGGTATCCCATTCCGTATACTGTATCGATATACGGCTCATCCGTTATCTTTGCTATCTTCTTGCGGAGATTACTCATATGCACGTTCATGGTATTATCTTCGCTTAAGTATTCTTCACCGGTTATGCTCTCAAAAAGATTGCGCTTTGAGAAAACCTTATTTGGATTCGCCAGCATTGTCTCAAGTATGCTGTATTCCATCTGGGTACAGCTAAGCTCCTGCCCGGCGATAAAGACCCTGGCGGATTCCTTATCAAGCTTCATATCCTTGTACTGAAGTCCGCTCTGAGCTTTTGCACCACCGCTCCTTCTTAAGACAGCCTCTATCCGCAATATCACCTCGTCCACATCAAAAGGTTTGCTGATATAATCATCCGCCCCCAGGCGCAGCAGCTCTATCCTGTTTACCACTTCGTTCTTGGCGGAGAGGACTATGGCCGGTGTACTTTTTGTTTTTCTCAGTTCTGCCAAAAGCTCCTCGCCGGTCCTGCCCGGCAGCATCAGGTCTAAAAGTATCAGCTCGTATTCATTGGCTAAAGCCTTTGATAAGCCTTCGTTTCCGTCTGCTGCGCTGTCAGTCTCGTATCCGCTGTCGGATAAGACCTTGCACAGGAGCTTGTTTATCATCTGATCGTCTTCTATAACCAGTATCATTTTTTCTTAATTATAATTGTTGTTATTGTTGGAATTGGCAAATGCACCCTTAAATACATTCTTCATTTCCGTATTATCCGCATACAGAGGAGTATTGTCATCCTCTGCGGGCTGAGCCGGTTTAGCTGCGGGGGCTGTTCCGTACAAAGGCGATGCTCCCATCGGCGACTGCATGGGGGCTGCGCTCTGCGGCTGCTGCGCAGAGCCTGCTCCGTATAAAGGCGATGCTCCCATCGGTGACTGCGTAGGGGCTGTGCTCTGCGGCTGCTGCGCAGGGCCTGCTCCGTATAAGGGCGATGCTCCCATCGGCGACTGCGCAGGTGCTTCGCTCTGCTGAGGCTGAGGGGGTATATCAAAATTGTGGTTGCTTACCGTCGTGGGAGATACTCCCAGTGGCAGTGTCGCAGGCTGTGTAGATGCCTGCACATTCTCTCCGCCTCCTCCCAGAGGCAGTACTGCCGGCTGCGAAGTCGCAAATGCCATAGCTCTTAACTGCGCTGCTTCTTCTTCGGTATATCCCTGCGCATCTTTCTTTTCCTGAGTATTATCGGCTGCAGGTGCAGCAGCCGGGCTTTCCTGCACAGATGATGTCAGCGGTGAAACTGCAGGTGCCGGCGTATTTCCAAGTATCGATGTATTCTCCGACTGTGATCCATCCAATACAGATGAGGGTCCCAGAGGCTGAGGTCCCTGTGAGGATGAAGGCCCAAGGGGTGCGCTCCCAAGAATTGATGAAGGGCCCGATACTGCAGAAGGTCCGCTCCCAAGAATTGATGAAGGACCCGATACTGCAGAAGGTCCGCTCTGTGCGGGAGCTGCTGCCGGTGCCGGACCATTCTGTGCCGGTCCGGATAACGATGAAGGGCCAAGAGGCTCACTTCCCGGTGCGGGCCCTACGGAAATGCCCGGTATATAAGGGATCTGTGTAGTTTCCAAAGTAGCTGTCGAATAAGGATTGGGCTGAGCCTTAGGTGCAGCGAGCTGTGCCGTCTGGCTCCCCGCAAACCCTGTACCCATCGGCGCTGTCTGATTTCCCGCAAATGCAGAAGCTGCTCCGACAAAAGCTGATGACACCGCACCCGGCTGTGTTCCCGCAACGCCGGAACCGCTCATGCCCGGCTGCGAACCCGCGAATGCAGAACCCGTATTTGCCTGACCGCCTGCAAAACCTGTGCCTGCGGGACCAGGCTGACCGCCTGCAAAGCCCATGCTTCCCGGCACTCCCTGCTGCGGCCCCGCGAATGCAGACCCCGTCGTTCCTGCCTGGCCTCCCGCAAAAGCAGAACCTGTCGTTCCCGCCTGGCTTCCCGCAAATGCAGAACCCATATTGCCGGCAGTATTAGCCCGGCTTCCTGCAAAACCTGTACCCGAAGGAGCAGCTCCGCCGTAATCGGGTGTTTTAGGAGCGCCGCCGTATAAAGGCGTGGGCTTAGATCCCGCCGCACCCCTGAGCATCAGAAATACTGCCACCAGACTTACCATTACCAGCAATATACCTGCTATCGCTGCAGGCTGTACTGCTTCGGGTACCAAGATAGGCACAAACAGTACCGGCAGCATATAGTCTTCCAGTACCTCTCCCGAATCCAGCGATGCAACCAGCTGTTTGCGTACGTCCCCGGGTATCTTCTGGATCTTTCCGTCAAGGTGTATCGAAGAGGTGGGCACACTGTCAAAATCACCGTCCGATTCCCACCATGACTGGGTCTTGCTTATCTGTGTATCCAGCACGCTGTTATATTTTGTAGGTATCCTGGCCATCAGATAAGGCGTGGGGTAGATAAGACCGCCCTCAATATCCTGACAGAAGGGGAACAGATAGTATCTGCCCGTCTCCTTCTCCGATGTCGTCACACCAAAAGTTTTTTCCTGTGATATCTGTGAACCTATCTGATCCCAGACCAGAGTCACGTCCATACAGACATGATCACCCACTTTTATATCCGTATAATCCGCATCCCAAAGTTCCGTGATATCTTTGGGGTCCTTTTTCAGACAGATCCAGTCGGGTATCGAAGCGACACAAAGGCCTATCCCCAGTGCGGCTATCGCTACGATCAGTTTCCATTTAAAACTCATTTTTTCTCTCCTTTACAGTTGCAAGACAAGGGGATATCTATGATCCCCGGCATACAAGAATGTATTTTACCTTATAGTATTCAAAAACGCAAATCACTGTATTTACGATTTCTTATGTGATATAATACCCTACCGAAAGGAGAACGGTCATGAAAAAACATACAAACTTACTTATTCTAATGATCTTTACTGCAATGCTGGTACTCTCCGGCTGCACATCAAAAACAGGCGGGGGCAGCACAGCTGCCGAGGGCAACACACCAGCTGCACAGAGCGAAGCCACAGAGGTAAATCTGGGCGCACTTAAAGGCCCCACATCCATAGGCATCATGGACCTTGTAAAAAAGAGCGCCGCCGGTGAAACACAGAATAAATACAACTTCACCATGGAGACACAGGCCGATGCGCTGCTGCCCAAGCTGATATCCGGCGAACTGGATATCGCCCTTATCCCCGCAAATGTGGCATCCGTACTTTATAACAAGACCTCAGGCGGCATAGCCGTTATAGACATCAATACCCTGGGCGTCCTGTATATGGTAAGCGGAGACAAAGACATAAAGAGCATTTCCGACTTAAGCGGAAAGACCGTCTACACTACCGGTAAAGGCACCACGCCGGAATACGTCCTCACGCATATACTTGAGGGCAATGCTTTGGCAGATAAGGTTACGGTAGAATATAAGTCCGAAGCTTCCGAAGTGGCAGCAGTACTCACAAGCGATCCTTCTGCAGTAGGCATGCTGCCCCAGCCCTTTGTTACCGCCACTTTAAAAAAGAACGCAGATCTTTCCATAGTACTGGACATGACTGAGGAATGGGATAAATTAAACGAAGGTTCATCCCTTGTCACCGGAGTTACCGTGGTAAGACGCGAATTCCTGGAGGCGCACAAAGATGCTGTCGAGCAGTTCTTAAAGGATCACGAATCAAGCGTAAACGCCGCAAACTCCGATGCTGCCGCTACCGCGGCACTTGTTGTTGAGCAGGGTATCATCGAAAATGCAGCCGTAGCCGAAAGCGCTATTCCCTACTGCCATCTGGTGTGCATACGCAATACTGAGATGAAGGATATGCTATCGGGTTACCTTTCCGTTTTATATTCGGCCGATGCCTCATCTGTAGGAGGGGCTCTCCCGAAAGAGGATCTGTATTATATTGCGCAATAAGACTATCATCAAAAAAACAGCGATCATCTGCGGCTGGCTGCTCATATGGCAGGCAGCCGCACTGTTAGCGCGCATTCCCTTATTCTTCCCCGGACCGTTCGAAGTGGCTAAAGAGCTCATCCTTAAACTTAAGGACAGCTCCTTTATCACGGCCGTATTTTCATCATACATACGTATACTTGCCGGATTATTCATTGCCACGCTGCTTTCCTACCCGGCGGCTTTCTTATCATACCGCTTTAAGCTCATCGAAGAACTGCTCTCTGTACCGGCAGCCTTTCTTAAGTCTGTACCGGTAGCTGCCGTAGTAGTCCTGCTGCTGATATGGTCGGGATCATCACACTTAGTCTACTACATCACCTTCATGGTGGTATTTCCCAACGTATATGGAAATCTGCTTAGCGGTCTTAAAAAGACCGACCGTAATATGCTGGAAATGGCAGATGTCTTTAACATCCCGTTCTTTAAAAGACTGCGCTGTATATACCGCCCCGCTTATCTTCCCTATCTTAAGTCCGCAATGAGCTTCTCCATAGGCATGAGCTTTAAATCCGGAGTAGCTGCCGAGATAATAGGCCTTCCCGATCACTCGATAGGCACAGGCATATATATGGACAAGATATACTTAAACACCGCAGGGGTCTTCGCCTGGGTCATCGTGATACTCCTGCTTGGCTTTGTCAGTGAAAAACTCATACTTTTTGCCATAGATGCCTTCCCCATGCCCAAAGCACATAATAACAAAACAGGGCATGAACACGCCGATGCACCCGGGCATATCCGGGCAATAAAGATAAATAAAAGCTATGACGGAAAAAAGGTATTAAACGATGTGGATACGGATATACCCGCAGGCAGCTGTGTATGCCTCATGGGCGCTTCCGGCATAGGAAAGACTACGCTGCTTAAGATAATAAGCGGACTGATAAAGCCCGACAGCGGCAGCGTATCCCTGCAAAAGACCGGCATGTGCTTTCAGGAGGACAGGCTGTGGGAAGACGCCGACGCAGCAGTCAATCTGTGGCTGGCCGGCTGTGAAGGCGATCTGTCCGCCGGATTAAAGCAGCTGCTGCCCGAAGAAACCCTTAATACCCCCGTAAAAAACCTAAGCGGCGGCGAAAAGCGCCGTATAGCCGTGGCAAGAGCCCTGTTAAGCCCCTCGGCGCAGATACTCCTTGACGAACCTTTCACGGGACTTGATAAGGATACCAGGCAGAAACTGATATCCTGGATACTGGAAAAACAGAACGGACGCCCCATGCTGGTGGTGAGCCACGACGAAGAAGACGCCGTATTATTAAAGGCAAAGATCATTTCTCTTTAAGCCCCCCTTCCCTGCGGCGCATCCGTAGCCGCCGGGGTGCACATACAGCTGTCCAAACAGCGTAAGATTCTTGCTTTTTCCATATTATTAAGGTATATTTAAATATTATGAATGGAAAAGTTTTGCATACCCTTGAATTTGATAAAATATGCTCCATCCTGGAGGAATTCTGCGGCAGCACACCTGCAAAACATATGTGTGCCACACTGCGTCCTTCCCAGTCACCTGAATGGATAGAAAAAGCCCAGGCGCAGACCGCCGCGGCTTTTAACAGGATGCTTAAAAGCGACCGCCTCTCTTTCGGGGCTAATTTTGATGCAAGGCAGCTTTTAAAGGATGCCACCATAGGCAGATCTCTGTCCATGGAGGAACTCTTAAAAACCGCCAGGCTCTTACAATGTGTGGAGGATCTGGTAAAGTACGGTGAGGATACGGCTGCCGATGCGGATGATGAGCTGAGCGAACTGTTTAACGGCCTTATCCCCGTAAGTACGCTTAAAAACGAGATAAACCGCTGTATCAAGAGCGAGGATGAGATGGCGGATGACGCATCATCCGAGCTTAAACGCATACGCAATTCCTTTGCTACGGTCAGCGGCCGTATACACAGCCAGCTAAACCACATGGTAAACCAGTCCTTAAGGACCTACCTGCAGGATGCCATCATCACCAAAAGAGGTGACCGCTACTGCATACCCGTTAAAGCGGAATACAAATCACAGGTGAGCGGTATAGTACATGACCAGAGCTCTACCGGTTCCACCTTCTTTATAGAGCCTGCTGCCATAGTGGAGCTCAATAACCAGTTAAACAGCTTAAAGCGCGAGGAAGATGACGAGATACGCCGTATCCTGGCCGCCTTAAGTGCTAAGCTTGCGGAAAACGCCGATATAGTCAACGAAGACCAGCGCAATATAACCATGCTGGACTTTATCTTCGCCAAGGCAAAATATGCCCTTAAGCTAAACGCCATGAGGCCCGTCTATAATACGGAGGGTCGCATAAAGCTCCGCAGTGCAAGGCATCCGCTGCTCGATCAGTCAAAGGCTGTTCCCATCGATATAAGCCTGGGAGATACTTACGACCTGCTGATCGTTACCGGCCCCAATACAGGCGGTAAGACGGTCTCACTTAAGACCGTGGGACTCTTATGCCTTATGGGACAGGCCGGGCTGCACATACCTGCGGCAGACCGTTCGGAGCTGTCCTTGTTCGGCGACGTATTTGCGGATATAGGTGATGAGCAGAGCATCGAACAGTCGCTGTCCACCTTCTCGTCACATATGAGCAATATCGTATGGATACTTAAGAAAGCTAAGCGCGACAGCCTGGTGCTCTTTGACGAGCTTGGCGCAGGTACCGATCCCGTTGAAGGCGCGGCACTTGCCACGGCCATCCTGGACCGCCTGCATTCACAGGGCATACGCACCATGGCCACCACGCATTACAGCGAGCTGAAGATCTACGCACTATCTACCGACGGTGTGGAAAATGCAGGCTGTGAATTCAATGTGGAGACCTTAAGTCCCACATACCGCCTGCTCACGGGTATCCCGGGAAAGAGCAACGCCTTTGCCATAGCCGGCAAGCTGGGTCTTTCCGAAGATATCATATCGTCCGCAGGCAAGTATCTGAGCAACGAAGAAGAAAGCTTTGAGAACGTTATCAGCGAACTGCAGGATAAACGTATCCGCCTTGAAGCCGAACTGGCAGAATTTGCAAAGGAAAAAGAAAGCCTTGAGCAGCGCATTAAAGAACTGACCGAGCGTGAATCAAAACTGGAGAGCCAGAAAGAGCGCATATTGAACAATGCCCGCGAAGAGGCAAAAGAACTGCTACAGGAAGCAAAGGACGTGGCCGACGAGACCATCCGCGCCTTCAACAACCAGGGCAGTCAGATGAACATAAAGACCATGGAAAAAAAGCGCAGCAATGTGCGCGAATGGCTCAGCAAGCAGGATGAGGCGCTCTATAAAGATACGCTCAAACGAAACAAAACTGATAAAAAGGAAAGCGTAGGGGCCGCCCTTAAGCCTTCCGAAGCAGTACCGGGTACCACGGTCCACGTACTCTCCATGGATGTAGACGGAGAAGTGATCAGTGCACCCGATAAAGACGGAAACGTACAGGTACGCTGCGGCATAATCACCAGCCGTGTACCTCTTAACGAACTGGTAAAAACAGAATTAAGCGACAAACAGATAGAACAGAACAGGCCTAAAAAGGCCCAGCCCAAACTGGATCTTTCAAGGGCATCGACGATCTCTTCCGAGATCAACGTACTGGGCTGCACCGTGGATGAGGCTATTGCCAGGATAGACAAGTATCTGGATGATGCCTACATGTCACACGCCGATAAAGTACGCATAGTTCACGGTAAAGGTACAGGTGCGCTCAGGAAAGGCATACACGATTATCTGCGCTTTAATTCCATAGTGAAGCATTACGAACTGGCCGCCCACGGTGAAGGTGATGCGGGCGTGACCATCGTATCGTTCTGATCGGGGGTAATAAAAGATGGCAGAAAAACAGAAAGTACTTATAGTAGATGATGATGAACATATAGCCGAGCTCATCAGCCTGTATCTCACAAAGGAATGCTTTGAAACAGAGATAGTGGGCGACGGGGAAGCTGCACTGGATGCGGTAAAAGATTTTAATCCTAATCTGATACTTCTGGATCTGATGCTTCCGGGGATCGACGGTTATCAGGTATGCCGTGAGATACGCAGTACTTCACAGGTACCTATAATCATGCTTTCCGCAAAAGGCGAAGTCTTTGATAAAGTACTGGGACTGGAACTGGGTGCGGATGATTATATGGAAAAGCCTTTTGATTCAAAGGAACTGGTGGCCAGGGTCAAAGCCGTACTGCGCCGCTATAAGAACAGCAGCCCTGTTGAGGAAGAAGTGGCGGACGCAGAGGAACTGCGCTTCCCCGACCTTATCATCAACAAGACAAACTACAGCGTCATCTGCATGGGACAGCGTCTGGATATGCCCCCCAAAGAACTGGAGCTGCTTTATTATCTGGCTTCCGCACCCAATCGTGTGTACAGCCGCGAACAGCTTCTGGATCAGATCTGGGGCTACGACTATGTAGGCGATACACGTACGGTAGATGTGCATATCAAGCGTATCCGCGAAAAGATAGGCGATCATACGGCATGGAAGATCTCTACTATCTGGGGCCGCGGTTACCGCTTTGAGGTATTATGAAAAAAACCCTTTACCTTAAACTGCTGATAGCATATGCGATATTTGCAGTCTTTGGTCTTATCGTTGTAGCTACTTTTATGCAGCAGATGACATTAAGCCGCCTGCAGCAGGATAAGGCCGAGGAGCTATACCGCTTTGCCAATATCCTTTCCGAAAACGAAGGTCTCGCTCTTTATAAGAACGAGTCCTCGATAGCCGGTACCAAGAGTATCATCGACCAGTATGCATCAATGTTAAATGCACGGATCCAGATACTCAACCCCTCCGGCCTTATAATAGTGGACTCTGCACTGCCGGTGAACGCCGATAACCCTCCCAGGGTGGACGGTTTTGATATGACCACTTTAAGCGGCTCCTTTTTCACCATCGGAAGATTCTACGAACAGTTTAAATCCGATCATCTCTCTGTAGCCGCTCCCATCACGCTGGGCTATTCCGTGCGAGGTTATGTTCTTATCCATTATGACTGTGAGCTTTTGTACTACACGGCCAACCACCTTGTTGACATAGATTACATACTGGTATTCATACTCTTCGTACTTTCATTGATAATACTTATATTCTTTACCGAGCTGGTGTATATGCCTCTGCGCCGTATCATAGCTGCCACGGAGGAATATGCTGCCGGCAACCTAAGGTATCCGATCAGTGTGGAGAGTGATGACGAGATAGGTTATCTGGCCGCATCACTGGCGTACATGGCGGGAGAACTGGCAAAGGGAGAAGATAACCAGAAGCATATCGTGGCCAATGTTTCACACGACTTCCGTTCACCCCTTACCTCCATCAACGGATACTTAAAGGCCATGGAGGACGGGACCATACCGCCGGAGATGTATCCTAAGTATATCGGTATAGTCCTTAACGAGACCGAACGCCTCATCAAGCTGACCAACAATCTGCTGACCCTCAACAATCTCAATACCGAGGGCATGATACTGGATAAGACGGATTTTGATATAAACGAAGTGATACGCAAGACCATATCCACTTTTGAAGGCAGCTGCCGCGATAAGAAGATAGCCATGGAACTGTCCCTTACCGGCGAGACCCTGCCTGTTCATGCAGACTTGACCCGCATACAGCAGGTGCTTTATAATCTAATAGACAACGCTATCAAATTCAGCCACCACAATTCAGTTATAAAGGTGGAGACCACTGAACGTCACAACAAAGTATTTGTTTCCGTAAAGGACAGTGGCATAGGCATCCCGAAAGACAGCGTTCCCCTGGTGTTCAACCGCTTTTACAAATCCGACATATCACGCGGTAAAGACAAAAAAGGCACCGGACTGGGACTGTCCATAACCAAAGAGATCATCCGCGCCCATGGCGAAAACATAAATGTGATAAGCACAGAAGGCGTAGGAACGGAGTTCATCTTCAGTCTTAAACTGGCAGAGGAAGAACCCTGTCAAAAAGAATAGGAGGGTATCATGCTGTTCAAAAAAACCAATTCCAATGAAAGCGAGATCATCCGTGCAAACCTCATGGCCTTTGTGGAATCCACCAAGGTTAATGTGGTCACTCTTTCCGATGCCATCAACGTTCTGTCCGAAAGCGTCGATGCGAATGCCAGAGGAAATGAACAGATAGCAAACAGCGCTACAAACGTAGCGGAAAAGACCGCAGAGCAGCTGGAACTCGTTAAGGACAACTTAAGCCTGATCGAAGAAAACAACTCCAACATGATGCGCATCGATTCTTCCCTTAAGGATATCAGTTCCAGACTTGACGATACGGTCAAAGAGAGCAATCACGGGATAAGCAAGATCAAAGAGCTCGATGTGGATATGAAAGCCATGAGCAATGACCTGGGCCGTATAAATGATATACTCTCCAACTTCAACCATGAGATAGAAAGGATAAGCGAGGTCGGCGATTTCATCATAGAGATCGTAGACCAGTTACAGCTGCTGGCACTGAACGCTTCCATAGAAGCTGCACGTGCAGGTGAAGCAGGACGCGGTTTTTCCGTTGTGGCAAACGAGATGAACACCATGTCCACCAAGACAAGGGAAGGTATGGAGACCATCAGCGATATCTTATCCGAGATCACCGAATCCAGCCGCATGGTCAACGAGAGCATCGGTAACTGCACCGATACTTATAATAAGAGCAACAGCACTTTCTCAACAGTAAGTGATTCCTTTAATACCATCAACAATAGCTCCCATGATATCCAGAAGAAACTGGGTGATATCTCATCACTCTTTGATATAATGAGCAAAAACTCCGATAAATCAAGGGTTAAGGCAGAAAATCTGTATGAAACAGCCGAGGCTATCAGCGAAAACACCCACGAGATCGCTGCCGTATCGGAAGAGGTGGCTGCCGAATCCATCAAGATAGGGACCAATACCGAGAACATTGATAATATGCTTACCGGCATACGTAACCTCTTAAAACAGTACAATACCGCCATCGTTCCTACTGACAGACGCAGCTCAAAACAGATAAAGATACTCTCCATGAGTATGCTGGACAATGATTTCTGGTATGGCGTAAGAAAGGGCGTTCTGTATGCACAGAAGGAACTCGAGGAATGCAATGCGGTGGTTGAATATGTTCCTCTGATCCCGGGTGAGCTCTCACTGGACGAAATAGTTATCAATGCCATCAAGTCCGCGATCGAGCGTAAGTTTGACGGTATAGTATTCCCCGGATTTTTAGGCGGGGCCAACAAATACTTTAAAGAAGCAGCTGCAAAGGGCATCAAGATCATGGCCTATAACTGCGACTGCAGCAGCGAGATCCCCAGGATCGCCTGCCTGCGTCCCGATCCCTTAGAGCCCGGCATACTGGGTGCAAAGGCTGCCGAAAGAAAAGTCGAAGGCCGCGGCAACGTACTGATGCTGACCGGCGACAGAACTGTAGGCGTTAACGTCGAAAGAAGCAGCGGATTTAAGGACCAGCTTAAGAACTACAAGGGTATGAAGGTATGTGATGAGCTGACCGTTCCCGATAATGCGGACAAGGTCTATCAGATAGCAAAAGAAGGTCTTAGCGCTCATCCCGAAGCCGACATCGTATTCCTGACAAACGGCTTCCCTATCCCGGTTGCCAATGCGATCAAAGACTGCGGAAGATCCGGAAAGACTTCGCTGGTATGCTTCGATCACAACCAGGAGATCTTCCAGCAGATAAAAGCGGGCATCATCACTGCAGCTATAGGACAGGATGCTTTCGGCCAGGGCCACGACCCCGTGATCTGGCTGTACAATAATCTGGTCACAGGAGAGAAGCTCGATGAGTTCATCCCCTGCCGTCTGTCAGTTGTTGACCGCTCCAATGTCGACAGCCTGGTGGAAGCTTAAAACAGTCTTTAACGTTTTTTACGGCCTTTAGCGATGATCACGATCAGTACCACCGCAAGCACCACCACTGCCGCACCGGCAGCAGCTATCACGATAAGATCATAGTTTACTTCGGGCAGCGCTATGCAGTATATGCCGGCGCTGCCTTTCATATTGGTCTGCACATAGGAACCTCTTATCAGCATATCCAGTTTCTGCCATTTGTTATCCTTATATCCCCACAGTTCTATCTTATCGCTGTCGTAAGGATTATATAGCCTGAGCGCTATCTCTTCTTCCGATGCGATATCACTGTCCGATATTTTTACCTGATATATCACACTGCTTTTGTATCCCTGCTTTGCAAATCCGGGCTCTGTTACTTCTTTTGCTTCAAGTACTGCCTTATCGTCAAAGCTGCGGTCTATCAGCGCCAGACTCTTTCCGCTGTTTACATCCGTATTTCCGCTTTCAAGCAGCTGCACGCTGTCCTGATACTCTGCAGTGATGACCATGTTTCCCAGTATCTTTGTATCCTCAGGCTCCTGCCAGCTTACATAGCAGCCTTCTTTTACAGGCGCCACCGGATACTGAAGCACCGATATATCATCACCGTATTTTACCTTTTGCGTACTCAGGTAATGATCTTCGATACGGAATGTCACAGTAAGATTCCTGAATTCCGCAGGAATGCCGTCTGCCGTAAGCAGATCCTCGTAGCTCATCTTTTCGGCACTGTCCCTATAGCTTATCTGGTCTATGCCGTAAAGCTCATCGCTCACATAATGATTATCGGATAATTTATCAAGCTTAAGTTCTCCCGTTTCGTCGTCGATATCTATCTTTCCCGCAATAGCGCCGCAGCGGCTTTCATACTCCTGTACCATAGGCATGGCATAACATCCGGTGATCGTGGTACCGCCTCCGGCTACACCGCCCACGTAGCTCTTTCCCGATAAAGAACACAGCACATATGCATCACGGATTATTGCCAGCGACTGCCCGGCTATACCGCCTACATAATTGCCTTCCCTGCTCTCAACAAAACCGTAGCCGCAGCAATGTGATGCAACACCGCTCTTCATAAAGCCCGCTATACCGCCGGCACCGTCATTCTTTGCGGTAATGTAGCCGCGGTTTATGCAGGCGCTTATCACATTCTGCGTCGTGTATCTTCCGTTGATATTGACTTTTGCAGTTCCGGCCGCATTGTCTTCGGGATCCTCTTCATCGATGGCCATCGATCCGGCGATCCCGCCTATATTGATATCGCCGCGTATATTGCCGTAATTGCTGCTTCCGCTCACTTTCCCCATAGTAATGTTTTCCAGATCGCTGTCGGATATATCCGCATAGATAAAGCCCCTGTCTTCTCCGGTCAGATCCTTAAGATCCTGTTCTATCATATTGTAGATCTTGTTTATCTGGTCGTTGATCCTGCGCAGCTGATCGTTTACTTCGGTGGAATACTCCATACTGTGATCTCCCAGCTGTGACATGGTCCCGCTCATGGCGTTTAACTGCCTGTGTATCTCATCCATGTTATCATTCCACTGCTGCTCGACCTTCACCATCTGCAGATCCGACTGTGCATTCAGATAAGCATTTATGGCCTCTAGGGAGCTCTGCGCCACGCCTGCTGCTTCACCGGCATTCTCAAGGCAGTCCATGGCTTCCTTTATATCTGCATTGGTCGCAGTTACCGCTTCATCCATATAAGGCGCAAACAGTACTAAAAGCTTGGCTATATCGGATGTTATGCCTGCCATGATCTTAGCCTGTCTCATTACATCCTCGGCATTCTTAGTAGACACGCGGTAGTAACCTTCCTTGTCTGCCTTACCGTCTCCGTTCAGATCCTTTACCTTTACTCCGCTGTATGAATTTCCGCTTATCGTAACAGATGCGCCATTCTTGACCGGAGTTACGATACATTCCCCGTTTATCTTATACTCCGAACCTTCCTTAAGCATGAAGTAGTTATCCTCCATATCGCTTATCTCATCCCAGGAATCACCGTTCTTTATATATGAAGGTACGGGTGTCTCTATGACAGTCTGTCTTACTTCATTGCCGCTCACTTCATCTTCACTTACGGAAGGATCCGGCGGGAGCTCTTCCTCCACTGTCTGTGTGATGACCGAATGTACATAAAAACCTGCCGTAGCATGTTTCGAAGGTTTCTGCAGTTTTTCTAACTCCTCAGCATACTCTTCGAGTTCGTTTAAAAGCTCATCTGCTTTGTTTTTTTCTTCTTCACTTAAGTATCCGTAGATATACAGATCCTCATTGGCCTTTCTGATCTTGCTGACCATATCTTTAAGATCTTCGGCTGCTATATCCACATTGCCTGTAACAGACGGCATCTGCTCCATCACATAAGAAAGCCGTCTGCTTGCATCATTCACCACATCAAGGTTTGCATTTACATAACCGGCAGCCTGCCCGGCCATTTCGTTGCCTGTATCGCTCACACTGTCTGCCTGCGCCTGCAGATTTACAAGGTCGTTATGTACCTGATCGTTCTCACTATCCATCATGTCCAATAAATCGGACACCATATCATGGAGTACATGCACCTCATCCGATACCGTATCCGAATCGGTAAGCTCTATATAAGGCTCCATCTGTCCGGCTATACCGCCTATATCCTTACGCCCCAGTACCGTTCCCCTGTTTATGCATCCCGTAACACTGCCGGATTGCCTGCCCACGATACCTCCGGTATTATATCCGGTATGCTCGTAACCCACTACACCTTCGTTAGAACAGTTGATCAGCGCGCCTCTTGAATAACCTGCTATCCCGCCGGTATCAACACCCGTCCTTACCCTGCTCTCGGGGGCATCGCTTTCGGTAAAGGATGTCAGGAATTCTCCGCTCATGGCATCGTCTTCTTCCACCCATTCCATACTGTTGTTGAGATTACCGATATTCTTGCAGCCGTATACCAGACCAAAGTTCTTTCCGCAGATACCGCCGGTGTAATAATATGCGAATATCTCTCCTTCATTGATACAGTCCAATAAATTTCCGTCTGCTTCGTTTATCCCGGCTATGCCGCCGCATTCACTGCGCCCACTGATCCTTCCGGTAAATCTGCAGTTCTCCACGCTTCCGGCGTTTACACCTACTATCCCTCCGGTGATCTGCTCCTGACCTTTGGCTTCTATCATTCCGGCTAACGTCAGATCACGCACTATCGCATCCTTTTCCAGATAGCGGAAGAAGCCTGTCACATAGCCGTCACCCCCGTAATTATACGAGCTGATAACATGTCCCTGCGCATAGAAGCGTCCGTTAAATATCGGTATCGATGTAAAATCACTTTCCGAGAGTGATATATCATTCATTAGGTATACATCCTTATCGGATGAATATGTATCCTCATGACAGTTTTGCTCCAGTGTGCAAAGATCCTCCGCCGTCTTTATCTCTATACGCACTCTCTGCGTCTGCGCAGCTGTTTTGCTGTCATCACCATCTGCATATACGCTGTCTCCCGCAGCATAAAGCTTAACAGGGGACATGCAGTTTAATACCAGACATATGCTAAGTAAAGTACTTATAAGTCTTTTCATCATTCTGCACCCCCTTCTGTTGTTTTCTGTTCTATCAGTTCCTCGGGCGGTATGTCACTTTCATCCGCAGGGCTTATCTTTCCCATACGTACTATGGCATTTACTTCACCTCTTACCAGAGCATGCATCTCACCGATAACCACGCCGTTGACTGCACCCTGCACCAGACCATCCACTCTGACTAAGCCCATGCCGTGATCGAGCTTAAGAGGTATGGATACCTTAAAGCTTGTGTGCTCTATAACCTTTTCGCCTATCAGCAGTATCTGCGGCAGTACGAACATTACCAGGAAGATGGATATCACCGTACCTCTTGCCAGGCACTGCCCTATACCGCAGATGGCACCGTCGGAGGAAAGCTGTCCTATAAAGAAACCTGCCAGGGCCATCATCGAACCGCTGGTTATTATAGTGGGAAATGCAAAATTAAGCGTCTCTATCATCGCCTCTTTCTTAGACATGGAATCTTTTATCTCCATGAAACGTCCCGCTATAACAATGGCGTAATCGATATTCGCACCCATCTGTATGGAAGAAACTATCAGATATCCCAGGAAGAATATGTTCTTTTCCTGCAGCGCGGGAAAAGCAAAGTTCATCCATATGGCTCCCTCGATAACGGCTATCAGAAGAACGGGCATGCCCGCGCTCATAAAAGTAAAGAGCAGTACGGCCAGCACTGCCAGTATGCTCACCACGCTTACTACCGTATTATCGCGGTCAATGGTCTTCTTTAGATCGTACTGGCTGGTGGCTTCACCGGCTACCAGTACATCATCACCATAATACTTTCCGGCTATCTCATGCATCTCATCCAGGAAAGCAAAAGTTTCTTCACCTTCCTGAGGCAGTGTGAGATAGACCAGCGCCCTGCTGTAATCCTCACCCTGCAGCTGGTCCTTCGCCATCTGCATCTTTGAGTGGGCATCACAGAGTGTTTCGTACATTTCATCATCAAGCGTTACATAGCCCTCTTCCACCTCGTCGTAGAGGAACATCATCATATCGATAAGGGGTACCGCATATGAACTGCGGCCGTTGATCAGCTTTGCATAATTTTCGTCATCTACCGCATAAGCCATATACAGAAGCTGTGCCACTTCATAATCAAGATCCAGCAGTTCCGACAGCTGTCTGGCTGTAAGCTTATCGGTAAGCATGTATCCGTTCATCGCTTCGGTATTTGAAAGACCCTGACAATGATCGACCTCCGGTCTTTTCTCAAGCTCACTAAGCAGTTTCTTTTCTTTTTCATAATCACCCGCAGGGATTATCAGCGCTACAAAGTTGCTCTCACCAAAGCTTTCGCTCATCATCTCGTTTGCTATCTGGGTATCATTCTTAACCGGCGTCTCTATCTTTGAGTATCCGTAAACATAGGGCGTTTTATTGGACAGTATCATCGCCCCTATCATTACTATAAGGAAAAGGATGGGGACCACATGTCTGGTGTGATAATCCAGCCTGCCCACAAAAGGGATCTTAGGCACGAAGCTTCTGTGTCTTGTCTTATCCATTGCCTTTCCAAAAAGCATTATAAGTCCCGGCATCAGCAGGAACACGGAAAGCAGCGAAAACGCTATAGCCTTTATCAGGCATATCGCCATATCCTTACCTATGCCAAATTGCATAAACAGCATGGCTATCAGGCCGCCTATGGTTGTAAGTGAAGATGATGATATCTCGGGAATGGCTTTTGAAAGCGCCACAATATCAGCCTCACGTATATCAAGGCGCTGATGCTCTTCCTTGTATCTGTTGCAGAAGATTACCGCATAGTCTATCGACAGTGCCAGCTGCAGCACTATCGTCACGGAATCAGATACGAAAGATATAGTTCCCAGTAAGAAATTCGTACCCGATGCCAAAAGCGCCGATGCACCAAAGGTAAGTATCAGCACCGGTACCTCCGCATAAGTCTGGGAAGTAAAGATAAGAACACTTACTACGATCACAGCCACTATCACACTTACAACCTGCATCTCGGACTGTATCTGTTCTGCTGCCGCATTGCCCATCGATGTGGATACATACAGATCGTATCCCTCAAGCAGCTGCTTTATCTGATCGAGCGAATCAAGTGCCGCAGGGTCGTCTTCCGGATATGCAAAGGTTATATCATATAGCGCGGAGAAATTATTGAAGTGGGAAGATGTATTATCAAATGCTATCATATAGACATCATCACGCGCATCTATTTCATCCGCTATCTTCTTTGCTTCGTCGTAACCGATATTCATCACCATCACGCGGGCGCTGCCGTAAGTGATGAACTGTTCTTCCATGCGGTCAAGTCCCTGTGCTGTTTCCGAAGTTTTTGGCAGATATGCAGACAGGGCATTTTCGACTTTTACCCAGTTAGCCGCTATAAGACAAAAGATTATCGCTATTCCGAACAATAGAAAAAAGAGGTTCCGCCGGTCCACGATGAATGTTGCCACTCTGACCATCGCTGACGGCTTCTCCTCCATATTCAATTCATTTTCTTTCATTAAATTATCGCCTTCTCCCTGTCGTCTGTTATGCCTCGTCGTCCAGAAACTCCTATTATATACCCGTCTGCGGAAAAAACAAGCTTAAAGGCCCTGATTTCACTGTTTATTCACAAAATAAGATTTTGCGGTGAATATAAGCATAGATCAGGGTTTGTGCTTTTTGATAAAATTCTCATACTCCTTTGGATGTTTTCTTTTTATATAATTTCTTATGACTTTTTCATGCTTGTTAAGAAGCCGTATCGCCTCCGGATTTATACGGCTTAATCTTTCCTTGCCGAAACTGCGGCGTCTTTCTATATGTCTCTCTATCCTTTCCGTTGTTTCGGCACTTATTTTTCCTTCTGTTGTTAACTCCTCCAGGCGCACTTCCAGCAGATCCCAGAATTCGTCTTCATCAAAACGCCCCAATAGTCCCCATGATGTACGTATGCCTTCTTCATCCAAAACACTTGCTTCCGCATCTTTTTTATCGGCAGCTCCGGCCAGTTCATCAGCCGTATCGCGGGCCAGCTGCTCCATCTTCTCCTCTGCTTCTATCCCAAACAGCCATTCAAATTCGGAAAGTCTTTCCGTGGCCTCCACTGCATTAGAAGCATCGCAAAGCTCTGCGGCGGCCTCTGCATTCGTGGCATCGCAAAGTTCTGCGCCTGCTGCCGCCTCTGCTTTTCTGTCTTCATCCTCCAGTTTATAAGGCTTTTCCAGACCGGCATCCCTTAGCGCCAGTGTGATGGTGCGCCTCACTGCGCCTTCTTCAATAAGCATTTCACCGCCCAGCGACCGCAGCTGGTCGTTTAAGGATCCGTCGTGCTCCGTTAAGTAAAAGAGTATGCCTCTCTCACGAAGATTTTTATACAGCTCCAGCAGTCTCTCAACAGCCGTAACATCTATGCTTCCTATGCCGCGTGCATCCACGGCTACCTGATGGGTATCTTCTTTTATGGCGTTTTCGATATCATTACAGAACTTATCTATATTTGCAAAAAAGAGATTTCCGCTGAAACGGTATATCAAAGTGTTCTTTATAGGTCTGGCCGCAGAATTGCGTTTAAGCGAATAAAAATTCCCATGCCCCGGTATACGCCCTACAAAAGCGGTGGGCGGAGTCACGCTCCGTATAGCTGTTTCTCCGAAGGAAAGCACAACGCCGATGATGATGCCGTAGAGGGTTCCGAAAAACATAACGCCTAAGAAGGCTATGATAAATACCAGCCATTCATTCCTGCCCGTATTCCACAGCTTGCGCTCGAGCTTAAGTTCAAGTATGCCGATAAGCGCCGTGATAACGATCCCCGTAAGGACCGGTACCGGCAGATACTGTATGAAAGATGTACCGAATAAAAGGATAAGGAGCATAGTCAGACCGGCGGATAAAGACATAAGTTGGGAACGCACGCCCTGTGAATCGGCGATACCGCTCCTTGATACACTCCCGTTTATCGGACAGCATCCAAAAAAAGCGCCGGCCAGGTTCATTGCACTGTATGCCAGCAGCTCTTTATTATTATCCAGATCATCACGGTATTTCCTGGCATAATTGCCCGAGGCTAAAAGTGTCTGCGCCATTATGACTGCTGCGATACCCAGCGACTGTATGATCAGATCGGGAAGATTAGCAAAAAAACCTTCTGTCTGTGACAGCGCAAATGTAAAAGCACCGTTTCCGTCAAACCCAAAACCCGGAAGAACAGGCTTTGGAAAACCCGGCTCAACATAAGCCATAAGCTTAACACCGTATCCGTCCAGGTGAAATACTATCTGGAGCAGCGCTCCCGCCGCCATCATAATGACCGTCATGGGAACTTTGGGAATTAACTTTTTACAGATAAGGATTATGATAACCGTCCCCAGTCCCAGTATAAAAGAAAGCGGATGGAAACAGTCCTTTTGTGAGATGATATTATTAAGAAGACTTATAACTTCCCCTGTCCCGGGATCACCTCCGAAAAGCTTGGGTATCTGCATCAGTATGATGGTCATACCTACGCCCGATATGAAACCGCCCATCACCGGGGTGGAGATATACTTTACGACTCTGCCGGCTCCCAGCAGATAAAGCACAAGAAACCACAAAGCTGTGAGCAGGGTTATAAACGGGACTGTTAGCAGGGCCTCTGCAGACATCGCAGCTATACCGGCCTGCGACAGCATGCTTCCCACGATCACTGCCGGCATTGCATCCACACCCACAACGAACTGTCTTGATGTGGTAAGCAGGCCGTACAGGATTATAGGGAATACCGAACCGTAAAGACCGTATATGGCAGGCAGGCCCGCTATCTGCGCATATCCCATGGATATGGGTATCGAGACCAGAGCTATGACTATACCGCCGAAGATATCCCTTCCGTAGTTAACGCTTTTGCTATCCGGCTCACTCAAAATCATATTTCTCGCGTATCTCCTGACTGGGCTCATAATCCCCGAGATACTCATCCGAAGAACGGATCAGTTCATCATAGCGGACGACCTCAACCCTGCGGTCCTCATAATTCTGTCCCAGCACGATCAGGTCATTACCGATCGTTCCCTGGATAAGCGGCATTTCACAGATGGTATCAAAATCTTCATTCAGTATCCGGGAAACATCTTCAGTATCAAGGACATAAGTATCCCATGCATCACAATACCACAGAGTCACTCCATAGCTATTCGGGATCGTTATTCTTTTGACGAGCTTTTTGCTCTCCCGGTCAAGGATCTGCAGCAGGCCGCCGGAATAAAACGCCAGAAGATATTTTCCGTCATCGGAATAGATCGCATTGATAATGGAGGAGGGATTCAGCACAGCATAATCTGCCAGCTCATCATCGTCGGCCCACTGATAATCGTACATATCACGGTAGTTGCCTTCTCCTTCCTTAACTTCCGTTCCGATCTCATCATTCATATAACCGACGATATAATTTGTTCCCTGAGAAACAGCGATCAGCTTATCCGTAATTACAGCCATCTGGATAGTTTCGCTCGGTATACTTAAAAAGAAATCATCCGTCACCTCCCAGAGAACGCCTGTATCCGCCATGGTAAATACCTTTCCTGAAGACGTCATATAGTAGAAACAATCATCTTCTCCTATCCATTCGGTAAGTATCCCTTCATCCAGTGAATAATGGCTGATGATATCACCCGTATTCCTGTTTATCATAGTCGCATCACCACCGTAGAGGTACAGGCCATAATCCGAAATAACCATCCCTACAGTGAATACATCATCGATATGTCTTTCCCACAGTACTTCCCCGCTCTTAAGATCTGTCGCGCGTAAGATGGTGCCTGTCTCTGTGGTGTCATCAGAACCGGCTTCATCGGGATCTGCTTCATCGGGATCTGCTCCGTCGGGGTCCGCCTCATCGGCATCTGCTCCGTCGGGATCCGCCTCATCGGCATCTGCTCCGTCAGGATCTGCTTCATCGGTTCCGGCCCCGTCATATTCTTCTTCGCCGGCTTCATCAGCTTCTGTCACATCAGATCCGCCTTCGTTAAGATCAGTCTCATCGGGATCTGCCTCATCGGCATCTGCTTCGTCAAATCCGGCATCATCATATTCCGCTTCGTCACCCTTCACCGTCAGCTCATAATAGGTATCCCCGTATAAACAGTAATAATGCTCATCAAAGCTCGTAAGATCCCGCGACGAAAGTTTATGGAGGATCTTTCCGCTTTCCTCATCGTATATGATACTGATCGCTTTATCTGTTCCGTCTGCCTGCGCCAGGACCCTTCCCTGATCACACTGTATGGGATACAGATAATCATAATCATTCCCAAGCTCCTTTTTCAGATCCATTTCATAACGGATCTCTCCTTCGGGACCGATCGCCCAGACACTGCCGTACTCCTGGGCCATAATATACTCTCCGCCACGGGCTTTCATAAATGTAGCGTTGCCGCCAAACCCGGAATAAGAATGCTCACTCCCGTCCTTTAAGGAGAAATACCCCTCACGGTCAGCATTCATTACGATCACGCCTTCCGTTCCACACAGGGTGGCATTGATCAGGCTTCCCGGATTGCCCTCCTCATCGAACAATGCATTGAACTCCTGTATGACATTTCCGCTCCTGCTTTCAAAGACACGGGCCTTCTTATCCGTTACCACCAGTACATATTTTCCGTCGGAAGACACATCGTAATACAGCACATCTTCATCCATATCATAGGTAACAAGCGGAGCATATCCCTTATTCACCCCATAGATATTCATGGCCTTATACATCATCTTTAGCGCGTCCGCATTGCAGGGCTCGCCCTCCTTATCCGGAAGCACCGATCGCAGCGCAAATACCGCATCCTTGCGCCGGCCGTCCACTAACAGGGTTTCCGCATTGGTGGCCACCTGGGAAGCATATCTGTCCTGCAGACTCTGGTACTGGTCACTGATCAGCTTGTTCTGGTCGCTGATCTTTAATAGCATCCCGGTCACCACTACCGCAAAGATCAGAAACGCAGCCGATGCGATCCCGAAGACCGTCATTATCCTGCGCATTTTTGCCTCACGGTGACGCTGCCTCAGATCATCATAATTTAAGCCAAACATTGCAGCGCAGAGTTTCAGCACCGCCGTGTCCATAGCTTTTAATATCTCCTTATTATTTGCACCGCGGGTATCCGCAGCCAGGGGCTCCAGCTCGCGCCTTACGATATGTACCTCTCCGTCCTCTTCCTTACGTTCGACTTCTTCATAGGTAAGGATCTCGGGGAAGGATTCCAAAGGTTCCCCGTCTGCCAGGACCACCAGAAGATGGCTGCGGTCATGACTCTTAAGAAAGAGCTCGATCTCCTTCATGCACCATCTGGACTGCGGATAACGCGGCGTACAGATGGTTATCAGGTAATCCGAATTCTTTATGGCGTTATTAATGGGTTCGGAAAGATTTTCCGAAAGCGGCAGTTCCTCCACATCGCGGAAAACCCTGCTTATCCCTGTTTTACCGCTCTTTACAGCTTTCTGCTGCGCTTTTGAGAGTTTAAAACTCTCCAGCTTTTTGTGAAGCTGCTCTGCCACAAAACTGTCCAGCTCACTGTGCCGGTAGCTGATAAAGGCGTCATAATGTACATCTTTTAATTCGTCCATTACATTCTCCCTTGCTGTTTTACCGGTCCCAAAATACCCGGTATGCATTAAGTTCCTTATCCCAATACAGGATTATACCATACCGCCATAGATGTGAAAACAGCCCGGGACGCCCTCTGCTGTACCCGCAAAAAAATTTTTGTTATAATCCTGTAACGAATGCTCTTATTTTATCATTAACCATACAGAACGGTTAAAAAGCGGCAAAATAACGGATGCCGCGTAAAGGAGATACTTGCTTTGCAGCCAATTGATGAACTTTATCAACAATATGCCCGTACGGTATATAAGTACCTGAAGTCAGTCACTCATAACGAAGATCTGGCCGAAGAGCTCACTCAGGAAACCTTTTACCGGGCCATACGCAGCATAGACCGCTTTGACGGAAGCTGCAAGGTATCTACCTGGCTCTGTGCCATAGCAAAGAACCTGTATTTGAGCCACCTGCGAAAGAACCCGGCCCATGAGGACATTACGGATACCGAGATACCCGTAGAATCCGCGGAGAGCGTCGTCATGGGTTCCGAAGGAAAGCTGGATCTGCTTAAAAAGCTCCATGATCTGCCGGAACCGTACCGGGAAGTAATGTATCTGCGGGTCTTCGGCAGCCTGTCCTTTGCGGAAGCGGGAGAAGTACTGGGCAAGAGCGAAAACTGGGCAAGAGTGACCTTCTACCGTGGTAAAGAAAAATTAAGAAAGGAAGTTGATGATAATGGATAAGATACCCTGTGAAGTGATAAAAGACCTGCTGCCTTCGTATATCGACTCTCTCACCTCCGAAAAAACAAAGGAGTTGATCGAGGAGCATTTAAAGGACTGTAAGGAATGCAGCGAAGCTTTAAAAAAGATGCGCGGAGAAAGCGATGCACAAATGCAGCCCGGTGAGGATGATGAGAAAGAGATAGCTTTCTTAAAGAAAACAAAGCTCATGCAGAACATCGCGATATTCAGCAGTATTGCTGCCATCGTACTCTGCGGCCTCTTCATACTGCTGCGCTTCTTTATAGTGGGCACATCCTACAGCGGTTCATACTATATGATCGATAAGCTTTCCATGGATAACGGCGTGGTGAGCATACAGCTAGGTTCTGCAGACAGCAGTGCGAATGTGATCTCCCGCATAGCATTTAAAGAAGAGAACGGTGTGCTGAACTTAACGCCAAACGAAGTGCCTTCAAGCATATTCTGCCGCGGCGGAAAGGAATTTTCCTATACCTTAAAACAGCCGGATGAGCTTAAGACTATATGCATAGGCAAGCAGATAATCTGGGAAGCCGGAAGCCCTGCGAAGCCATTCTCTGCCGTAACATCTGCCGTGTACCTGACCAGGCATGCATATATCGGCGATATGTCCGCAAACCAGAAGACCGCCAATGCCCTCAATATATATTCAAGACTGGGCGAATACGAAAATCAGCTCGAGACTTCAAGTGAACCCTACGGCTGGATAATACGCCTTAAGGATAGTGTTCCTGCGGATAGAGAAGCCGTTATGAATGCCGATATGCAGGATATCGCATATATACTGATCGCTGTCATAGACAATCTCGATCATGTGATCTTCGAATACACGGTCGACATGGAGGCTCGCACCATAAGCTTTGACGCCGCCGAAGCTACCTCCTTCTTCGGCAGCAACATAAAGGACTGCAGCGGCAGCATCGGTCTGCTTGAAGAACTGATAGAAAAGACAAGGTATTGAGTTTCAAAAATACACCCGTAAAGGTATGATCCATGCAGCATTATCGGTATCATACCCTTATGGGTGTAAAGCTCACGGTGCCAAAGGCGATCCCCACTGCGGATCACGGCCATCCTTCTCTCCGTCCATCCTGGGATCCTTCTTCAAAAACAGTTCCGTACATATGCTTAATACATCCATGGCTTTTAGATCATATACATAGTATTTCTTTGATATCCCCGCATTCTTATCATAAGACACAGTATATTCGATATAAAATATCCCGGGGTCGGGTGATCTGCAAATAGAAACTTCAGTAAGCCCCAGGAAGCTCTCCTGCGGAGAAAGCTTCACGGAGCATTGCCTGTCCTCTTCCGGATCGTTCAGAGCATTACTCAGTGCTGTCTCGAAAACAGAAATATCATAGATGATCCGTTTATCCTCTGCCGTGCTGAGCGTCCACATATTGGCAGGAACAATACTGTTTTTATCGAACTTCTTCTTTCCTTCCCTCATCAGAGCCGCCTGCTTGGCAAGCCTTAAGGTATCCGTGCCTTTTTCGGCATCAGAAACTCCCCGCGCAACTTCCTTATCCGCAAGCGATCTGCCGTTACCGTTTGTAGCAAAGGTAGGTATGCGGATCTTCTTGCCCTTATGATAAAACTGAAAGTAAACATAGGTTGTAAATGCCTGACTCATATACGGAACATGGCTTACGCTGATCTTTCCGATCGCCCCGGCAGATATTATCTGAAACTTCCACGGATTCATATTAGACAGATATGCCAGCCTTCCGCCCTGTGTATCGATGAGTATCGTACCGTTATATCCCCTATAGGTATACGCCTCATCAAAGCCGTACTTTCCTTTATTCTTCTCTATCGTTTTGGAAATGATGCGGTAAAACACGCTGTGAGGATTACCGGCGTTTATGTTAAACAAAAGCCATACAATAGCGACCAGAAGAGACATGCATAAATATAATGCTGCAAGATCACTGCCTTCGGATCCATGCCGGAGAGCTGCTGCCGCTATAGCCCCTCCGCCAAAGATCACAAGCATATTGCAAAGCAGATAATCCGCACCTACGGTACGGATACGGTCTGTATATTCCGCTTCGTCATATATTATTTTATCGTTGTTTTCTGCCATTTTTCATACCACTCACATATATAAGCCGTATTATCAGATGCATATATTCTATAAGACTATACGATATAGCTGTCTTATTTTCAACCTGTGTCGTCAACTCATGATCTGCCAGGGATTGTCAACCTCCGATATTTGAGGTTGACAATCGGATATGCCGGTGCTATTATCTTCCTTGCACATGATGAACAGAAAGGAAGATACACAAATGAATGAACCCTCAAGCGCTTCCGCAAAATTACCTTCAAAAAGATCCGTCGCTTTCAAGACCGTTGATATCGCATATATCGCGATCGCCGTGGCTTTAATGGCGGTATGTTCATGGATATCGATCCCCACCATGATATCCTTTACGCTGCAGACCTTCGCTGTATTTTTGAGCGTATGCCTCTTAGGCGGTTTCCGGGGTACGATCGCAGTAGTTGTCTATCTGCTGCTGGGTGCTGCCGGAGCTCCTGTCTTTGCCGATATGCACGGCGGGATGAGCGCCTTACTGGGTCCTTCCGGCGGATATCTTATCGGATTTCTTTTCTCTGCTCTCGTAATGTGGGCATTTGAAAAACTGCTTGGCAAAAAAGTCTGGATGTATGCTGTTTCCATGATACTTGCCCTGATCGTCTGCTATGCCTTCGGAACCTTATGGTTTATGAAAGTTTACGTTGCCGAGGATGGCAGCCGAGCCGGCTTGATGACCGCACTCTCCTGGTGTGTATTTCCTTTCATCATCCCGGATCTGATAAAGATAGCCGTGGCGCTTCTGATAGGCAGCAATAAGGCGCTGCGCCGTGTGATCCGAAACGGTGAGAACGCATGATCCGTCTGCGTCCCCATCACGGGATGTGCCTCTACTTTTTTAAGGGAAAGGGCTACAGCGGCGGATTCGTCCGCAATATGACCGAATATAAAGAACTGCTGGAAAAAGAAGATCCGCTTATCACACTAACACAAGGCGTAGATGATATCTGCGCAAAATGCCCCAATAACCGCTCAGGGGTATGCACTTCCATCGACAAAGTAAACTGCTATGATGCGCAGGTCCTTAAGATCTGCGGACTGAAAACCGAAACACCTATGCGATACAAAGCTTTTTCACG
>JAEEGL014872569.1_pt1 | contig 29995 bp, 6 predicted proteins | sample 9134231 | NCBI WGS metagenome assembly JAEEGL01 (sample SAMN16246548, study PRJNA631951) | gut metagenome | biome: gut microbiome; feature: rumen; material: fiber-attached | host: Bos | place: Iran: Karaj | collected 2018-10 | reverse complement strand
CTCAAAGCCTTTGCTGTAGGTCGCCTTCGCAGCTTTCAGAGCGCCTGCGGAAAAGGCTGCAATCAGCAAAACAGCTATCAGAACAAAGGTCTTTTCTCCAATAAAGCTCTTATAAGCATCCTTTACAGAAAAGGTGATGCTGGTAAGGATTGTCGCTACTACTCCGCCCGTGGGCTTTGCTCCCTGGCTTATGTCGGAAGCACTTCTTACAGCGTTTCCGGGAGCTACAAAGCTAAGATACAGGCCAACAGCCTCAAGAGCTAGCGGAATCAGAAGGAATATATCTTTTTTACTTCTCTGCTTTGAAATAACAGCTTTTTCAAGCCAGAGGATGAATACAACTTCAGGAAGAAGCAGTGCTGCCGGGTAGGTTGCGCCTCCGATGAGGGCCGCCACGATGGCTAAAAGCACGAGGTCTTTTGTCTTATGGTCAGTTAAGAATTTGTCTCCGAGGATTATCCCAAAGAGTGCCATGCACATGGGCATTACGTAGTGAACGCAGCCGACCCACCAGAAAATTGATGATTTCTGCGAGGGGGCAAGCTGGAAGCTGAATAAAAGAAAGATCAGTGCTACTTCCATATAATAAAGTCCGCCGAGCTCCCATCTTTTTTTAAAAAAATGCCTGGCAAAGAAAATGTAGGTCGTTATCTGCAGCAGCACGAATATATAGGGCACGATCACGTATGCGCTGTCCGAGAACACCTCCGGGTGGAGGCAGAACACGAAGCAGTCAAACCAGGTTCCCTGCCAGCTTTTGTAGGTCTTTACTGTGGTATCTACCGCTGCTTTTACCGCAGCTACCACTGAGCCGGAACTTAGATAGGCAAGTCTTGCGCCTGCTCCGTAATTGTAGTCATCTCCGCTTGCGCAGTCGTAGGGTGCTATCATAAACACCGGGATAAGACTGGCGATCAGGAGGATGGCCAGAATAATACATTTTAGTTTGTCGTTTTCTTTTTTCATAAGCTCCTACACAATAATGATAATGAAGTTCTTATTTGATATGAATAAATAGTCTTATTTAAGATAGCAGCTTATCAGAAACAGCTTAAAGCCGCCTATGATCTCGCGCTCCTTAGCAAAGTCTTTGATTCTCTTCTTCACAGCCTTTTTAGGCATCTGGAAAAGCTCATCCCAGCTGTATTTGCGGAAAAAGCCTGAGCGGAAGAAGCTCTTTACGTCAATCCTTATCTGGTCATAGCACTGGCTCAGCATTCTGGAAACGTAGTAGTACTCTCCTTCTCTTCCAAGGCCGTTTTGCGTAGCCTGCTCCTTTATGCCGGTGCAGGTCTTGACGAAATTGCCCATCTTCTCATCCCCGATGGTATGAACCACGGAGCCCGGCATCTGATAATAGTCATAGAGCTTGTCCGGGACGAAGCTGACTTTTTTTGACAAAATAATCGACTTAAACCAAAGGAGCATGTCGACAAAGGCCTTCTGGTCTTCAGCGTAGCGAAGGTCGTTGTCCATAAGGATGCTGCGCCTTACGAGCTTGTTCCAGGAAAAGCCTTCAATGTTCTTTGTTGTAAGGAATTCCTTCTGGGCGTCGGGACTTTGCACACATTTTCTCTCAAGAACCGGCGCTGCCCAGCTAAGCTCCTGCCCCTTCTCGTCGACGTATATGAATGAGCAGCAAGCCATGTCGGAGCCGTCCTCTTTTATGGCGCCATACATTTTTTCAATAAAATCCGGATGCATGAAATCGTCGCAGTCCATAAAGGTGATAAATTCGCCGCTGGCCTCCAAAAGCCCGCAGTTTCTGGAATTGGCGTGTCCGGTATTTGGCTTGTGAATAGGCTTTACCCTACTGTCCTTTGCAGCATAGTCATCAAGGAGCTTTCCGGTGCCATCGGTTGAACCGTCATCCATCAATAGAACCTCGAGGTTCTTGTAGCTCTGGGCCAGGATGCTGTCCACGCAGCGGCTGATGTACTGCTCCGCATTATATATAGGTACTACAACTGAAATCTTTACGTCTTCCATAGCTGTTCCAAACCTTCAATACTTTTTTCTATAGTGAAAAAGCCGGCCCTGTTGATGGCAGCTTTCCGATACTCTTCTGCCTCCGGGCCTCTTACGATATCTATTGCCGTTAAAAGAGCCTTTGAAAGAGCGCTAGAATCGCCTGTTTCAAAAAGAATGCCCTGTTTGTCATTGGTGATAATCTCCGGAATCCCGCCGGACCTTGATGCGACGCAGACAAGTCCCTGGGACATGGCCTCGATCACTGAGATTCCAAAGGCTTCCTGCCAGATTGGCGGATAAACAAAAATCTGTGCTTTGTCAAAATAGGGCTGCTTGCACAGCTGAACTCCGTGAAAAGTAACAAGGTCGCTAAGCCCAAGCTCTTTTGCCTTATTACGAAGTCCTTCGCCTGCCGGGCCGTCACCTAATATGTCGAGGTGAACCTCAATCTTCTTTTCAGCAAGCTGCGCTTTTATCTTCGAGAGGGCATCCAGAAGAACCTGCACACCCTTGATCTCAACGAGTCTTCCTATATAAAGAAGATTCACGGGATTTGTACCGGGAACAGGCCTTTCGGACTGACTTACCTCTATTCCGTTATATACAACCTTCACCTTTTCCTTCGGAATCCTGAATTCATCCACATAGGTCTTCTTGGTAAATTCAGATACAGCGATAACTGCGTCGGACTTATTAAGAAGCTTTCCAAGGAGGCTATAGTGAAGCTTATCCTTCACCTTATTTCCGGTAAAGAAGTACTCCTTTTCATAGCTGCAGTGAAGGTACTTGATATACATGGGGCCTTTATAGCTCTTCATAAGAAGGTAATAAAGAAGGTAAATCCCTACGCCCTCATTATGAACAACTACCGCGTCGTACTTATTCTTTTTTGCCAAAGAGATCAGTTCAATCTGCTTCGAAGGAGTCGAAAGCCTGCTGAAATCATAGACGTCAATTCCCGCATCCCTGATTCTCTCAGCAATTTCGCCCATACCAAATAAAAAGCAGAACTCGTGATGGGCACTCCCCCTCTTCGCAATCTGCTCACACAGCGTCTCTATTCCGCCGGTCCCACCGGCACTAAGCAAATGTAGTACTCTCTTCATAATACCCTATATTATACTCCCGCCGCCTGCCTCCCACAACCAAAAAGCCTGCAGCCGGAGGGAAGAAAAAAGGGCTCCGCGGAGTGCGGAGCCCGTAAGTTATGAGGTTAGGATTTGCTCTTTTTGATCTTGAAGGTGACCTTCTTGGTACCGCAGTACTTGCCGGTTCCCTTGATGATCATGGTAGCTGTGCCAACCTTGGTGTTGTTTGTGATTGAAATAACATCGAAGGTTACTGTGTTGTTCTTGTTCTTTTTGTCTGTTGCTGTGATGTCTGTAAGAGCAGGAATTACTGATCTTCCGTTCTTGTAGTACTGGTCTGCAACCTTGACTGTAACCTTGGAGATGTCGTTCTCTCCAATGCGGTAGGTTGTAGCAAATTCTACAGGAGCTGCAACTGCGTTAAAGAACTTGCTGCCATCCTTTGGCTTTGCTGTAAATACAACCTTTACAGTTGTGCCTGCAGGAAGGATATCTGTGTCTTTTAACTCATCTCCTGTTGAAGCGTTGTAGTACTTAGGCTCTTCTACGTATACGTAGTCGCTCTTAAGCTTGAGGGCCTTTCCGTCGTTGTTAAGAACAGGCTTAACCTTGAAGTAGTTCTTAGCAGCCTTAGCCTTGTAAACCTTGTCAGCAGCCTCAGCAACGATGTTGTCTGTGCTAAAGTTTGCCTTGCCAACTGTAAAGCTCTCGGCCTTGTTTACAGTTCCCTGGTAGTTGCCCATGAACTTAAGGTTCACGAAGCCTGTTTTTCCCGGAGTAGTGTTACTTGTGTAGGATACTGTGTAATCTACGTTCTCTGTAAGAGCCTCGCCGCCGTAGGAAACAGCTACTGCGGGCTTTGCGCCTGCCTTGCTGTAAGGAACATTGTTCTTATCCTCAAGGAAGTTTACTTCAAGCTTCTTGCTTGCTGTCTTATCTGCGAGTGTAAGCTTCTTAGGCGCAATAGCAACCTTCTGAACAACTTTTCCTGTAACACCCTTCTGAGGATTTCCTTCGAATACTACAGAAACTGTTCCAACTTCAATAGTATCGTTAAGGGCATAAATCTCATAGCTGTCCTCTGGAAGTGCTGCTCCCTTTTCGTCCGAAACAAGTGCTGAACCTGTAGGAGCCTTCTTTGTTGCCTTGTAAAGTCTTGCAAGTGTCTCTTTCTTAGCTACTCCGCTGTCATCGTAGCAAAGAACAGGATTTCCATCGTAAGCAATTGATGCTGCGATCTTCTTTACTGTGAGCTTCTTTCCTTTAATAGTGAAGTTTACGTAAAGGTCACCAATGAGCATGCTCTCTACTGAAGGATCATCAAAATATGTAGGATGAAGAACGATGAAGTTGTTTCCTTCTGCGTATCTGTTTGCATCGCCGTCATCCTCTGCAGGATCCTCAATGCTGAAGTAATAGCCGCTCTTTTCCGGTGTAACAGTGCTGTCCTTGTATTCAAGAACTGTTGAGCCAACCTTGAGCTTAAGTGTGCCATTTGCAAAGAGCTTTATAAGCTCCTGTGACTTTGCAACTGCATTACCCTTATCATCCATCTCAAAGTCGAATGTAGGGATTTTGCCAACTACCTTTGCTTTATCAAGTCTTAAGTAGCCCGCAGGAACGTCCTCAGACTTAATAACCTGAATGACAGGTGCTGAGTCATAGGTCTTTGATGCGAGAACTCCTTCAAAGTTTCCTTTTCCTCTTGCGTTAACTACAAATTCGTAGGTGCCATTCTTTACAGCGGCTACAACGCCCTTTCCATCAAGCTCTTTTGAATAATCAACTCCGCTTGTGCTTACAGGGTTGTAGAATACGTCGAAGTCAGTGCCCTTCTTAAGTGTGACAGTCTTGCCTGTCTCGTAATCAGTAAACTTCAGTGTAGGAACAGGAGCAATTGTCTTGTCCTTGTCAGAGAAGATGTATGAGTAGGAGGAAGCAAGGATTGTATCTGTGATAGGTCTCTTCTTGATTTCGAAGTTGTAGTTTCTTGTTCCTTCATAGTTACCCATTAGCGCAATTGTAAGGCTTGCATTTCCTGCCTTTGTGTTGTTCTTATAGGTAACCTTGTAATCAGTGTAGTTCTTAAGGCGAAGTCCGTTGTAGTAAACTCTGATCTCGTCATCTGCAAGTGTCAGAGGACTTCCTGTGTAAACCATATCTGAAAGATCAAGCTTACTGATAACAAGTCCGCTGGTTGTAACTGTTCTGAAATCAAAGAGGTCTTTGTCTCTGTCATCAATGCCAAGGGTATCAAAGATTCCGGTATTATCAACAACAAGCTCAAGAACTGAGAGCTCAGAATCTTTAGCACCTTCCTTCTGGACTACTGCAGCGATTCTCATTTTTCCTGTAGCGTCTTCAATGTTAACCTCGATAGGAAGGCTGTAATCCTGCGCATTAGGGCTGCTTAAAACGTCGTCAGCTGTGATGTCAAGGAAATCAAGATGGCTGTTTGTGTACTCAGCTACGTACTTGATCTTTGCATTCTGTGTTGCAGTTGAAAGCGTGATGAGATAGCCGTTTTCTACCTTTGACTTATCTGCAATAACTGATCCGCTTTCATCGGTAAATTCTGCCTTTTCGCAAACTTCGATCTCAACGGGCTTTTTAATATTTACTGTTATGGTATTTGAATAAACACCATTGGCAACTGCGTAGAAAGAAATAGTTCCTTCTGCCACTGCTTTTACATTTCCTTCGCTGTCGATAACAGCAGGAACTGCATAACCTGTGTTGCTCTCACCATAAGTTACATTTACTGCTCTAAAGTTAACCTTGGCATCCTTTAAAGCCTTGCCTACAGTGAGACTAAGTTTTCCGGTCTCACCGATCTCAATAGATGTGTCACCGGAAAGAGTGAGGGTCTTATCCTCCTCAGTTGAGTAGTTGATCCACTTAGCGTAAACTCTGATGTCCTTTTCAGGTCCGATGTACTCGTTATAGGAATCTTCAAATGCTGTATCAATCTTCTGAGTGCATGCTTCATCAAAATACCAGCCGGCAAACACTTTATTTCCTGAGTTTCTGATCCTTTCTGCATAGGAAGACATGTTTACCTTGTAGCCCGCAGAAACTTTTGCTACTACTTCCGAATTACTGAGAACCTTCTCATCTACTGTATAGGTGTTTCCTTCATTATCGAAGAATCCACCGTTTGCATCAAATGTAACATTGATGGCCTTGTCATATTTTGCATAAAGATCAGTTACTTCCTCAGTAAAGCGGCAGTACAGACCCCCGCTTGAGTAAAGATACTCGCCATAAGGCTGTGTAAGCGCCTCATCCTTGTACCATCCTGCAAATGCAAGAGTGGGATCATCAATGAGTATCTGTGAATTGTATACGTTCCTGCTAGGGAACTCAGCAACCTGATAAGAAAACTCACTAACATAATTAACTTGGCCGTATGGATGACTGATATTGTAGTTTCGACTCGCCATCTTACCTGCGCCAAGATGCATCTTAACGCTGTGATACTTTGTTGAAGAGCCTTCGGAAGCCTTCGCATATATTGTCACATCATCATTAAGAGTCCTGAGGCTGAGCTTATTTCCGTTGCTGTCATATCCCCAGCTGTATGAAACACTTACTCCTTCAACTCTCTTATAAACTGAAGGAAGTGAAACAGCACCATAGCTTGCTCCCTTGTGGAGATAAATCTTTGTGCTGTCGCTGCCGATCTCAACAAATGGATCATTCTCTAATGCGATATACTTTCCTGCCACCATGGAGTATATGCTTATCATAACGTCCTTTGTATCAAGTGTAAGTGTGACCATAGGAGCCCACTCAGCAGTGAAAGTAATGTCGCCTGATGGTACATAATTGGTTCCGTAGATAGATGTTCCTGTGTATTCAGGATTTCCATCATCAGGCTCAAAGCTGGGAGTAATGTTGTAAACACCACCCATGCTGGAGAAGATCCAGAAATTGCCATCTGATCCCTTCCATCTCTGGGTTGGGATCACTTTTTTACTCTTAAGATCTGATGTGAAATTGATCTTAGGTGAAGTGTTGGTTCTTGGTGTCTCACCTGATTCGCCGTAGTAAAGAGGTTCGCCCTTCTTTACCTTGATCTCAACAGTATCTTTTCCGTTTAAGAATTTTGCATCCTCTCTGCCTGTCTTGAAGGTAACAGTGAAATAACCGTCATTCTCAAAACCTGCATAGAGATCAGTATCTTTTGCATAAACATTTTTATAGATATTTACAGCCTCTGTGTTGCACGCTGCATCAGTGTACCATCCTGTGAACGCCTTGCCATCTTTTCCTGATACAACAGGAGCTTTGCCGCCTACGATATTGTTCTTGGCAACAACTACAGTTACTGTTTCCTCTGCGCTGCCCTCAAAGCTGCCGCCGTTAGCATGGAAAGTAACGTTTACAGCTTCAGCATAATTAGCATAAAAAGTGACATCGCTGTTTAAACATGTGGCTAAAATCTCGTTCTCTGATACCTTCTGTGTGAACTTGTCATCAAGATACCAGCCTTCGAAGACTTTACCTTCAGCCACAGGACTTTGTGGAACACTCACTTTAGCTGTAGAAACGCTTGTTCCGGGAAGGAATGGGCCATAGGAAATACTGCTATTTCCTTCATAGCTTCCAATGCCAAAATCAAAGGTAACTGTGTAACCCTTGGTATACTTAGCATAGAAAACAAGGTCCTTAACGAGTACAGTGTTTTCCAAATCCTTCATGGTGATAGGATTATTGCATTCTTCGTCAGTACACCAGGTCAAAAATACACTGCCGCTGTCATTTGCTCTGGGTGCACTAGGAAGATAAACATATGCACCACTGCCTGTGTAATATGTTCCAAGCCATGTGTCCTTAAGAAGAGTCAAAACAAGCTTATCGCATTCATCATTGAGCTCCCCTTTGTTGTAGTAAGTATTAGCAAACTTGCCGTCTTTTGCATAAAAGGTTACAGTGAAGCTTACATCATACTGGGCATATAAAGTGCAATCATCTGTTGGCTTAAAGCTGTAGGTGCTGCTTATAGTATTTTTACCCTCAGCATCTGTTGACCATACCTTAAACATCATGTTCTTCTCTTTAGGAAGAACTCTGCCCTGCCAGCCAAGAAGATCATAGTTTCTGAAAAGACCTCCCTTTGGAACAAGAACATTCTTGGTATCAGAAAGGCCATCATAGAATTTGTTTTCAGGCTCCTCTGTGTACCACCACTCTCTGTCATAGAGCTGTCCGCCGTTATTGCCATCAAGAATTACAGTATAAAAATCCTCTGTCCATCCGGCATATACTGTGGTTCCTGCCTTTACCTGAGTGCTGAGTCTGAGGTAAGAGTAGCTTGTATCACTTACCAGCTGAGTACACTCAGGATCTGCATACCATCCGGTGAATGCATATCCGTCTCGCTCAACTATGTACTCGCGTTCATCGATATTTCTGTCATACTCATTATCGCCATAGTCATAAATGATCTCGTAACTCTTATCATCACCATAGGCATTTATAAAAGTACCACCGTTACCGTCAAGTACCAGCTGCCCCTCTTCAGGTGCAGGTGCACTTGTAAGAACAGGTTCAGCTATCTTGTATTCAGGCTCTCCTGCTTCTACGGAAATCTCCTCCTCAACAAGTTCCTGCTCCTCTGAAAAAACAATCTGCTCATCAGAAACAATCTGCTCATTGTCCTCGATAAGTACAGGCTCCACAACCTGCTCATCCGCTTCAGTAACAGGAGCTGTCTCTTCGCCCCCCGGTTCCTGTTCATCTGCTACTTCCGGTGACTCAACGTCGCCATCCCCGAAGTCTTCTGCAAGAAGAGTTTCTTCCACAGAATAATCTGCGTCAAAGTCACTTGCATAAGCCTTCACGCTGCCGGTATTAATTGATCCAATAGTCAAAAAACCTGCCAGCGCCAGCGCCAAAAAACGCTTTGCTCTCATAACACTTCCTCCTTCTCTTATAAATGGTTTCAAGCCACTAAATTATACTACTTTCGCCCTGCTTTTTACATAAAAAAAGCACAATCCGGCCAAACGAATTTGTCTGATCGGATTGTGCGTAAAATCGATATGTTATTGTGTTTTAGAAGCCTGTTACTTCACAATTACTTCACGGTAACCTTACAGCTTACGCTCTTTTGGGAACCTCCGAATGGGGTGTAGGTGGCAACTACGGTCACGGCCTTCCTGGTCTTCTTTCTGGCGGTGATCATTCCGGTGGTGGAGTCAACGGTTACGTAGTCTGCATCCTCTCTGTTCTTAAGCTGCCATTTTATGCCTTCGCTTAGGGTCGCACTCTTGGTGGAGTCCTTGGTGGCAGGAACGATGGTCACCTTGAGCTTGTACATATCGTCCTCGGAAAGGGTCAGGGTCTTGTCGCTGATGACTGCCTTCTTTACCGGAACGTAGATGGTGAGGTTTTCGCTCACACCGTATACTTTGTCGTCAATGACACTTGTAGCCTGTACCTTTACTGTGCCTTCGCTGATTGCTGTCAAAAGGCCGGTCTTTTCATTTATCGTTGCCTGTCCGGTGCTCTGGGAATCAACAATTGACCATACAATTGACTTGTTCGCAGGAGCAAGGTCCTTGTCACCTCCATTAAGAACCGCAATCATATTAAGTGTCTTTCCTTCAGCAACATAGTTCTTTCCGCTCTTTGATTTAACCGAAATGCCGGTCAGCGGATTTCCTACTGTTACCTTGCACTTTCCTTTCTTAAGGCCATCGCCTGAGGTAGCGGTGATCACGGCTGAGCCCTTGGAAAGCGCCTTCACAAGGCCGTTTTCATCGACTGATGCTACTCTCGTATTTGATGAAGTATAGGTCACGTTCTGGTCTGCTGCCGCGGGTGAAACCACAGCATCAATATAATAAGTGTTTCCTGTTCCGAGCTTGATGGACTTAGGTGTTACCTTTACGCTGCGGGCCTTGGTAAATACTGTGACCTTCAGTGACGCGACAAGTCCGCCTTCGCTGCTGGTAGCTGTGATCCTTGCAGTTCCTTTGTCCTTTGCTGTGATCTTGCCCTTTGCTGAAACTATGGCAACAGCCTCGTTGCTGCTCTCCCAGGTCACTGAATTGTCAGTAACCTTAGGGGTTATCACTGCTTTCAGGGTAAAGCTCTTTCCTGTTGCAAGGCTCAGCTTCTTATAATTCTCGGTCTTGCTCGTGCTGCTGCTTGCATAGACGTCGTCTGTATTTGCAGAAGAAACCAGCTTAAGTATCTCCGCCTTGTTCTTTACTACAATCTTAAAGACAGCTTTTTTGCCGCTTCCGTCTGCTGCCTTTGCTGTGATGCTGACGGTCGCTGAAGCACTGTCTCCTGTGGAAAGGGCTGTCACAACACCCGAGGAATCTACGCTCGCGAGCTTTGAACTACTGCTGCTCCAGATGATTCCGGGATTTGAAGGTTCTTTTCCATTCCTGCCTTCAACGTTTATCAGCTTTCCGAGGTTGATATAATTATCGCTTGTGTTTACGTAAAGTGTTTCCTTTGTCCTGTCAAAATAGATCTTTGTAACAGGAATCTGTGAAACTCCTCCTGAAAATGGATTTATCTTTACCTTGAAGGTATATTCTGCATCAGGGTTATTCACAGGCGCTGCTGTTACGATCACGGCTTTCTGCTCTTTAATAGTGCCAGGCATGTTTGCCTTCAGATAGCCATCTGCGCCGATCACAGCATAAGGTGAATTGTCCGAAGCATCCTTCTTTTCACTTGTCTGCTTATCCCAGGAGGAGTTTGCAACTCGCCAGCTGCTCTCGATGAGGTTTCCGTCCAGGTCATAGGCTGAAAGGCTGACGCCCCGGCCGTTTATGATCGTGAAGTCCTCAGGAAGAACTGCTTCTCCTACCATGATATAGGAGATGGTTGAAAGAGGATTCTTTACCTTTATCCAGATGCTGCTTCTTACAGAAGGATCAGCTACAGATGCTGCTGTGATAAGTGCTTCGCCCTGTGACAGAGCTGAAACTGTGCCATCCGCATCTACGCTTGCAACTGAAGGCTCTGATGAGCTCCAGGTCACTTCGCCCTTCGCATCTGCCGGGCTTATCGTAGCTACAAGCCTTGTGCTATCGCCAACTGTCAAAACAGGCTCTTTTCCCGCCTCGCAGTAGATGGTGAGGCTGGCTGCTGCCGGCTCAGGCACTGTGATCTCAAGGCTTCCTACGACTGACGTATCAGCGGTAGAGGTCGCGGTCAGTGTTACCTTGCAGCTGTTCTTTCCCTGGATGGACACGGAATTATCCTTTGGATTAACAGTTAAAACTGCGTAGTCTGAAGGATTTGCCACTTGCTCGCCGTAAACGTCAACAACTGAAGCTATCTCGTAGGTCACTGACTGTGAGGAGTTTTCAGGCGCTACTTTTGCAAGGTACCTTGCTGTTTCTCCATAGGCAATCTCTGAAGGACCGTCAATTGTAACTTCTGCCGGGTCGCTCTCAACAACTGCGATCTTCACCATGGCCTTTTTATCAGGGTCATTGACCGAGGTCGCTGTGATGTAGGAGTATCCAAAGCTTAATCCTGTAACTGTTCCTTTGGCGTCAATTGTAGCTTTCTGCGGGCTTGCGCTAGACCAGATGACACCCTTGTCGTTTACTGCAGGTGTGATTGCGGCTGAAAGACTGATCTTTTCTGCCTCCCCAATCTTTATTGAAACAGTCGTATCTGTGACATTCTCTGCGCCGTTGTAAATGTAGACTTTTTCATTCTCATTCCAGTGCGCGTAGAGGGTGTGGTTATCCTTTTTATTAACTGTCGAGGTGCTTGTTATCTGGGTTCCGGCTGAAGGATCCGTGAACCAGCCTGCGAAATCATAGTCTTTTCTTACAGCTTCAGGCAGGGTTCCGTAGATTTTTCCGATATTTACGGTCTTAACTGTAGTGGAAACTGTGCCTCCGGCAGGGTCAAACTTTACTGTGACTTCGTTTTGTGTTCGCCACTGAGCGTAAAGGATTATGGTTCCGTTCTTTAAGGTAACCAGGTTCTTTACGACCTCCTTGTCGGCGAAGTTTTTGCCTGTGCCATCCTCCTTGGTATTCCAGCCGGTGAATCTCATGTCGTCATAGACAAATTTGTTGGCTGAGAGGGCAATCTCCTGGTCGTATTTCACCTTGGTGGGTGACATGTTTCCTTTTCCGCCGTTACCTACGTAGTAGATAAGGTAGGTCTGAGGCTCCCATCTTGCGTAAAGTTTGAGCCTGGTCTTTGCCTCAACTATTGTGCTTTCGTAGATCTGATCTCCGCCTGTAAGTGCTGTAAACCACCCGGTCTGAGCGTAGCCCGGCTTTGTAGCGGTCGGGAGCTTGCCGAAGGCTTTTCCTACGTCATATCGCTTGGTGGCAGGAGAAATAACTCCTCCGTTGGGTTCAAAGGTGACTTCGCAGATAGTCGGCTCCCAGATTGCATATAGGATCACCTCAACCTGTCCAATGTCAACAAGGTTCTTTACTGTTGCACCGTCTGCGTAGCTTACACCTGTGTCGTCGGGGCTGGTGTTCCAGTGCGCAAAGCCGTAATCTGTTTTCTTAAACGTATTCTTTTTCAAAGTAACGTCGGAATCGATGCGGGCCAGCTGTCTGTCCATGGTTCCGGTTCCGCCGTTTGCGTCAAATTTGATGTAGTATTTTTCTGCTTCCCAGTGTGCGTAAAGAGTTCTTGGGTCGTCCTTTTTAACTATGGTATCTTCCTTAATCTTTACGCCGCCTTCTCTTGCAGTAAACCATCCCAGGAACTCGTATCCGGCCTTTGATGCTGTGGGCAGGATTCCGTAGGTGTTTCCTATGGTCACTGAAAGTGTGGCAACAGTGGCTGTTCCGCCGTTTGGATCAAAGGCAACCTGATAAACAAGCGACTCCCACTGTGCATAGAGCATCACGGTCTCGCCCCGGTTGAGCGTCAGGTTAACTACTTTTGCCTGATCTGTGTATTCAGTGCCGGAGCCGTCTGCATTGGTATTCCAGCCGGTAAAATAGTAATTTGCTTTGGTAAAGGCATTCTTTGGCAGGTTGTACTCAGTGTCAAAGAAATATCTCACCGAGGACATGCTTCCGCTTGCGCCGTTGGCGTTAAAGCTTACACCGTAATCGTTTATTAGCCACTGGGCGTACAGGGTTACGGAGGCCACTCCGGGTGCTGCGATATTTTTTCCTGTATATTCGTCGGGGTAGTCGGTTCCTGTGCCGTCTGCCTTGGTGTTCCAGCCTGTGAAGATATAGTTTACTCTTGAGTAGGCGTTCTTTGTCAGCGTAACGTCGTCATCAGTTACGCTGTAGATCTTGAACATGGTTCCAACACCGCCGTTGGCGTTGAAGTTGATCTCGTACTTCAGGGCTTCCCAGTAAGCGTAGAGGATCTTGGAATCGTTTTTATCAACTATTGTTGTATCAAGGATCCTGGTTCCGCTTTCTTTTGCGTTGTACCAGCCAATGAATTTGTAGCCGGCTCTTGTTGGTGTCGGAAGTGTGCCATAGCTTTGTCCTATGGTCAGGTGCTTTTCTTTTGTCGAGCAGATGCCTCCGGTCGGGTCAAAAGAAACTGTGAATACGGAGGATTCCCACTGGGCGTAGAGGGTCACGACTTCGCTTCGAGTGACCGTGAGGTTAACTACATTTGCCTGATCTTTGTATTCTGTTCCGAGGCCGTCCGCTCTGGTATTCCAGCCGGTAAAATAGTAGTTGGCTCTGGTGAAGGTATTCTTTGGCAGGCTGTATTCAGTGTCAAAGAAGTAGGTCACTGATGACATGCTTCCGCTTCCGCCGTTGGCGTTAAAGCTTACATAGTAATCGTTTATGATCCACTGCGCATAAAGGGTTATGGCATTTATTCCGGGTGCTGCGATATTTTTTCCCGTATATTCATCGATGTAGTCGGTTCCTGTGCCGTCGGGCTTGGTGTTCCAGCCGGTGAAAACAAAATTCACTCTTGAGTAAGTATTCTTAGTCAGCGTGACGGTCTCATCGGTATAGCTGTATATCTTGAACATGGTTCCGATACCACCGTTGGCATTGAAGTTGATCTCGTACTTCTGCGGATTCCAGTAGGCGTAAAGGATTTGAGAGTCATTTTTTTCAACTATTGTAGTTTCCTGTATTCTGGTTCCGTTTTCTTTTGCATTGTACCAGCCGGCAAAGTCGTAGCCGGTCCTTGTAGGTACAGGAAGCGTGCCGTAAGCCTGTCCTATGGTCAGGCGCTTTTCTGTTGTTGCACAGCTGCCTCCTGCCGGGTCAAAAGTCACACTGAAAACGGTTGACTCCCACTGGGCATAAAGAGTCACAACATCGCCGGGGTTATGAGCCAAGTCTTTAACTGTTTCCTCGTCTGCATAAAACTGTCCTTTTCCGTCAGCCCTTGTGTTCCAGCTTGTGAAAACGTAATCTTTTCGTGTGAAGGAGTTCTTTTTCAAAGTAGCTTCAACACCCAGATAAAGGGTCTGGTAAACGGGCATTCCATCTCCTTGATTGGGATCAAACTCGATAGTGTACTCGTTGGATTGCCATTGTGCATACAGAACTATGGTCTTGGTGCCTTTTTCAACCGGGAGTTTTTGTTCGGCTCCGGCCTTGAAGGACTGTCCTGAGCCATTTGGCTTGGTGTTCCAGTTAACGAAGGTGTAGTTTTCACGTGTAAACTCGCACTGAGGGATAGGCACATTTGCGCCAACTGTCGCGTCAATTGGATCCATGTTTCCTTTTCCGCCGTTTGGATCAAAGATCACGGTATAGTCGTAGTCGGGGTCTTTTTCATATTTCGCATAGAGCTTAAGCTCTCCGGTGTCAGTGGTATAGATGCTGGTTCTTCGCGTTCCGGAAAAATCATCTGTGTCATACCAACCTTTGAATATATACGCGTTCTCAGGAAGCGGATCATAGAGGGTATACGCTGTTCCGGGCAAGTATTTTACAGGATTGAGCGCATTATTATTGTTAACTCCATAGTAAGTAACAGGCTGGTACGAACCGTAGCTTATATATCTGCCATCACGATTCTCAGCCCCGTTGACGTAAGGAGTGACTTCGTAGTAGATTCGCCCTTCCTCTGTCTCGGAATCGATCGTTATAGAATCTGTGTAATAGTACAGATCCTGGTCGCTGACTTTCTGCGGACTTGATGTTGAATAAATCTCAGTTCCGTCCCTGTATATCTTGTAGGAAGTCACGTTCTCTATAGGAGTCCAGTAAACAACTACTTTACCTGATGCATTCGCCTGAACAACAATGTTAGCGACCCTGGGTGGCATAACTGTGACTTCTATATATCCTGTTTTTCCTTCCGAAGAAGCAGAAATAGTCGTTGTTCCTGCAGAAACAGCTTTTGCTCTTCCTGTGCTGTCGATTGTCATCACGGAAGTGTTTGAGCTCTTCCAGGTGACTTTTTCAAGCTGGTAGGCAGAAGGCGATGGGACAACCTTATAGGTGATCTCATCCCCCATAAGGGCAGAGTCCTGCCCGCTTACCGAGAGTGATATCAGGGTTTGGGTTACTTTGACTCTAAAGGAAGCACTGGCTCCTCCTTTTACTGCAGTTGCTGTGACTGTTGTGGTTCCCTTCGAAAGTCCTTTTATAGTTACTGTTTCGCCGTTTCCTGCAATGCTTACAATTCCGGGCTCCGAACTTGTCCAGTTGAGTTCTCTGCTAGATACGTAGTTAGGGAAAATCCTTGCATTTACAGTGACTTCATCGCCAAGACCTACGTTCAAAAAGTCATTCTCGATATCAGGGAAGGTGATTTTCTTAGGGTTGGGATAGCCACCAACGCGTTTCGTGAAGGCTTTAATAGATATGTTTTTATTTTCACTTGCGCCAAAATCAAACCATCTTCCGTCTCTTTTTATAAAGCTCTCGCCTGCATTGGCTTTTACTGTAGAGGTGACGTGATTCGTAATAGCACTTTTTTCATAGGCATAGCTGTCAGTTGAAAGCACGATAGAAAAGTAAGTGCGGTTATCGATGAAGACATCCTTATCAAGCGGCACTGTCACATACTTGCTGAGGTTCGAACATGTGCCATCTGTCTCGTAAACCAGCTCTCCTCCCCTTACAGGATCAGTTGGCGCAGGATCATCTACACTACCTAAGATATAGATTTTTATATTATAAGAATAATCTGATCCGGTGCCTTCGCCTGGAAGGTAGAAGGATACTGCTTTAAGAAATTGACCATCATCTGTATTAAAGATATTTGCAGCACATTGAACTTCGGTTCCGGAAAGTGTATCACTAATGGCCCCTTTGTCGTACTGATGGGTTGTGTCATAAATATCCGGAGCCTCAAAGTCAAGTGCATAGGCTTTATAAGAGTCATAAATTATGGGACTGTTATAGGCCAGATAGTAGTAGCCTTTAAAGCTGTTATAATCAGAATAGCTTTGAGATGCTTCGCAAAATCTTACAACCCATGCCCCGGTATAATTTTTACCATGCATACTAAAGGTATAATCATCGTTCCATCCCACTAATAGAGCAGCCCAAATATCATCAACAGTATCTCCAAAAGCAGTTCGTGCATAAGCATTCTGGCTGGAACTGTAGAATTGACTATCCCTGTCTACAAGAACTATTGCTGCCCCATAGTCAGTAATAAGCCGCTTTACATTATTTATACTATCTTGTTTATTCGAAAAACTTGTGCTAAATGCATTTACAAGTACGGCTCTGTTCTCAGGTTCAAGGTCATACGGAATTCCATTTTCCAGGTATTCATCTGCCTGACTATAAGACAAAGCTGACTCGTCAACGATATAGTTCCAGTTTGCAAGAGTCCTTATCGTTCCGTCAAAAAAGAATCTGTCATGTATCTGAGACTCATCTTCTCCCGGGCCATTATAATCAGCATTATTGTAATGTTTGTTATTAAAACCTCCGGAATTATGCTTTCTTATTGCAGCCATATACAGCTCAGAAAAATCAACTTCAGCCGGGTCATAATAGCCCTTCTTTATCATATTAATCTCAGCCATACCCATAAAAGCATATGCCCAGTCATGAGTAGTATAGTCCCCCATATTTCTAAGATTAGGAAGTCCATTATTTCTGTACTGAGAATCTGAGGAAGACGCAAACAGGTTCTCTTCCTCCCCTGTAGACATATAGAAGTCTGGAAACTCTGTAGCTTCCTCCTCTGCAGCATCATCACTATCTTCAAGCAGCTCTTCTTCCTCAGGCTCTGCCAGATCAAGCGTCTCGGATGCTGTCAGTTCAAGCTCCTCGTCTTCTATCAGTTCGGGCTCATCTGAATCCACATCTTCTGTGTCCTCTTGCTCCAATATTTCTCGTTCTGAAATCTCATATGTTATCAGCTCGTTTTCTTCTGAAACCAAGTTTTGTTCATCATCAATAAGCTCGGCCTCTGAAAGTTCCATTCCGATTTCATCCGGCAGATATCTCACATTTTTTTCTGCAAAGACCGTTTCAGTATTTGAAGTCACCAATATGATTGCCAATAAGGATGCAATAATGCGTTTCTTCATATACAACACCTCATAGAATCCCATAGTTTATATGTATTGATCTAAGCCCATCAGTACTTCACATTCTTGAGTAAATGTTCCAGGAATACATAATAATCAACAAGGCATAATTAACTACTGAAGGCTATCACATAATATATCGGTAACTTAATTTCTAATTGTTATAAAATTTAGAAAACTTTAATACTATGCAGAGCTTCAAAAAGGTGTAGACTCCATCAAAAATGGTCGCACATATGCTTAAAATCGTCGCAGCAAAGCACACAAATTAGCTAGTAACTACTGAAGAAACAGTCTCACTTTCTCCTCTACATTCGCCACATCCAATGGCTGTTCCAAAGTCTCCATTGTAATAATCAGGTTATCTCCTACAATTAGTCCGCTTTTCTCAAAGTCCATAAGCTTCTTAAAATTCCTGGTAGCATAATCCAATTCCCCAACACGTCCTAGATGTTCCCAATACAACGTTTTCCTTTTTCGAACGTTCAACACAACGAAATCCGGGAATTTGCTTCTGAAATCATAAATCTCATAACGTGGTTCATATTGATACGGAATGTGATTCTTATAGAAATAATCAGCTATTATTTTCTCTGACTTTGATCTGACATATTCTCCTCTTAACGTCTTGAATGATGTAGCTTCTCCATATGAATTCTCTCCACCTTTGTGTTCGTCCATCCATTTTTCAATATAAATTGAATCTGGAAATACAATTGGGTTCACCAGCTGTTTTCTTCCCTTACACATCCTTTCATAAATATGATCCAAATCCTGAGCATTATACCCTTTAATGAATTTTGAAAGCCTGTTCTGCATATCAGCAAGGAGCTTATACACCTTCTCGTCGTAGTCTCGCTGCGCCAGTCTGTATATCTTTTCCTTTTCATAAGTGGGAATATATTGTTCTTTGTCACTCCCCTTCTTTCTGAAATGGTACTGCGCAAATCCGTGGCTTTCAGTAACCCTAAGTGTTCCTTCTTCAAGGTTCTTATAGCTTTTAAGCCTCTTATCAGCTTCTTCAAGAAGCATTTCAACCTCTGATAATTGTTCTTGAAGTTCTGTTTTGTAACTTATCACGATATAGTCAATTCCTTTCTGTTATTAAAAATATTATTACGTCTTGTTTATTGTTTTCAAAATGCAAGCAGTATGCCTTAAAAATCACTACTGCCCAATTCGGATTCTGGCCTAAAATATAGTAACAACGCCATTTTTATCATGCTCTGTTTGGAACAATTCTTACTATATTTTCTGAGATTGTTTAACCTAAGCCGTAAGGCATAGTATGGATTACGGCTCCCACACAAATACGTAGCCAGAAGCCGTATAAAAAAACTGTTGTCGTTACTATAAAAAATTGATTTTGGGATACTAAGCAGTAGTCCTAGAAATGGGCTACTATAGTTTTGAACAAAACGAAAAATAAGACGTAATTATTAACGTTATTGTATCGATATTTAATTTGGTTTAACGCAAACCTATTCCATACCCCCAAAATAGATGCTCAAGCCAAAGACTTTTATACTACGCTTCCATAAATACCCCTTTCATATTTTTTATTTGGTGATATTTGGCTAGAATTCGCCGGATCAGCATTCCACTGACAATATCGGTTGCTCAGAAATGAGCACAAGAAGAATCATAGCTGATTTCCCACTGGAAATCTTTGCGATTTTCTTAAGATTTCCTTAAGACTTTCTTAAGATTGGAGAGCAGAGCACTAATCCCCTCCTGAGAATTCAACAAACTTTACGAAAAGTCGTGAATGTTTCGACACTAAAAACTGTTGAAATTTATTTGTAACAGAAGTATTACGCAATGATAAAAAGTTTATTAAACATGTTAAGGGCATCGTCAAAACTAACGATAAAAAGTATATAATAGACTCCCGAGGTTGTCATTTTTCACCCCAAAAAACACTTATATTTGGGGCTTAATTCATTGCAGCAAATCTCATTCAGTCAAACACACGAATTTAGTAAAAAAATTCGAATAATTTATAAGGAGAAATGTGTATGAAGAAAAAATTACTGGCGCTCTTACTATCTATAACTATGGTTGCGACTAATTCCGCAGCTGTCATGGCTGCTGAAAACAGCAATCTGATCTCTCAAATCTCCACAGAAGACGAAGAATTATATACTGCGGATGATGAGTACAGGATCGTCCTCGAAGAGGACGAAGAAGCTGACGCCCAGGCTGATTCTGCAATCGATGATGTCCTGATAGAAGAGATCTCAGACGATGAGTCCGCTCCTGCATCCTACATCGACGCATCCGAAGGCGATGACAACGCCGATGACGATGAGAACACCATAGAGTCCACATCTCCTTATGACGAGGATATCTACTACGAAGATGGCGAAGATATCCCCAATGGCTACAATGAGATTGAGGACGTGGTTCCTATTGAGAACCCGGACCTTTCTGACGATGCTGATCTCATCTACTACGATGAGAACGGCTATGAGTGCATACGTGAAGCTCCCGAGGAGTATCTGACACTTTCAAGATACGTCACACCGAATCTTCCAAGTCTTAGAAATCAGAATCCTTACGGCTCCTGCTGGGCTCATGCTGCTATGGCACTTGCTGAGATAAGCCTTGTAAAACAGGGGCTCTACAGCCCTGAAGACGTGAACCTCTCAGAGCTGCACCTTGCATACTTTACCTACAATACTGTTGTTGATCCTCTTGGTGGAATCGAGGGTGACAGCAATGAAATGATCGCAGCTTCCGGCTCTTCAAACTTCATGACAAGAGGCGGAAACCTTAACCTTGCCCAGAACGTGCTCTCTGCCTGGACAGGCGCAGCTGACGAGACACAGGTTCCTTACAGCAATGCCAAAAATGCTATTTCAAACGGTATTGACGATAGCAACGCATTTCTCGACGAAGCCCACATGACAAATTATTACAACGCTAAGATCAGCTCCAGCACTTCAGATATCAACGCTGTTAAAAAAATGGTTTATAAGTACGGCGCTGTTGGTGTTGCCTATTATTCCGCAAAGACCAACTATCACAGCACATATAACAGCTATAATCAGACAAGCAAGACCAGCACAAACCACGCAGTAGCGATTGTCGGATGGGATGACGAATTCCCCAAGTCAAAATTCAAGACCCAACCTGAAGGTGATGGCGCGTGGATCATAAGAAACAGCTGGACTACAGGTTCTTTTGAAGATAACCAGAGCTACAACGGCTATTTCTATCTCTCCTACTATGACACTTCACTTCCGGGAAATGCCTTTTCCTTCGTATTTACTCCTGCAGACAACTATGACTACAACTATCAGTATGACGGTGGTATGCAGAACAGCTCAGTAAGCGGCTACAAGAAGGTTGCCAACGTTTTCAAGGCTAACGGTAATGAAACTCTGAAGGCAGTTTCCTTCTATACTCCTACTGCAGATGTTAACTATCAGGTCGATATTTATACAGTTGATGCTAACAAATTCACAAATCCCACAGGCGGAACTCTTAAGAGCACAGCTAAGGGCCTGACCGAATTTGCCGGTTACTATACGGTTAATCTTCCAACTCCCGTATCACTTACAGCAAACACCAAGTTCTCAGTAGTTCTTACTCTTACAAAAAAGAGTGAGACTCCTAAATACGGTATTGAATACTCAATGCAGACTGCTTCCTGGTACAGAGTAAACACTGCTGCCCAGTCAAAACAGAGCTATGTTCTCTACGGATCAAGCTGGGTTGACTACGGAGCTTCCAGTAACGCCAACCTTAGAATCAAGGCCTTTACAGATTCTAATGAAAGCACAGATATAATTCCTACAGGCATTGAATTCTCAGGGCTCACAAGCGGAAAGCTTTCACTTGAGACAGGTCAGTCCAAGAGCGTGACTGCAAACGTACTTCCCGCAAATGCAACAAACAAGCAGGTAACCTGGAAGAGTTCAAATGACAGCATCGCAAAGATCGCAGCGACAGGCACAACAGCTTCTATCACAGGTGTTTCCGACGGAACAACTACAATCACTGCAACCACCAAGTCAGGAGGCAAAACAGCATCCTTTGAAGTAACGGTAAAAACTGTTCTTAAGTCCATTGCAATATCAGGCGAAAGCTACCTTACAGATGGAGCAACAGCTACGTATACTGCAACAGCAACTCCTTCAAGCTACAACTTAAAGGACATTACATGGAGCAGCTCAGACACAAGCGTCCTTACTATCGATTCCACAGGAAAAGCAACTTATGTAGCACCCGGCGTGGCTGCTATTAACGCTTCCTGCGACGGAGTAAGTGCTTCCTACCTTGTAACCTGCAGGCCTAAGACTCCTGAATACATTAAGATCGTTGTAGATGCAAACAACATAGCAAGCATCTATTTTGCCGGCGTTGAAGGCGCTGATTCCTACCAGATCACTCAAGGCGAAAATGGTGCTGTAATCGCACAGATCGCGGCCGATGGCAGTGCTGAGTACACCTATAAAGACAGCTCCTATTCAAAGGTTACAACTAATACAACAGCAGAATACAGCGTGCGCGCTATCGACAATAACGCAGCAGGTCTCTTTAAGAGCGAGTATGCATACTTTGGTAGTCTTGATACCATTAACTACATATTAAACGGCGCAGTGAACAACAAGTACAATCCTCCGGCTTACCTCTCAGGAAAGTACTACTCTCTCTATGATCCGGCTCCGCCAACAGACCACGCCTTTCTTGGCTGGTATCGCACTCCTGACTACTCAGGTGAGCGCGTTTACTCAATAGCTACCTCATACGGCGGTCCTCTTACCTTATATGCTAAGCTCAAGGACCAGACTGAGTTCAAGTACTACATCCAGTTCTACGCAAATCAAGGCTCAGGCACAATGCCCTTCATGTATGTAAGTAACAAGGATGCAGTAACCCTTACAAAGAATGCGTTCACAAAAGACGGATATCTTTTCAATGGCTGGAACACAGAGCCCGATGGTTCAGGAACAGCCTATGCTGACGAGGAATTAGTAACAGCTCTTGGCGAAGCAGAAAATGAGTGGGTAAGCCTCTATGCACAGTGGAAGCGCCCTGAATACTCAATCAGCTTTAACGCAAACAGCGGCTCAGGAAACATGAATCCTGTTACTGCTCAGGTAGGCATTGAGCTTGCTCTTCCTGCAAATCAGTACTACATCAAGGGCTACGTTTTTGACAGCTGGAACACCAAAGCTGACGGCTCAGGAAACGCCTATGCTGACGGCGAAACAGTCTACAACCTGTCAACAACAAACAACGACATCGTAACCCTTTACGCACAGTGGAAGGTCGAGAGAGATCCCGATGACTTCACCTTCTATATTGACTGCGTTTCAAACGGCGGCTACGGAAGCATGGCAATTCTTACTCCTTCCAGCAAAACAGAGGACAAGCTGCCAAGATGCACCTTCTCAAAGAGCGGATACTCTTTCACCGGTTGGAACACAGATGCAAACGGAAACGGAGCTTCCTTTGTCGACGAAGAGCCCATCAGAAATATCGCAGCCATTGCTTCAGACGGCGCTGTCATCAAGCTCTACGCTCAGTGGAAGATAAACGAATACACCATTAGATTTGATGCCAATACCGGAAGCGGAGTCATGAGCGACATCAAGGCAACCTTTGGGCAGGACATCCCTCTTACAAAGAATGCTTTTGCAAAAGATGACCACGCTTTCACCGGCTGGAACACAGAGCCCGATGGTTCAGGACTTACCTACACAGACGGCGCGACAATATCAAATCTCACAACAAAGAATAACGTCACTGTAGTGCTCTACGCTCAGTGGATAAGAAACAGCTCGGCAGGCCCGGACGATATCGAAGGCTTTGTTCCTGTTTCAAACATCAGCTTTAGCAAGTCAGATGTAACTATTTATACAAACGGCGTTACAGACAACCTGATCGAGCTCGCTGATTATGTAGTTCTTGAAGGCAAGGACGGAGCAGCTCCTACAATCACAGATCTTTCATGGGTTTCAAGCAACAAGAGCATCGCAGCAGTTTCACCTGCCGGAATCGTAACAGCTCTTTCAACCCTTGGAAAAGGCGAGCAGCAGATAACCATCACTGCTTATGCAACAGACGGCTCGGGCGTATCAGGCTCCATCGACATCACAGTTGCCTACAGGTACGATCCGGCAACAGCAGTTGTCCTTAGCACCAAGAACATGTCCATGGACATTGGAGATACAAGAATTCTTGACACCTACGTTAAGCCTCTTACAGCTGATCAAATCTGCACCTATGAGTCCTCAGACTCCTCTGTTATCGCATTTATGTCAGATACAGGAGTTACAGGACAGCTTTCTTCCGAGGATGGCAAGGTATTCTGCACAGCGATCGGACGAGGCAGCGCGGTCATCACAGTTACCTCCGGCGACGGAAAAAGAACCGCGAAGTGCAAGGTTGCAGTAGGACCTACAATCAAGAAATTTGCTATTCAGGGAAAAGAAGGAATCGCTCACGTTGCTGAAAACAAGACCCTTCAGATGGTTACAATTTTCAACGATGCAGACGAAAACGAGCAGCCCTCAAACAAGAACGTCACCTGGGAAGTATATGACGGCGACGGAAAGGCTTATATCAATGACAGCGGTGTTTTAACCGGCGTTAGCGCAGGTATGGTAACTGTAGTTGCAACAACAGAGCTGCTTCCACAGAAGATTGCAGAAAAGAAGATCATGGTAACAGTTCCTGTTTCAAAGGCTACCATGGATCCCACAACCCTTACAATGGCTCCCGGCGCGGAAGCTACAATTGCTGTAAATGTTGTTGCAAGCACCTCAACAAACAATACAAAGGCAACTCTTAAGCAGAACGATGACGGCAGCTACATCACCTGGACTCTTAGGAATCCTGCAGATGCTGAGTACGTGCAGATTGAGCCTGCTGCTGTAGAAACAGATGAGGATCTTTTCAAGGCAAAGGTTAAAGCCCTTAAGACAACAAAGAGTACCGTTTACGTACAGGCTACCTACACTCCTTACGCAGGCGAAGCAAAGACAATCTCCTGCAAGGTAACAGTAAAGAACCAGAATGTTTCAAAGCTTGCCCTTAACAAAACTACCCTGTCACTTATCGAAGGCAAGTCCGCAGTGCTTCGTGCGAACCTGACTCCTATCCCTTCATCAGGCTCAGGAATCAGATGGCAGGTTGCATCAGGAAGCACCTATGTAACAGTAAAAGAAAACGCTGACCACAGTCTTACGGTTACAGGCAAAAAAGCCAGTGGCAATGCTACCATTAAGATCAAAGCAATAAGCACTTCACAAAACGCAGAGGGCAGCTACCTTAGCGCAGCCTGCACAGTCACTGTTGGAAAAGCAGCAAACTCAGTTGCTATAAAGGCTCCTTCTTCAGCACCTGTGGCAGATGGAAAAGTCCTTGTTAAGAAAGGCGGCTCGCTCACCCTCACATCTACTGTCTATGCAGCAGATGGTGAAAACAAGGCCAGCAACCAGAAGCTGATGTATGTATCCAGCGACACAAGCGTTGCTACAGTAACAAACAAGGGTAAGATTGTTGGAAGAAAGAGCGGATTTGCTACAATTACCGCAATTTCTCTTGATAATCCTGATATCACAGGCCAGATAGACATTGAAGTTTACATTCCTGCCACAAAGGTGACAATGGATAAGACCAAGGCTTCTATCTACTGCGGCGGAAACAATAATACAGATTACACAGTGCTTTCAACCTTCATCACACCTGATGATTTCTTTGACAACGTAAGCGAAGAAAGACGCCAGATCACCTGGTCAGTATCAGGAGCAGGAAAAGTTGAACTCGCTGAGGTTGATTATACGATAACCCGCGCAATCTGCGGATCCGAGGAAGAAATCGCACAGCTCGATTACGAGGAGGACGTACTTGTGACCACCTCCAACGCCGTTGCTATCAAAGCTATTGCACCCGGCAAGGTAAAGATCACAGCAAGGACCTACAGCGGAAAGAAAGCGAGCTGCACTATCACTGTTTACACTCATGCAAATGGCCTTGACCTCAAGACCACAACAGCGATAGTTCCTAACACCACAGACAACAGCGCAGACTACGTGGCAACACTTGCCCGCAGTAAGAAGACAACTATCACTCCTCTCCTTAGCTACTACGAAGCTCCTTATGGCTGCGAGAACTACACAACTCTTTCAAAGTTCGCAGTAAACAAGAATGTGACCTACGAATGTGACAATCCGGGAGTTGCGACAGTGACCAAGAAGGGTTCGATCACAGCCGTCGGAAAAGGTGTAGCTTACATCACAGTAACGACCAAGGACGGAGGCTATACTAAGACCGTGAAGGTGGTTGTAAACTGACAGATGATTGGGGCAAAGAAAAATATAGACCCTGACATAACATATAAGCACATGTAAATAAGGTTTGAATTAGGGCCCTCAGGCAGATATCTTTTGCAGATATTACCTGAGGGCTTTTTTGTGCCGAAAGCTACAACTTTAGATGGACCTAGGGGACGGGGTTATGGGCTCATTTCTGCCCGCCACCATGACTTAAACTTTATATCAACCACACCGCGAATCATCGGTAATATTGTTGCAATTTGGGCATTTTTTTACTTCAAAGCAGATGAAATCAGGGCCACAAAAGTGTATTATTTAGTACGCACGAATAATATGGGCAATCGCGGATTACTACACCAAATGCATATATACACAGATGGAACTGGTCAGGAAAAAAGGATTTTTCAAGGAGACGAATAATTTATGAAAAAACAGCTTTTAGCACTTTTGTTGTCTGTTTCTCTTGTTGTGACAAACTCTGCCACAATCTACGCTGCAGAAAGCAGTGATCTTGTTCTTGATGAATACGCAGAAGAAGAAACCGAATATCTTGAAGAAGATTCTTATATTGATGAAGATTCTTATATTGAAGAAAGCAATTCTTTATATGAGGATACAGCTTCTGAATCCACTAATTCTAATGATGAGATAGCTTTAGAATCTGGCGAAGAAGCAGATACTTTTTCCTATAAAAATGGTAAAGATGAAAAAACCATCAGTGATGCGTCAACTTCAGACACCCTCCCCGAAATAGATGATTTTCCCAACGGATACAGGGAAGTCATCGACCTCGAAGAGATCGAGAACCCTGATCTTTCCGAAGCTGATGATGAATTCTCAAGTTTAATGGCTCTCTCTGACGGCTATACCAACCTCACCTATTATGTGACCTCGAATCTTCCAAGCCTCAGAGACCAGAATCCTTATGGTTCCTGCTGGGCTCATGCATCCATGGCTCTTGCAGAGATAAGTCTTATCAAAAAAGGCCTTATTCCTTCCGATGAAGTAGATCTCTCTGAGCTTCATCTTGCTTATTTTAGCTATAACACAGTAACCGATCCTCTGGGCGGAACTGAAGGAGATAAAAATGCAATAAGCGGTGATACCTTCCTGGATGTTGGCGGAAATCTGCTTTTTTCCCAGAATATCCTTGCAGGATGGACCGGAGCAGCTGATGAAGCTGATGTTCCCTATACTTCTGCTCCTTATGCTTTAAGTGGCGGAATCGATTCAGATTTCGCATACCTGGACAAGGCACATCTTACAAATTACTTCAATGCTAATATTTCCTCAAAGCCTGATGACCTTGAGGCTGTAAAAAAGCTTGTTTATAACTACGGTGCAGTAGGTATCAGCATGGCTGCAGCAAGCAGTATTAACAGCAAGTACTATAACAGAGAAACCAACGCATATATTACAGACCAGGCGTACCGATCCAATCACGCTGTAACTGTAGTGGGCTGGGATGATTCTTTTTCAAAGGACAACTTTACCTTCGTTCCTGAAGGAGATGGTGCCTGGATCATAAGAAACAGCTGGACAACCGGTTCCTTCGAGGATAATCAGAGTTATTATGGTTACTTCTATCTGTCCTACTATGATCCAACTATCCAGAACAGTCGTGCTCATGCCTTTGAGTTTGAGCTTGCGGATAATTATGATAACAACTACCAGTATGACGGCGGTATGCAGGCTGCTACTGCCTATGCAAAGAAGGCTGCCAACGTATTTACTACTGCTTCAAAAGAGACTCTTAAGGCAGTATCTTTTTATACAAACAGCACAAACGCGGATTACACAGTTGACATCTATACCTTTGACGAAGAAGACTTTACTACTCCTGACGGGGGCTACCTTGTAAGCTCTGCATCAGGCAAAACAGAATATGCAGGCTACTACACAGTAAAGCTCGATGAGAGCGTTTTGATGGAGAAAGGTACTATTTTTTCCGTAGTCATCTCTATCGATGATGATGGTTCATATGGTTACTTTGGCTATGAAGTTGATATGTCCAAATCTACAGGCTGGTACAACATTACAACTTCTGCAAAAGAGGGCCAGAGCTATGTTTTCAGCTACAATAGCTGGCGCGATTATGGAAAGACCAACAACGCTAACCTCAAAATAAAAGCTTTTACCGATAACAGCGGTGAAACAGCTGAAGTCCTTCCTACAGAGATTGAATTATCCGGATTAACTGACGGCAAGCTTTATGTTGCTGCTGGTAAAAAGGAAACTGTCACTGCAAAAGTCCTTCCTTCAAATGCCACAAACAAGAAGCTTATCTGGACAAGCTCTGATGAGTCAGTAGCCAAGGTTTCCTCCATAGGTTTTTCTGCTTTTATCGAAGGCGTTTCAGAGGGAAAGACAACTATTACTGCTGCCACAAAGTCAGGTGGTGTATCTGCTTCCTTTGAAGTAACTGTAAAGTATGAGCTGTCCGATATCATGCTATACGGCAGCGACGAACTTGGCGTTGGCGGTGTATATACCTATAGCTATTATTACTATCCCATCGAATACACCGTAAAGAACTATGAATGGACCAGTTCCAATCCATCTGTCCTCACAATCGATAGTAAAACAGGTGAGGCAAAAGGAATAGCTCCCGGAAAAGCTAACATCACCATAAAATTAGATGATTTTTCCTCATCTAAAGAAGTGATAGTAAGAGCGCAGGGGCCGGACAGAAACACTATAAAGGGCGTTGTTGATGAAAACAACGTTGCAACCATATACTGGGGCGCTGTTGAAGGAGCAAACTCCTATAGAATATACAGCCGCACTTTAGACAAAGTATTTGCTACAATCCCTGCAGATTCAAGAACTGAGTACTCTTACACTGACGAAAGTTTCAAAGGAACAACAGAGGAAAAAGATTTTTATTATTATATCGTTGCTGAGTTTGACGATATAGACAGCACTGCTTCATACTGCCATGTACAGTTTGGTATGCAGCAGAAAATCACCTATGTATTGAACGGTGGAACCAACAGCAAGTACAATCCGCCTTCATATGTTTCCGGAAATTATTACAGCCTCTATGATCCTGTCGCTCCGGATGGTTATTCTTTCAAAGGCTGGTACAAGGATGCAGAGTTTACACAAAGCGTTTATGGAATATCCACCTCTAATAAAGGCCCATTAACTTTGTATGCAAAGTATAAGGACAACGGCGAATATAACTACACTGTTAATTATAATCCAAACGGTGGAAATGGTTATATAGTTCCGATTTATACGACTAGCAAGAAAAAAATAACTCTGGCAGATAGTGGATACTATTTAAACGGTTATCTCCTTACGGGCTGGAACACAAAGGCTGATGGCACAGGTACTTCTTACAAACCCGGCCAAGAAGTAATCGCAATCTGTCCTGCCGACAAAACAGACATCACTCTGTATGCTGAGTGGACGCCTATTGAATACACTATTGCATTTGATGGCAATGGCGGCAGCGGCTCCATGGCTTCAATATCAGCCACCTATGATGAGGAAATCCAGCTTCCTGCTAACGAATTTGTAAATGATGGTTACAGCTTCGACTGCTGGAGCGCTTACGGGACATTTAGTTCAACAACCTTCGCTGATAAGGCTGTAGTTAAGAACCTTACATCAGCTGACGGCCAGGTAGTTACTCTCTACGCTCGCTGGACAGAGAATCAAAAGCCGGAAGAACCTGATACACCGGACACTCCAGATACACCTGTAGATCCTGGTACTCCGGATCAGCCTGATACTCCTGATACTCCTGATACACCGGATACTCCGGACACTCCTGAGACTCCTGACACACCGGACCAGCCTGATACTCCGGATCAGCCCGATACACCTGACCAGCCGGATACTCCTGAGGAGCCAGACACACCTGCGGAGCCTGAAGTATATGTCACAAAGATTACGCTTAGCGCTAAAAAGCTCACTATAACAGGCGGAAGCTCAGTTCTACTCGTTGCAAACCTTTCTCCATATACAGCAACCTACCAGGATGTTGATTGGGAAATAGTTTCAGGAGCAGGTGCTATCAAGCTTATTGACAACGGCGATGGCATCGTAACTGTTGAAGCAGTAAATGTAGCGAAAAATACTACTGCAAAGGTTAAGGCAACAACTGTAGGAACAACCGCAAAGGGAAGCCACCTTTCTGCAACCTGCACCATTACTGTAGTTGCAAAGCCTGATAAGATCACTAT
>JAEEGL017301123.1_pt1 | contig 29996 bp, 22 predicted proteins | sample 9134231 | NCBI WGS metagenome assembly JAEEGL01 (sample SAMN16246548, study PRJNA631951) | gut metagenome | biome: gut microbiome; feature: rumen; material: fiber-attached | host: Bos | place: Iran: Karaj | collected 2018-10 | reverse complement strand
TGCGAGGTGAATTCGAGCACGTCCGCCGCCATCCAATAGTCCCGCCAACCGCCCCGCCTCTGTGGCGGGACGGGTTTTGTTTTGTAATCCGCCGCATCGGGCGGCGGCGGGGACTCGAACGAACGGTTCGACGCGAGGTGCCATTTTCCGACGTAGGCGGTCTCATAGCCCGCCCCGTGCAGATGATCGGCGATCGTCGACAACCCCTGCGGCAGGGCGCGGTCGTTCACGCCGCAGCCGATGCCCTCCGGATAAAGCCCCGTCATGAGGCAGGCGCGCGCGGGACCGCACACGGGCTGGCAGGTCATGGCGAGATCGAAGCGCGTCCCCTCCGCCGCCAGGCGGTCGATGTTCGGCGTGAGCCCGAAGGGGGCTCCGGGAGAGACGCCGTAACAGCTCACGGTATCCCACCGCTGCTGGTCGGAAAACAGAAAGACGATATTCGGCCGCTTGTTCGGCATTCTTTACCTCCTTGCCCCGCGCCGCATGTCCGGTGAAGTCCTTCCCTGCTCCGGCTCACGGCGTCGCGCCGTGAACGTCGATGATCACATACTCCGATTTCGTGCCCGTCTTGAAATCGATCTCCCAGCAGGAGATCCCCGACGTGACGATGAAATCCGTTCCTCCCCGCCGCTCATATCCGTAGGTGCGGTCGTTGATGCCGAAACCCTCCCCCACGTACTCGAGCGGCCAGAGTTGTCCGCCGTGCGTGTGCCCCGACAAAACGAGGTCGGCAGCGGTTTCGGATTCCTTCTCGTAATCGGTCGGCTGATGATCGAGCACGACGATATACTTGTCGGGATCGACGCCCTCGAGCAGCTCGGAGAGCTCCTTGCGGTGCCGCGTCGACGCGTCCTTCCTGCCGACGACGCAGAGATCTCCGAGCTCGACCGCTTCGTCCTCGAGCACATGTACCCCGCTGTCCGCGAGCATCCGTTCGAGATCCCGCGCGTCAAAATCCCTGCTTCTTCCGTAACCCCTGTCGTGGTTGCCGTACACGTACCACACGCCAAGGGGCACGTCCATGCCGGCGAGCGCTTCGCACGCCCGCTTCACGTCCGCGCGCCGGGAGGAATCGTCGACGAAGTCCCCCGCGATGAAGAGAACGTCGGGCCGTTCGTTTTTGATTGTCTCGAGATGCTTCGCAAATCCCTCGCCGTCAAACGTCGCGCCGATGTGGGAATCCGCGATCAGCGCGATCCGCACCGTGCCGTTCTCCCTGAGCCCGAGCCCGAGGGTCTTTTCGGTCGTCAGCGCATATTCCGTCCGAAAGACGTGGTGGCAGAGAACAAATCCGACCGAGAGGACGATCACCGTCGCGCCGAGAGCGAGCCAGCCCTGCCAGTTGATCCGGAATGTCTTTTTCCGGATCGCCGCGGCGATCCGGAACCCGAGTCCGAAGAGCAGGAAGAAAACGACCGCGTGGATGAAGACCACAAAGGTGTTGACGAGCCCCATGAAAAGCGTGGATACGCCGAAGCAGAGCGCGACGGCGCCGAGCGACAGCAGCGCCCGCGCCCATTTTTTCTTTGCCTTCCGGATCAGCCCGAACCGGCTGACCGCGAACGCGAGATAAATGAACCCGCCGAGCAGAAGCCCGACCGCGGCGTATATGACCAGATACCAGCGCATAATACCCCTCACTTCCAGTCAACGTCGAACTCAGCGTTTCGATCGCAGACGAGCTCCCCGTTTTCGGTTTTGAGCTCAGCCATCTGGATCACGCTTTTCTGCGGGAAACCCGGGTCGGGGTGCGTGAAATACACGACGAAGGCCCGCCCGCCGCAGACAAACACGTCCGCGTGCGCGCCCCTGCCCCCGTCGTCCCGCCGGGTCCCGCTTTCGCGCAGGATGTTCTCCGGCTGGCGGACGAAGTGTTCGCAGTCATCCGAGCGGTACACCGCAAGCCCGTCCCACACGTCGGCGACCATCCAGTACGCGCCGTCGAAGAAAAAGACGTTCGGTCCCTCCTGCGGCTGATCGCCCGCGGCGATCCCCTCGTATTCCCATTCATAGAGATCGCGGCTGGCTGCCGAGCAGGTCGTCGAGTTCTGCCGCTCGTCCTTGTACCACATCCGCCAGCCGCCGCCGGGCAGCTCGATGAGGCAGGGATCGATGATCCGTGAGGAGCCGAACGAGAGCGGTCCCACCCGCTTCCAGTAAAACAGGTCTTCCGAGACGTAGTGCTCGATGCGGGCATCGCCGCCCCAGTAGACGTACACGCCCTGAATGTAGGAAACGAACATGTGGTAGAGCTTTTCATCCCGGCTGTATACGACCTCCGGCGCCCAGAAGGTGTTGTGCCCGAACTCGAAATCGAGCTCGAGCGCGCCGCGGTAGTGCCAGTCCCTTCCGTTCGGGGACTCGGCGACGCCGATCGGCGAGCCGTAGCAGTGGGACACTCCCTCCACGAACTGATTCGCCCGCCGCTGGGTATAGAACATGTAAAAGAGGCCGTCCGATTCCTTCCGGATGACCGTAGGGTCCGCGGGACCGTTGTAAATGGGATCCTTGTAAAGAGGCGCGGGGATCATGGGAACCTCCGGTGTATATATATGCAATCCTATCGATATTATAGCACATCCTCTCCGGCGGTGTCAAGCCGCGGCAGAAATCCCGCGCCGCCTCTTGACTTTCCGCTCTTTTCGGGAGTATAATACCGGGGAAACGGGAACAACGGGGAATACGGAGGGAAAACATGATCGATCTTGACGCATATCTCGAGCGCCTGATCGCCGAATGCAGAGCGGCCTTCGGCGGGCGGCTCCTCTATGTCGGGCTTCAGGGCAGTTATCTGCGCGGCGAGGCAACGGAGGACAGCGACGTCGACATCATGCTGCTGATCGACCGTCTGACGGCACAAGACCTGGACGAATACCGGACGATCCTCGATAGGATCGGAAACGCGGAGAAATCCTGCGGCTTTCTGTGCGGCAGGGACGAGATGGCGCGGTGGAACCCGTTGGAGATCTGCCATCTGCGGCATACGACGAAGGACCTCTTCGGCACGCTGGAGAATTACCTTCCGGACGCGTCCCGGGCGGACGAGATCAATTTCGTGAAGCTCTCCCTCGGCAATCTGTATCACGAGCTTTGCCACCGCTATGTGCATGCGGACCGGGAGACGAACCGGAGGAAGCTGTGCCGCACCCTGAAGGGGCTGTTCTTCCTGATGCAGGATCTGTGTTATCTCGAAACCGGGACCTTCGCCGCGACGAAGCGGGAACTCAGTGAGCTGGTTTCGGAGGAAGACCGCGCCGTGCTCAGGCTGACGGAGACGCCGGACCCGCTCACCCCCGCCGATTTCGACCGCGCCTTCCGACAGGTGTTCGACTGGTGCCAAAACGCCTTTGTCCGTGCGAGCCGTCTCGGTTGATTTATTATGAAGGGGGAAACGCGGCTTCTTTGAAAAGAAGCCTGGCAAGAAACTTTCATACGACTGGTGCAGCTTACCGTTCAAAGTGCAGTTCGGGGTAATGTGCGGCGCACCGACGGGCAGAACATACACAGGGCCGCCGCATTCTCCGTTTTCGGGAGCAAATGCGGCAGCCCTTTCACTTATAATCTTTTTGCCCTTCTCTGAGAGAGGTGGATCCGGACGCCCGGGGTTTTGCGGCTCCGGTCGTGGCTGTGTCCGTCACGATCCGGCCCCCGTCAGGGTTTGCGTAATGATTTCGGCGATGATCTCTTCCGGCTCTCCGTCCGCCAGCTCGAGGCAGTAGGCGTATTCGTCATAGTTCCAAACCGCGGTGGAATACCGTCCGTCCGCACCGCCGACAACGACGCTGATCCCGGCGATTTCCGTCTCCCGCATTTCGGGGAAAACGGCGTTTGAGAGCGCGCGGCCGATGGGAGCCTTTCGCAGGACCGCGCTCTTGCCCTCCCCTGCCGCACTGATCCGCGCCGTTGTGCCGGAGGCTTCGTAAACGACGCCGTCCGCTTCAAACGGAAGGGCGCGAAGCTCTTCGACGGGGAATCCGACCGCCTTTTCGAGATCGGTCAGTGAGCTGTATTTTTCGAAACCGGCCGGATCCCCGACGACGGTCTGGGAGCCGGGCCCGTCGGTCGGCACGGGCGGGTCCGTGATCGTGGTGCCGCCGAAAATCCTCCAGATCAGCGTGCCGGCAAGCACGACCGCGAGCATGGCCGCGATCGGAAGAACGCGTTTCCAAAGCGGGCGGGTCGGTTTCCCGCGTTCAAGCGGAAGCTCCCCGTCCGGCGCGCGCTCCCCCGGCGCTTCCGGGGAGACGGAGGAGAGCTTTTCGAGCAGACGTTCTTTCATGGCGGGCGTCATTTCGATCCGATCCATGATCTCATCATACCGTCGTTTCAAAGTCGTACTCCTCCTTCAGGATGGATTTGAGCCGAGCCCTGCCTCGCGCCAGACAGGAACGCACGGTAGATTCGTTCTTCTGCAGAATTTCGGCGATCTGGGCGGTACTGTACCCCTCGTAATAATACATGTGTATCACTTCTCTGTACTGGACCGGAAGAGACTTCACGGCTTCCCACACGAAGGACAGATCCTCGCGTTCCTCCGCGATCAGCTCGTCGTTGAGCTCGTCGGTCACCCGGTATTGATTGTACCGGATCCTGTTTTTGCTCAGATTGCCCGCCACGCGCATCAGCCACGCGATTTCGTGGGTTTCATCGGCAAAGGACGGATTGGTTTTCAGAAGCTGAACGAACGTATCCTGCAAAACCTCCTCGGCATCCGCCATATTGTGAAGATAGGAATACGCGAGGCGCAGGATTTTCGTGCCGCATCGATTCAGAAGCCGCTCCGCTCTTTCGTTTCTCTCCCTCAGCTCACAGTCATCCGTTTCCGGCCGCACAAGCCCCGCGGCGGCAAGCAGAACGGCAAAAAAGCCGCGGGAACCGGAGCTGAGACGGGACTCAAATCTCTTCTCCCCGCCGCGCAAAAAGGGGAAAGCAAACCAAGCGGGCGGTCTTTTCAGGTTTTCCATTTTCGTCTTTCCGCACTCTCTCCTTCCCGGAGCGTCTCTCTGCGGAATTCCTTTCGTAACAGATAACAGATGGGAAACGTGAAACGTTGCATCACACGGATGATAATTCGGCGCAGTTTCCTCTCTCCTGCGGAGAAAAACCGTAAATTATTTTACCACATCCCTGAAAGAAAATCAATACATTCCGTCAAAACAAGGTCCGGGAATGCGCAAGACCGGGGCAAAAAGAAGCTCCGGGCCACGTTCTGCGCTCCTCCGTGACCGCCGCGGCGTTTCGCGGGCGTTTTCGGTTTTTCGCCCCGACGCTCTTGACACGTTTCGTTGAATCTGGTATAATGAAGAAAAAAACTGAAACGAACGGAGCGATCGCGATGCTGACACTGAATGCGCTCAGGGAATACGGCGCAGATGTAAAAGAAGGACTCGGCCGCTGCATGAACAACGAGGCTTTTTTCCTGCGCATGGTGGGAATGGCAGTCCGGGACGACAAAATCGAAGCGCTCGACGCGGCTCTGAAGCAGGGAGATCTCAAGGGGGCCTTCGAGCTTGCGCACGCCCTGAAAGGGATGTACGCCAATCTCTCGCTGACCCCGCTGTCGGCTCCCCTGTCCGAGATCACGGAAATTCTTCGGGCCGGGTCGGACGAGGGCGTCTCTGCTCTGATGAACGAGATCATTCTTCAGAAGCAAAAGCTGAACAGCATCGCCGCGGATTGACGGGAGGTTTTGCTCCGGTTTTTATCCGGGTTTCGTCTGAATTCCGATCCCGGCGCAACATTTCCCGCGGCCGGCGTGTATAGAAAGCAGCAGCGACCAGTCAAACCCGGGCACAGCGGTTCGGCGCGGCCGACCGCGCGGCGCGTGAAGATGCGGAAAGGATCTGTTTCCATGACAAAAAACAGAATTCTCCGGTTTTTATGCGCAGCCATAGCCCTCCTTATGATCGCGGGCTGCACGGAACCCATCTCGGACGACTCGGGGGAAGTCCTCCAGGACGAGACGCTCCCGGAAGAAGTCCAGCGGGACGCGGTTCCGCTGGCGGATTTTTTCGCCCAGTACCCGCAGGACCCCACGGGAACCTATCAGGCTCCCGCTCTGCTCCATGTGGAATATCACGCCGATAAAGCGAGCAGGATCGAAACCGCCAAGCTCGACCTCTCCATGGTTTCCAAAGGCGTCGTGGCCGTGAAGGCAACCTCGTCGAAACGGCTGAAATTCGTCATCGCGGTAAACGAAAACAATTACTACTACAACATCAAGAACGACGGCACGCCCTCCGTGTTCCCCTCACGTCCGGAAGCGCGACTTACAAATTCAGGGTGATGGAGAATACCACGGGCACCAAGTACAGGGAGATGTACTCCACGACCAAAGAGGTAAAGCTGGACGATCAGTTCGCTCCCTTTGTGCGCAACAGCGACTACGTCCCCTTCTCGAAGGATTCCGAATGCGTGAAAAAGGCGGCGGAGCTGGCCGCGCAGACGTCCGACGCCGTCGGTGCGGTCTCGAAGATCTATGAATACGTGACCGCAAACATCACCTACGACTACGTCAAGGCGAACACGGTGCAGTCCGGCTATATGTCGGATCCGGATGCCACCCTGAAGACCAAAACGGGCATCTGTTTCGACTACGCCGCGCTGACGGCCGCCATGCTCCGCTCCCTGGGAATCCCCACCAAGATGGTCTTCGGGTACGTCGATCCCGGCAACGCGTATCACGCGTGGAACATGTTCTACACCGCTGAAACGGGCTGGGTGACGGTGTCCTTCCAGGCTCCGAAAGACGAATGGAGCCGTCTGGATCTGACCTTCTGCGCCGGAGGGATCGACCCGGCCTACATCGGGAACGGCACGCACTACTCCGACGTGTATTATTACTGAGAAACTGAGAATAGGAAGCCGATATGAGCAAAAAGATACTTGATCCTCTCGGCGTGAGCGCGTTCTGCGAGAGCATGGCGATGATGGTTCAGTCCGGCATCCAGACCGACGAAGCGATTTCCCTTCTGCAGGGCAGCCGCGATTCGGCCTCCGGTCCGATGGAAACCGCGCTCCGTGAAATGAAGCAGTCCGTGGACGAAGGGGAGAGCCTCTCCGCGGCCATGGAAAAGAGCGGCGTTTTCCCGGACTACGCCGTGAAGATGATCCGGGTCGGCGAGCTTTCCGGGCATCTCGAGAACATCCTCTTCCGTCTCGCCCGCTACTACACGGACCAGAAGACTGTCGCGGACAAGCTGCGAAACGCCGTGACCTATCCGGCCGTCATGCTGATTCTGATCATTGTCGTTCTGACGGTCATGCTGACGACGGTCCTGCCGTCGTTCAAGGAAGTGTACGAGGCGATGAGCGGAAGCCTCGCCGCCTCGTCCTACCGGTACATCGGGTGGGCGAACGTCCTCTGCTGGATCGCGCTGGGCGTGATGATCGTACTTGCGCTCGCGCTCCTCGGCGGTCTTGTGCTGTGGAAAACCGGACACCGCGGACCAGTGGAAGCCGTTCTCCGGAGGATCCCGATCACCGCGAGAATTCTTGAATCGATGGGTCTGTTCCGCTTTACCGGAGCGCTCGGGACCTTTCTCGCGTCCGGCAGGCTTCAGGACGAAGCCGTTCTCGATTCCATCCCCATGACGGACTGCGCGCCCGTGGAGGAAAAGCTGAAAAAGGTCGTCCGTTCGATGGAAGAGGGCCACGGCATTTCCCAGGCCTCCTGCGACGCTGACCTGTTTGAGCCCCTTTACGGAAGGATGCTGCTTGCGGGCGAACGGAGCGGCAATCTCGAGGGCGTGCTGGGACGGCTGACGGAACATCTCGGGCAGAACTGCTCGGAGCTGGTGGACCGGCTGGTGAGCGTGGTCGATCCGATCCTTTCCGGCGTTCTGATGGCGACGGTGGGTCTGTCCCTGCTCAGCGTCATGCTTCCGCTGATCGGCATGATGAGCTCGGTCGGCTGACGGAGGGTCATCCATGTATTCGGATCGGAAAAAGCGTATTTGGCCATGGTTCGCCATCGCCGCGGCCTTGCTCGTCGCCGTCTTTTTGATCGCCGGGCAGATCGACCCGCAGCGGAGGGAGATCCGGGAGGAAGGCGCGGTCGCCATCCGCGAGCTGATCGAGCGGACCGCGCGGCAGTGCTACGCCGTGGAGGGCGTCTATCCTCCGAATCTGGCCTATCTCGAAGATCATTACGGCATCGAAATCAACAAAAAGGACTATTTCGTCAACTACGAAGCCTTCGCGTCGAACTTTCCGCCGAGCGTGCTCATAACGCCGAAGGGATCCACGCGGGCGTCGGAGATCTTGCCGTGAGGAAATACAAAGGGAGGGTATGCCGATGAAGCGGACGGAGCATTCGCCCCTCGGCTGGTATACTGTCGGGATCGCCGCGCTGTTTCTGGCGGGCTTTTTCCTTCTCGTGCTGTTCGGCTCGCTGACCTACCGGAACACGGTCCGCAGTCAGAGCCGCAATTATGACGCGCGCAGTCTGACCGCCTATCTGACCACGTCGGTCCGCGCGAACGATTCGGAAAACTCGGTTTCGGTTTACGATTCCCCGTACGGTACGGTGCTTTCCGTGGCGGACGGGGATTCCGGTTTTGCTTTTCGGATCTACCGATACGGCGGCAGTCTGGTGGAGGATTACGATCGGACCGATGCGGATCTCATGCCGGATTCCGCTGAAATCATCGGGAACACGGAGGTCTTTTCGGTCGAAGTGCCCTCAGACGGTCTTTTATCCGTGCGCACCGACGCGGGACGCGCTTTGATCGCCGTGCGGTCCCTGTGCGAAGGAGGGGCGGGAAAGTGAAAAAGCACATCACCCCCTTCTACATTGAAACGCTGGTTCTCGTGCTGGTCTTCGTCGCCGTGATCCTCACCCTCACGCAGGTGTTCGGAATGGCGAAGAAGCAGAGCGAGGAGGCAAAGCTGCTGACGGCGGCGGTCACGCTCGCGCAGAACGCGGCGGAGGCCTTTTCGGTCTCGGAGAACGACGAAAAACTCCTTGCCCTGCTCGACGAGGGCGGGAACGCGAACCTGAACTCGGCGGACGGGGCCGTCGAAGCGTTTTACGGCGCGGACATGAAGCCGGACCGCGGCGGCGTGCTGCGGGTCCGCGTCGAGAGGAACGCCGTGAGCCCCTTCTTTTCCGAAGGCGCGATCCGCGTGTTCCGCGCGGACACGGGCGGGGAGATCTACTCCGTCGAAACCGCCGCGACCTATGCTGAGGAGGAAGGATCATGAAGGACGTACCCGTCAGGCTCGGGCCGCTCGCTCTTTTGCTGGCCGTCATCAGCATCTGCATGACCGTGCTCGGCATTCTGACCTGCGTGACGGCGCGGGCGGACAAGAATCTCTCGGACAAATATGCCGCGACGGTTCGGGCGCGCTGTTCGCTCGAAAAAACCGCTCAGGAATGGGTGAGCGGATTCCCTGCGTCCGCCTCCGCGCCGGAGGAGGACGGCGTTTACAGACGTGATTTCGCAGACGGCGAGGGGATGATCCTGCACGCGGGCGTGAGGATCGGGCAAAACGGCCGCCCGGTCGTCGTCGAATGGCGCTTCGAGCGCGAATGGACGGAGGACACCTCCATCGGAAAACTGTGGGACGGCAAGCCCCTGACAGACGGGAGAGAATCATGAATATCGAAGAAATCCTGAGCATAGCCATTGACAAGGACGCCGCCGACGTATTCCTCGTGGCGGGCATTCCGGTCACGTACAAATGCAGCGGGCGTCAGGTCCGCGCCGGGGACGGGATCCTCATGCCGGAGCGCCTGAACGAGCTGATCCGCGAAATCTACACGATCAGCCGCCGGGATCCCCGGAACTTCGAGCGCGAGATCGACGACGACTTCTCCTTCTCCGTTCCGAAGCTCGGACGGTTCCGCGTCAACGTCTTCCGCCAGCGCGGATCGGCCGCGGCGGTCGTGCGGGTCATCCGCTTCGGCCTGCCGGACCCCGTAAAGCTCGGCATTCCGGAAAGCGTTCTGTCCCTCGCGGACGTAAAGAAGGGGCTCGTCCTCATCACGGGCGCGGCGGGGACGGGCAAATCCACCACGCTGGCCTGCATCATCGACCGGATCAACAACGCCCGGGACGGTCATATCATCACGATCGAAGACCCCATCGAATACATCCACCGGCACGGCCGCTCGATCGTCACCCAGCGGGAGATCTCCATCGACACGCCGTCCTATCTCGACTCCCTCCGCTCCGCCCTGCGCGAGGCCCCGGACGTGATCCTGCTCGGCGAGATGCGGGACTATGACACCGTCTCGGCGGCGATCACGGCCGCGGAAACGGGCGTCCTGCTCTTCTCGACCCTGCACACGGCGAGCGTATCCAACACCATCAACCGGATCGTCGACGTGTATCCCAGCGATCAGCAGCAGCAGGTCAAGATCCAGCTCTCGCAGATTTTGAAGGGCGTCGTGTGTCAGCAGCTTGTGCCGACGAAGAGCGGCGGGCAGACGGCGGTGTTCGAGATCATGAAGACAAATACGGCGATCCAGAACATGATCCGGGAAGACAAACTGCATCAGATCGAATCCGCGATGCAGACCGGCGCGGCGGAAGGCATGTGCACGATGGACGGCAGCCTTTTGAAGCTGTACCGGGACGGGATCATCACAAAGGACGTCGCGCTCGTCTATTCCGTCCACTACGAAAACATGGTGAAGCGTCTTTCCATGTAAATCCGGGAAAGGAGTTCTGTTCCGATGGAAGCGGTTCTGTACGCGGAAATTTACGCAGTCTGCATCATTGCGGTCGGCGTGCTGCTCTTTTGGACGCGGCGGCACGAAACCCTCTCCACGGAGGAGCTTTGGCTCAAGAGGACGCTGACCGTTTTCCTCCTCAATTTCGCCGCGAATTTCTGCTTCACGCTGGTCAATCGGATCTTCGTATGGGAGGGCGCCGCCCGCCCGCTGTCCTGGCTCTTCAAATCTCTGTATTTTCTGACGCTGAACGGCGGCATGTTCGTGTGGTGCGGGTCCGCGGCGACCGTCAGCCGGAACAGACAGGCCCGCGCCCGTCCACCCCGGTATCTGTGGTGGATCCTTTCGGCGCTCTCTTCCGTTCTGATTCTCGTAAACCTGAAAACGCACTGGCTGTTTGAGATCGACGCGGACCTCGTTTACCGGCGGCATTTTCTGTTTCAGGGAGAGCTCGCGCTGTTCGTCCTCCTAACGGCGGCGTTCAGTATTCCGCTCCTGAAGCACGCGCGGGCGGAAGCGGAACCCGTTCAGCGCTCCCATCTGATCCTGACCGCCTCCTTCCCCCTCTGCATGCTCGTGTCGCTGGCTCTGTCCTTCACGGGCGAGACGTTCCCGGTGATCTGCGTGTGCGTCACGCTGGAGCTGCTCTGTCTCTACATCGGAACGCTCAATCACCAGGTCTCGATCGACAGCCTGACGCAGGTGAACAACCGTCAGAATCTGTTCGGCTACATGAACTACAAGCTGAAAAACCATGAAGAGCCCCTTCATTTCCTGATGATCGACCTGGACGGGTTCAAGCGCATCAATGACACGTGGGGGCACCCGGAGGGGGACAACGCCCTTGTGACGCTCGCGGGCGTTTTGAAAAAGGCCTGCGGTCCGTTCCGGAAACGTCCGTACATCGCACGGTACGGGGGCGACGAATTCATCGTCGTGATGGAGGGCTCCGCGGACGACGCGGCGGCTCTGTGCGAGCTGATCCGCAAGACGATGGACGAGGCGAACCGCTCGATCGAAGCCTACGACATTTCCCTCAGCATCGGGGAGGCCGAATGGCGGGAGGGGATGACGCCCAAGGAAGTCATCGCGGAAGCGGACCGAGAGCTGTACCGCATCAAAAGCAGAAAACGGGATAAAAGATAGGAGCAGGGCATCGCGCCTTGCTCCTTTTTTGCGTCCCATACGAATCTCAGCCTAAAGGGGAAACGCGGCTTCTTGCAATGAAGCTCCGCGCAGTAAACTGCGCGGCAAGAACTTTTATACGAACGGATCGCACGCATCTGTGCGAACCCCGGTCGATCGGCCGCCCGCGCGGACAAAAGGTCATGCCTCCGTCAGCCGGGCAAAAATCTCTTCGTAATACGCTCGGCCGTCGTCCATAAGGATCCGGTTCAGCTCGGCGCGCAGTTCTCCGTCCTCCAGATAGGACAAAACCGGCGGAGAAAAGCGCGCTCTTTCTTTTCCGGTCATTCGCTGAAGCCGTTCTTCGACGGACATGCAGAGGGATTCGCCGTCCGGGCACTCTGCCGGGCACTCTGCCGGGCGTTCTGCCGGGCGTTCTGCCGGGTCTGCGGATGGGCTTGCGGCCGGGCCTGTGGCCGGGCCTGTGGCCGGGCGTTCAGCCGGGCCTGTGGTCGTGCGTTCAGCCGGGCCTGTGGTCGTGCGTTCGGTCAGCCATTCCGCCACCGCCGCCGCGTCCGTGAGTTTCCGGAACGGGGAGCGGAGGCGTTCGTACCCGGAGGGATCTTCCTCGGACTCCGCGTAGCTGCTGTGGTGACCGCGCGCGATATCGGCATAGATCGCCGTGGAGCGCCGCCGCGCGAGATCGTCTCCGCCGGAAACCGTATGCAGCCGGATGCGCCGCGCTTCTTCTTCGAGAAGGGGGCGTGTGTGCTTCAGGCGTTCCACGTTCATCTTGAAGAGGCCGAAATCGTGGTAGAGCCCGCAGTCCCGCGCGAGCTTCACAAGCTCTTTTTCCTTATCCGCGGGATCGTCAAGGGCGGAGAGGACGGGTATATCGTCGAAGAAGGCGGGGTCCTGCCGAAGGATCGCGAGGCACAGGGCCGCGATCAGATCTCCGACCGTACGGGAATGAACGTACAGATCGCCCGCGTATCGGGCCATCAGAAGCTCCGTGACCTCCCGGTAGGTGATCAGCCCTTCCGCCTCGTAAAAATCCGAACAGACCTTGATGAGCGTGTAGACAAACGAATCGTCGAACCGCTCGGGCGGGAAGCTTCTCAGAGTCTCCATCATTTTCCGGTACGCCTTGTCGAGGAACCGGATCCGGCTGTCGTCTCCCGCCAGCGACGGATTCTTTTCGAGGATATTGCCGTATTCGACCGCCAGCTCCACGTTGCCGTAGAGTCCCGCCATATCGTACTGATCCGCGGGGGTGGAGGATATCAGGCGCTGCAGCCGATCCACCGTCTCCTCCAGCGTGACGTATCCGCAGCTGTATTCCATGTCGTAATACGGCCAAAGCCACCGCACACTGGGATTTTCCGCCGCTTCCTCCGCCCGGAACACCTCATAGCAGGAGTCCAGCACCGCGGCGATCTCCTCCTTCGTCAGGGAGACGGTTTTCAGGGCGGAGCGGTTGGTGCTCATCTGCTGGTGGGTTTTGCGGATAAACAGATCCCACGGCAAACCGGGCGCGTTCCGGCGGTATTCTTCGTCCCGCAGGATCTCGAGCGTCCGCATGCTGATGTCGACCCGCTTCTTCCGGTTCTGCGTGCAGAGCGTGATGTTGGCGAGACAGCGGATCACGTATCCCCGCGCCGCCTCGTCCCCCAGCTCGCCGAAATAACGGAGATAGGACGCGGCTTCGGTGAACACCATTTCGTTGTAAAACCGGAAGCCGTCGGTCTGGGCACACTCCACGCCCGTCACGGTCCGGTTCAGATAGTATAACCCCATACCGAGCTTGTACAGCTCCCGGATGACGCCGTCGCGGTCCTTCCGGACGCGGCACAGGCTGAGGAGCGCGTCGTGGATCGTCACGTAAACGCCGCAGTCCAGATTGGTTCTCCAGTCCATCAGCTTCTCGGCGAACTCCTCCAGATCGCGGATGACCTCCGGTTCCGCCTCGTGAAGGGTATCGAGGGTCGGATAAAGGTGCTCGGACAGCAGAACGGCGTTTTCCTCCGCAAGGGCGCGCATCCGGCCGCCGCTCCGCAGCCGCTCGGCGTACCACTCCCGAAACCTGTCCGAGCGCGACGCGGCGAACTGCCAGATCGAGGCGATTTCCACGACGTTTCGGATATACTGCTCCTGATACGGCAGCATGATTCTTTTTCCCCTCCTTCTCTCGCCGAAATCGTACCGTTCAGCCCCGTGCCTGCTGAAGGACCTGCATCAGGGCGTTGATGTCGATCGGTTTGGCGATGTGACCGTTCATGCCTGCCTCGCGTGCCTTCGCAATGTCCTCGGCAAAGGTGTTGGCGGTCATGGCGTAGATCGGGACGGTCTCTGCGTCCGCTTTCCCCGAAGCGCGGATGCGGCGGACGGCTTCGTATCCGTTCATCACGGGCATCTGCACGTCCATCAGGATCAGAGCGAAGGTCCCTTCGGGCTCCGATGCGAAAAGCTCGACGGCCTCCTGCCCGTTTTCCGCCGCCGAAACGTCCGCGCCGGTCATGGAAAGGATCTCCATGGCGATTTCCCGGTTGATCAGATTGTCTTCCGCCAGCAGGATGCGCCGCCCGCTCAGGTCGGGATAAGCCGCGCCGCCGGAATCCGACACGTTTTCCAGCGCGGCGGCGATCCCCGCCTCCAGCGTGCGCGGGAACACGGGCAGCGGTATGAAATGACCGATGCCGCACCGCTGCGCCCGGTACTCGATCTCCGGCCAGTTGTCCTCGCTGATGAGGATCAGGGGCAAAGCGGGCCGGGATTTATTCAGGTAAGCGGCGATTCCCATCCGATCCCCGTCCCCGTCGATCCGCTGACCGAGGATGACCGCGTCGATCTTCTCCCCGCGCATGTCGGCGTCCGCCAGCGCGGAAAAAGCGGCTTCTGCCTCGGGCACCGGCACAAAGTCCGCGCCGAGGCTGCCGAACGTGCGCGCGTACATTCCGCACAGCTTTTCGTCCGCTTCGAGCACGAGCAGTCTCTTCCCGGCCAGCCGGTTGTCCCGCGCGCCGTCCGCTTCGGCGGAAAGCGGGATGCTGACGAAGACCTCCGTCCCCTCGCCCTGCTTCGAGCGGATATCGATCGTGCCGCCCATCGCGTCGAGGATCTTTTTGACGATGCTCATGCCGAGCCCCGTCCCCTCGATCTTCGACGTCGTGGAATCCTCCACGCGCTCAAAGGGAAGGTAAATGCGGTCCAAAAACTCCTTGCTCATGCCGATGCCGTTGTCCGCGCACCGGAACAGCAGGGCGCGGCGGCCGTTCCCCGCGTCCCGGTCCGAGACGGCGACCGTGATCTCTCCTCCGGGCGGGGTGTATTTCACGGCGTTGCTGATGATATTCACGTAAACCTGCCGCAGACGGAGCGCGTCGCCGAAATAAGCCTCGCACCGGACCCCGTCCGTGTCCAGACGGAACACATGGTTCTTCTGTTCGACAAGGGGCCTCACGATCACGAGGATCTCGTGAAGCAGATCCCCGACGGAGAACTTCTCGTTCACGACGCGCATCTGCCCCGAATTGATCCGGGACATATCGAGCACGTTGTTGATCAGGCTGAGCAGGTGGCTGCCCGCCGTTTCGATCTTGTCCAGCGCGTCGGAGACCCTCGCCTGTTCGTCGATGTGCTTTTTCGCCAGCACGGTCAGCCCCATGATCGCGTTCATCGGCGTCCGCATGTCATGGGACATGTTCGAGAGAAAGAATTCCTTCGCGCTGATGGTTTCCTCGGCCTCCCGCAGCTTTTCGAGAAGCTCCCGGCGCTCCGCGTCCCGTCCGCAGACAAGAAGCGTTTTTCCTCCCGACAGGGGTATTTCTTCCGTGATCTCATCTCCGCCAAATCCCGGCGTAGCGAAGAGTATTCCGCTCTCGTCCGCGACCGCGTATTCCCGTTTCATTCCGCGCTCTCCTTCTCCCTTTTTGTTATCCATTCCGATTTCCGCCCACCCGGCTGCTGCCCGGCTGCCTGCCCGGCTGCCCGCCCGGCGGCCGTCAGTCCCCGATCAGGCTTTCCAGCGTTTCATACAGATTGTCCGGATCGACGGGCTTGGACAGATGGGCGTTCAGTCCGGCCTGCAGGGACCGCTGCACGTCCTCGTCGAAAGCGTTCGCCGTCAGGGCGATGATCGGGATCGTTTTCGCGTCCGGTCTGTTCGACGCGCGGATCCTCCTCGTGGCCTCGAGTCCGTCCATCTCCGGCATGCGCATATCCATGAGGATCGCGTCATACCACCCGGGTTCGTGGGAGGTGAACATCTCCACGGCGATTTTTCCGTTGACCGCAAGCTCGGCCTTCATCTCGCGCATTTCGAGAACCATGGTGATGATCTCCGCGTTGATCGGCACGTCCTCCGCCAAAAGGATGCGGCGGTTTTTCAGATCGGCCTTCGCCTTCTTTTTTCCGACCGAAATCCCCTTGTGCCTCACGGCGGACTTGAACTCGTCCTTGACCGCGGCGGCGAACAGCGGCTTCGGAATAAAGCTGTCCACGCCCGCCTCGACCGCTTCGTCGTGAATGTCGTCCCAGCGGTATGCCGTCAGAATGATGATGGCGGATTCTGTCCCGATGATTTCCCGGATCCGGCGGGCGGTCTGCACGCCGTCCATCTCCGGCATTTTCCAGTCGAGCAGGATCAGATTGTAGGGATCCCGCCGCGCGTGGCGGAACTTCACCTTTTCGAGCGCCTCCGCGCCGGACGGGCACGTCTCAACGGGGATGCCGGCTTTTCCCAGCACCAGCTTCGCGTGTTCGCAGGCGATGGGATCGTCGTCGACGACCAAAACCGTCATGTCTTCCGTGCGGATGTCCTGATTCTCACCGCCGTCACGCTCCTCAGCGTTCATCAGCGTGACCTTGATGCGGAAGGTCGTGCCGACGCCCTTCTCGCTCTCCACCTCGATGGAGCCGTTCATCATTTCGACGATGTTCTTCGTGATCGCGAGCCCGAGCCCGGAGCTGTCGTATTTGCTCGTGGCGGAGGAATCCTCCTGCGCGAACGCGTCGAAAATCTTCGGCAGAAACTCTTTGCTCATGCCGATGCCGGTGTCCGCGACGGTGAACAAAAGCGCCGTCTGATTCTCGAACTGCGCCGTCCGCTCCACGGTCAGCTCCACCCTGCCGCCCTGTGGCGTAAACTTGACGGCGTTGCCGATGATGTTGATGAGCACCTGCTTGAGCTTCGTCTTGTCGCCGATGTAGCAGTCGTCGATCTCTCCCGTGATGCGGCAGGAATACTCCAGCCCCTTTTCCGCGCACTGACCGCTGAAGATGGTGTTGACCGACCCGAGCAGCTCGGAGAAGGAAAACTCCTCGTTTCTGAGGCTCATGCGCCCGGATTCGATGCGGGACATGTCGAGGATGTCGTTGATCAGACCCAAGAGATGGTCGGCGGCCGTTCCGATCTTTTCGAGATACCCCCGCGTCTTCTCCGGCGTCGCGGGATCGTTCAGGGCGATGCCGTTCAGCCCGATGATGGCGTTCATCGGCGTGCGGATCTCATGGCTCATATTGGAAAGGAAAACGGTTTTTGCCCGGTTGGCCTGCTCCGCGGTTTTCAGGGCATCGCTGAGCGCCTGCTGCTGCTCAAGTGCGGCTCTCGTTTCCGCGTCCACGTCGGCAAAACAGGCTCCGACATGATTCACGAAGCGGTCTTCGTCCTCGTCCGGGCGCCGGACGCCCGCGAATTTCACGATCTCCCACGACTCCCTGCCGTTCATACGGATCATATAACGGTACGAAATCACGGGACTGCCGCGCAGACCTTCGCGCACGGCGTCGGGATGGACGAATTTCAAAAATTCCTCCCGGAAGGGCTCAAGGATGTACCGCTCGCAGTAGTCGGTGACCGTTTCCAGATACTTGAAGCGTTCTCCTGCCCTGAGACCGGGCAGATCGGTCCGCGCCTGATAGCAGACGCCGTCGTTCTTGTCCAGTTCCAGATAATACACGCTCCGATAGTCGGAGGACAGGGCCCGGATCATGCTGTCCTGCTGCTGTGCCTGCTCCTTCTGTTCCAGAAGCTCCTCCTGCAGGGCGATGCGGTGTTCCATCTCCTCCTGCTTGACCCGGTGCTCCGTTTCGGCGGTTTCTTTTTCCAGCGCCAGCCGCGCGGTTTTGCGGTTCTGCAGGATGATATACGAGAAGACGGCGAGCAGCAGAACAACCGTCAGAAGGGACTGGATCGCGCTGCGCAGGAGAATGCCGTCCGAAATCGAGCCGATCTTTTCGCTGATGACGCTTTCGCGGATCAGGTAGGTCAGAAACCAGTCCGTCCCGCTGACGGGGACATAGCTGAGGGTCTCCCGGATGCCGTTATAGGTGAACGACACCTCGCGGCTGTTTCCGCTCGCGAAGTCCCCTGCGACCTGCTCGTAGGAATACCCCGGGTCGAAGGAGACGTTTCTCAAGGCGTCCAGCAGATTGGTCTCCGCCGCCTGACCGCCGAGGACCTGATTGGTCAGCGCGATGCCGTCCTTCGTGTAGAGGTTGCTGAACGTGGCGTCCGAGCTTTGATAGTCCATGGAAACGCCCGCGAGCATCTCCGACATGTCGATCGCCATGAAGCAGACCGTCAGGGTCTTGCCCTGAAACGGGACGCTGATCGGAACGGCGATTATGACCTGGCGGTTTTCGCTGCCCATGTCGAAAATGGAGATGTCCGGCTCGGAAAGCGTGCGGTAATCGAAGCTGTACGCGCCGATGTTGTCCTGCGTCCCCGTTGATGTGTAAATCAGCCCTTCGGTGTCGACGAAAGCGAACTTGTCCAGCGAATAAAGCCGCTTCATCCGGCTCTGGTAGGCTTCGAGAGAAGCCTTGTCTCTCAGATCCCCTTCGGTCAGAAGATCGATGGCGACGCGGATGACGCCGATCTTATCGCGCAGATTGTTTCCGACAACCTGTTCCCGCCGTCCCGCAAGCTCGTCCAGATACAGAAGGCTGACCGAGCGGGCCGCGTTTTCCGTGTCGACCTTCGCCCGTCTTCCCGTCCAGACCGTGCCGAGGACAAGGATCAGCATGAGCGCGACGACGCCCGCGACCGCGATGATGCGGCTCCGACGGTTTTTCATTCCGCGCCCCTCCCTTCATTCCTCTGTTCCGTGTCGTTTCTCATCCGTTCCGCTCTCCTCCCTGTGCGCCGAGGTACCTCCGAAGCAGCCTGAGCAGCTCCTCGGGCTGGAACGGCTTTGCCAGATGGGCGTTCATCCCGGCGTCAAGACAGGCTTTCACGTCCTCCGTATAAGCGTTCGCGCTCATAGCGATGATCGGGATGCTTTTGTCGAAGGCGCGGATCGCTCCCGTCGCTTCAAAGCCGTTCATGACCGGCATCTGGATATCCATGAGGATCCCGTCGAAGTCTCCGGCGGGCTTTTCGCGCAGCGTCTCGACGGCGGCCCGTCCGTTTTCCGCGCGGTCCGCCTCCATCCCGTACTGCTCCAGTACCATGCAGGCGATCTCGGCGTTGACGTCGTTGTCCTCCACGACGAGGATCCGCTTTCCGGCGAGCTCCGCGCAGCCGTCGTCCGGCTCCGCCGCGCCCTCGGCTTCTTCATCCCCGGCGGACTGCATCTCAAGCTCCACCGTGAATTCCGAGCCCTCGCCCAGCCTGCTTTTCACGGAGATCGTCCCCCCCATCAGCTCCACGATGCTTGCGGTGATGGCGAGGCCGAGTCCCGACCCCTGCACGCGGTTGATCGTCGTGCGCTGTTCCCGGGTGAAGCTGTCGAAGATATGGGGCAGATAGTCCTCGCCGATCCCCACGCCGGTGTCTCGGACAATGAAGCGGTAGCGGTGTTTTCCGCCGTCCGCCGCGTCAAGCTCTTCTGCGATCAGGGTGACGTCCTTTCCCTCGGGCGTGTATTTGATGGCGTTGCTGATGATATTGATCAGCACCTGCTCGAGTCTCAGCTCGTCCGCCAGCACTCTGAAATGCCGCACGCTCTCCCGGTGGTACCGGATGTTCAGCGCTTTCTGTCTGGCTTGCAGGGAGGTGATGTCCTCGATGCGCCGGAACACCGCGGCAAGATCGCAGGGCGCGGGGGAGAGCTGCATTTTTCCGCTTTCGATTTTGGAGATGTCCAAGACGTCGTTGATCAGGGACAGCAGAAAATGGCTGGCGGAGCTGATCTTATCCAGCGATTCCCGGATGGCGGCGGGGTCCCCGATGTGCTCGCGCGCGATGTTGGTGTATCCGACGATGGCGTTCATCGGCTTGCGGATGTCGTAGGACATATTGGCGAGGAAATCGTTCTTCGCGCTGGTTTTCGCGTCCGCCATCCGCTGTTTGTATTCCTGTTCCCGGCGCATCTGCGCGTCGATGTTGTTCGTGCCGACTATGAGATGCCGCCCGTCCTTGTCGTCGAGCAGCGTGGCCTTCATGCTGACCCAGACCGGCGTTTCCCCGAACATCAGCCTGTATTTCATCGTAAAGCTGCCGTCGCGCTCCACGATGGAAAGAACCTTTTCCCGGGTGAAGATCCCCATGAAGCGGTCGCGGTCGTCCGGGCAGATGATCCGGTTCATGTTCTTCCGGCTGACACCGAAAAAATCCTCCCCGGACTTCTCCACCTTGAGCGTATCAAATTCCTGCGTCGAGCTGTAGACGTGAAAATGATCGGTGTCCAGATCGACGACGTAGATGCTGAAAAAGTCCCCCGCGAGAGCCTGCGCCACGCGGCTGTACGTGAGGCGCTGCGCCTCCGCCTGCCTCAGCTCCGCCTGCTGACGCATCTGCTCGTCCACGCTGCTGATGCCGATCACCGCGTGACGCACTTCCTTTTCGATCATGCGGGTCACCTTCATGTGGACGTAGGTCGGGACCCCTTCCATGAGCAGGCGGAAGGTCATCGTAAAATAGCCGTGCGCGTTCAGGGAACGGACGATGTTCTCCTTGGTGAAAGTATCAAGGAAAAACTTCCGGTCCTCCTCATGGACGAGTTTCTCAAAACGCTCGCGGCTGAAGGAGATGAAATCGTCCCCCGCGTCGGGAAGCCCGAGCGACTTGAACTCCGGCGACGCGCTGTATTCGACAAATTTATCGCTTTCGGTATCGACGTAGTAGATGCAGAAATAGTCCGCCGCCAGAGCCTGCGCGATGCTCGTCTGGGAGACGTTCAACAGTCTTTCCATGATGCGAATCTCCTCCGATCCTCCGTTCCTCGATCAGTCCCCGATCAGATTTGTGAGTGTTTCGAACAGCGCGTCCGGTTCCACAGGCTTCGACAGATGGGCGTTGAGCCCGGCCTGCATGCTGCGCTGAACGTCCTCGTCGAACGCGTTGGCCGTCAGCGCGATGATCGGGATCTTCTTCGCGTCCGCGCGGTTCATGGCGCGGATCGTCCGCGTCGCCTCGAGTCCGTCCATTTCCGGCATCCGCATGTCCATGAGGATCGCGTCGTAATAATTCTCGGCGGACCGGGCGAACAGCTCCGTGCACACCCGCCCGTTTTCCGCCACGTCCGCTTCGATCTCCCGCATGCTCAGCACCATGACCATGATCTCCGCGTTGACTTTCATATCCTCGGCGAGCAGCACCCGCCGGCCTTTCAGATCCGTGCGGCTGCCGTCCGGGGTCCTGTTCTTCTGCTTGAGAGCCTCGCGGAATTCTTCCAGTACGCTTCCGGCGAAGAGGGGCTTTGGGACAAAGGTGTCCACGCCCGCGCTCCTGGCCTCTTCGGCAATGTCGTCCCAGTTGTACGAGGTCAGGATGATGATGGGGGTTTCGCCGCCGACCACAGCCCGGATCTGCCGCGCGGTCTCCACGCCGTCCATCTCCGGCATCCGCCAGTCCAAAAGGACGAGATCGTAATCCTCGCGGCGGGCATGGCGCAGCCGGATCATTTCCAACCCTTCCCTGCCGGAAGAAGCGGTCTCGCAGCGCACGCCCGCCTGACCCAAAACGATCTGCGCGTGTTCGAGGGCGATGGGATCGTCGTCGACGACCAGAACGCTCATCTCCTGCGTCCGGATCTCTTTCTGTACGCCGCTTGTGTCCTTGTGCTCGGATTCGCCGAGCGTGACCGTTACGGTGAAGGTCGTGCCCTTTCCCTTTTCGCTCTCGACCTCGATGCTGCCGTTCATCATTTCCACGATGCTCTTCGTGATGGGCAGACCGAGGCCCGTGCTTCCGTATTTGTTGGTGGAGGAGGCGTCCTCCTGCGAGAAGGTCTCGAAAATATGCGGCAGATACTCCCGGCTCATGCCGATCCCGGTGTCCGAAATCTTCAGGATAAGCGTCGCCATTTTTTCGAGCCGGGGTCCTTCCTTGATCAGGCAGGTCACCCTCCCGCCCGGAGGCGTGAACTTGACGGCGTTCCCGAGGATATTGATCATGACCTGCCTCAGCTTCATGGCGTCGCCGATATAGCAATCGTCGATCCTGCCCTCGGTCCGGCATTCGTAAATCAGTCCCTTTTCGCCGCACTGTCCGCTGACGATCGTATTGACCTGTTCGAGGCATTTCGAGAAGGAGAATTCCTCGTGCTTGACGATCATCCTCCCGGATTCGATGCGGGACATGTCCAGAATATCGTTGATGATGCCGAGCAGGTGCTGCGCGGAATCTCCGATTTTGAGAAGGTATTCGCGGATCCTGTCCGGCACGCCGGGCTCGTTCAGGGCGATGTTGTTCAGTCCGATGATGGCGTTCATCGGCGTGCGGATCTCGTGGCTCATATTGGACAGGAACGAGGTTTTCGCGCGGTTGGCCTGCTCCGCCGCGGTGAGAGCTTCCTTGAGCGCGCGGCTGCGGGCAAGGGATTCCCGCATTTCCGCGTCTATTTCCGTAAATCCGACCCCGACCGCGTGCACGATGTGATCGTCCCGGTCGCCGGGGCGGCGCACGCCCGCCATCCGCAGCATTTCATAGCGGTCCCTGCCTTCCCTGTGCACGAGGTACCGGAACGCGATGATATTTTCCGCCGCCAGAGCTTTGCGGATGTGATCCGGGTCGATGTAGCGCATGAAGTCCGCTTTGTATACGTGGTCGACGTAGGATGCGCGGTATTCCGAGAATCGCTTGTGAAAGGGAAAGTGAACGCCCAACGGCGTTTCCCGCGCGTCCTCGGAATCCGCGCGGTAGCAGACGGCGTCGTTCGCGTCGAGATCCACGTGATACACGCTCCGGTAATCCGACGCCATCGCGGTGATCATAGCGTCCTGCTCCTTGCGGCGTCTCTCCTGTTCGAGGAGCTGCGCCTGAAGCGCGAGACGTTCCTCCATCTCGCGCTGCTTCGCCCGGTTCTCCTTCTCCTCGGCCTCGCGCAGGGCCTGCTGAACGGCCTGCCCCTGCCGGACGTCGGCGTCCACGTCCTTAAATCCGCAGACGACGCCCATCCTGCCGCCGGGCATATTGACCTTCGCGAATTCGATGCGGTAATACCGCTCGGATCCGTCGTCCGTTTTCCGGAGGTAGTTGATGTTGTACTGCGGCCGGTCCTTCAGATTGCTCACGATCACGGGCAGGTCGAGCTCCCGCGTGAGCCGCTCTCTGTCGCATGCGGCGACCATCGTGCGGATATAGGCGTCCTTCGCCTGGGAGAAGGTCATTTTCCCGAGAGCCTCGCGGATCGGCGCGGCGTGATCGGTTTCTCCGGCAACGTCGCCCCGGTACAGGGAGAAGCTCTCCGTCTCCACGTCGTTGATCAGCCACATGGTGTGGTACGATCCGCTCAGCGCTTCGATCACGGCGCTGCGCACCACCATGTCCGTTTCCATGCGCTGTCTTTTTTCGGTGATGTCCGAAATAAAGACGTAATAGACCCCGCCGTATGCCTCCGTTTCGGAGTAGTGCCCGTAGTCGTCCACCCAGCGGACGGCTCCGTCCTTGCGGACGATGCGGTATTCCACATAGTCCATGTGGTCGGCGTTTGCCTCGATCTGCTTGTTGATGGACGAGGAAACGACGGCGTAGTCCTCAGGATGGAGCATTCCCTTGAAGGTAAATCCGGTCAGCCTCTTGAAATCCTCCAGATCGTCGCAGCCGAAAATGCCGCAGCAGGCCTTATTGGCGTAGAGCAGTTCTTCCGGCGCCTCGGCGCGGTAGATGAAGAAGCCCCCCGGCATATGGCTGCCGATATCCTCCACGAAAGCGAGAGTTTCCGGGGTGAGATCGAATTGTTTTCCGAGCATGGCTGTATCTCCTTGTCCCTATGCGGAACCGTCGTTTTTCTCAATAAACGGCGCAGCCGGTCTCTTTCGACTGCTTCTGCCGGCGCAGCGCGGCGTCCGCGTCCTCGAAGACGTCACCGCGCGGGTCGGCTCTGTCCGAGAAGGCGACGCCGAAGCTCAGGGTGACGGCGTCCTCCCCTTCGGGAGCGTTTTTCAGTACGTCGTTGATCCGTTCCGTTTTGTCGAGCACCAGCTTCCGCATGGAGCTGTTCATGCGCGACATGATGACGGCGAATTCATCCTCCTGCAGGCGGCATACGCTGTCGACGGAGCGGAAGCTGTCGCGCAGCGCCTCGGCCACCCTTTGGAGGAGGCGCTCCGCCCTGACTTTCCCGTATTCCTTCCGAAGCGTCCCGTAGCCGTCCACCGCCGCGAGCATCACGGCGATGTGGTCGTGGTCGGAGTCACGGAACAGAACCTCGAAGGCGCTGTGGTTGTACAGCCCCGTCAGCGGATCGTGCATGGCTTCGTATGTAAACTCGTCCACCGGCCGAACGCCGCGCTCCGCCTTTTCGTCCGCGGGCGTGTCCGCCCCTTCCTCGTCCAGATTCCGCACGTACGCCTCGAACTCGTCGGCGGGCAGGGGCTTTGAGAAATAGTAACCCTGAATGATGTCGCAGCCCATCGCCTTGAGGGTGAACGCCTGCTCGGCGGTCTCCACGCCCTCCGCGATGGTGGGAAACTCGAGGGACTTCGCCAGCCCGACGACGGCTTTCAGGAGTCTTGTGTCCTTCCGCTCGCGGAAAGCGGAGCGGATGAACTGCATGTCCAGCTTCAGCGCGTCGATCGGCAGGGAGGTGATCATATTCAGCGAGGAATAGCCCGAGCCGAAATCGTCCATTTCGATCACGAAGCCTTTATCCCGCAGGGAGTTCACGACGAGGATGATCTGTTCGGCGTTGTCGGTGTACGCCGATTCCGTGATCTCGAGAAGGAGCTCTCTGTGGCTGATGCCGGCCTCCTCCACGATCGTATCGAGCTTTTTGAGCAGCGCCGGATCGTTCAGATCGATGCGCGAAACATTGACCGAAACGGGGATCGTTCTCCCGAGCGTCTCCTTCCAGGTCCGGATCCGGTTCGCCGCCTCCCGCCAGACGTAGGAATCCAGTTCCCGGATCAGCCCGTTCTGCTCGAAGAGCGGGATGAAAACGCCGGGGGAGATCATGCCGAGCTTCGGGTGACGCCAGCGGACGAGCGCTTCCGCGCTGTTCAGCACCGGCTTTTCGGCGCGGATGTCAAATTTGGGCTGATAATGCAGGGTGAACTGCTTTTCCCGGATGGCGGCGCGGAAATCCTCGAGGAGCTGTTCGGCGAAGAGCTCCTTCTCGTGCATGGCAGCGTCGTAAAACCCGATCGCGTGGGAATAGCTGTTCTTTACGGTATCCACCGCCTGCTTGGCGCGGTCGAAGCGGTGTTCGATGTCGATGCCGCGGTCCGTTTCGGCATATACGCCCATGCGGACGCGGACCTGGTACTCCGCGTTCATGTCCACACTCGCGCGCTCGAGGATCTCGCCGTAATCGCCGCGGTGCGCGCAGTAGATCAGGAAGGTGTCGCTTTCCCTGCGGCAGAGGATGCCGTCGGATTCGCTCACGACCTCGCTGAGCTTTTCGGCGACCTTTTTCAGCACTTCATCGCCGAAAACCCGTCCGTAGCGCTCGTTGATCATGTGGAAATGGTTGATGTCCAGCATGATCGCGTCCGTCGGCGTGTCGGGATGATAGGCGTCGAACTGCGCCGCGTAGCGGTAGAAGAACTCACGGTTGTACAGCCCCGTCAGCTGGTCGCGCTCGGTCCGGAGGATGGTGTCCCGGTCCTCGAAGAGCTCGATCGTGCGCCGGATGCGCGCCAAAACGATCTCCTGCTTGGGATAGGGCTTTGAAATAAAGTCCGTCGCGCCGAGCCCGAGGCATTCCACCTCCGAATTCTGGTCCGCCGTCATGACGATGACGGGCAGGCGGGCGGTCCGCTCGTCCGATTTGATCCGGCGCAGAATGTCCATGCCCTTCATATCGGGCAGGTTCAGATCCAGCAGCAGAAGGCTCAGCGCGCCGTGCTGCACTTCAAGGATCTCCAGCGCCTGGGCGCCGGTCTCCGCGAAACTGACGTCATAGGTCTCGCTGAGCATGAACCCGAGGATCTCCCGGTTGATCATTTCGTCCTCGATCACGAGGATCCTGCGTTTCGCGTTGGCGGAACGGAAAGTCAGATTGCTGTCAGGCATATCGCATCCTCCTGTTATGAGTGTACGTTTCTTTCACGGGTCAGCCGCGCTCACACGGCCGCGCCCGCTCTCCTGCAATGATTCTTATGCGTGTTTCTTATGCGCGCGTATCGGCGCGCGGCGGATCCGGCGCCGGTACGTTTTCGGGTTCTGCCGTCATTGTGCCCCTTCTTTCCCGGAGCCGGGGCCGTCCGAAAGCAGGTTTCCGATCGTCTCCATCATCTTCGGGATATCGTAGGGCTTGGCAAGATGGCCGTTCATTCCCGCTTCCATGGCGACGGACCGGTCTTCCTCAAAGGCGTTCGCCGTGACCGCGACGATCGGGACGGAGGCTTTGCGCCTGTCCTCCAGCGCGCGGATCTGCCGCGTCGCCTCATAGCCGTCCATGTGCGGCATCTGAACGTCCATCAAAATGATATCGTAGGTTCCGGCGGGGGAGTTTTTCATCCGGTCGACCGCCTCGACGCCGTCCACCGCCAGATCGACCGCGAAGCCGTGTTCCGTCAGGATCTCCGTGGCGATCAGCCGGTTCATCTCGTTGTCCTCGGCGAGCAGGAGGCGTTTTCCCGTGAAATCATGCGCCGCCGGGCCGTCCGCATCCGTTCCGGCCTGTGCCCCGATCCCGGAATCGTGCCGGAAGGGCTCAGCCAGAGCTTCCCGGAGCTCGGACAAGAAGAGAGGCTTCGAGCAGAATGAGGTCACGCCCGCCTCGCGCGCCTCTTCCTCGATGTCCGCCCAGTCGTAGGCGGTGAGGATGATGATCGGCGCGTCGTTCCCGATCACGCGGCGGATCCGCCTTGCGGTTTCGATCCCGTTCTGATCCGGCATCATCCAGTCGATGATATACACCCCGAACGGATCGGCCTGATCGAACGCCTCCTTCGCGCGGATCACGGCCTCCTTGCCGTAGTTTGTCCAGTCGGGACGCATTTCGATTTCCCGCAGCATGGAGCAGACGGACAGGCAGGTGTGGATATCGTCGTCCGCCACCAGCGCGCGCGCTCCCTTCAGGTCGGGGATCGGCTCGACGGCCTTCGCCGACCCGGCGATCCTGCACGGGAGATCCACGATGAATTCGCTGCCCTTGTGCTCCTCGGAACGGACACAGATCGTGCCGTTCATCATATCCACGATGTTCTTCGTGATGGCCATGCCCAGTCCCGTGCCCTGAATGCCGCTGACCGTGCTGGTCCTTTCGCGGGAGAAGGCCTCGAAGATCGTCTTCTGGAACTCCTTGCTCATGCCGATCCCGTTGTCCTTGATGCGGAACTCAAAATCGGCGTATCCCGCCCTGGCGGAGGCTTTCTCGATCACACGGAAGCTGATCGTGCCGCCGGCGGGCGTGAACTTGATGGCGTTTGAGAGAATGTTGAGCAGCACCTGATTCAGTCTGAGCTTGTCCGTGACGATATCCTCGTGCACCACGTCCTGCGTGTCGATAAACAGATCCAGCTGCTTCGAGGTGACGTTGGAATGGATAATAGTCCTTAGATCGTGGATCACGTCCGGAAGATGCACGTCGCTCTCTTCGATGGTGACCTTGCCGCTTTCGATGCGGCTCATGTCCAGAATGTCGTTGATCAGCGAAAGAAGATGCTGTCCGGAGACGGAGATCTTGCCGAGGTAGTCCCGTACCTGTTCCCGGTTGTCTATGTGGGAAGCGGCGAGGGCGGTGAAGCCGACGATCGCGTTCATGGGCGTGCGGATGTCGTGGGACATATTGTTCAGAAACGCGGTCTTCGCGCGGTTGGCGTGTTCCGCCGCGACCAGGGCGACGGACAGGGCGTCCTTGCTTTCGGCGAGCTCCGCGTTTTTCTGTTCAAGCTCCTGCCTTGCCGCTTCCTTCTCCCGGACCTTTGCCTTCGACAGCCGCGCGTCGCGCACGAGCAGGAAAATCACCAGCGCCGCCACCGCGAGAATGATCGTAGCAAACAGCGCCATGTGATCCCGGAGCATGTCGCCGAGCCCGTAGGAGTACAGCGCGCCGGTATAGCGGTACGAAATGTTCTGGGCGTAGTCGCCGCCGATGACGTTCACGCCGCGGTTCAAGAGCTTGAGCAGTCCTTCGTTTCCGATCTCCACGCCGAAGCAGCGGTCGTCCGTCCGGGAGGACTGGCGCATGGACAGTCCGCTGTACCGCCGGTTTTTCAGAATATCGTTGGCGCGCAGACCGTTCAGGGTGGTGCAGCCCGCATCGCCGGAGAGCACGGCGTCCAGGCAGTCGTCAATGGAGGGGTAAAACACGATCTCGGCGTCCGGGAAATTGGCGCGGACGTAGTAATACTGCATCCGGTTGTTTGCGTTGACCGCGAACCGCCGGAGCGTGTTTTCCCCGAACTCGCCCCGGAATACCAGCTCCGTGGAGGCGGAAGCGACCGGATTGGACTGGTAGATGCCGTTTTCCTCGGAATAGTAGAGCCCTCCGCCCACGGGGAACGCCGTGTCGATCAGCTCCGCGTTCAGGTCCGCGATCATATCGTCGTAGCTTTGGTATCCCCGGTACGAGACCTCGAGCTCCGTGACACCGAGCGCTTTTAAGATCTCGGGAACCACGTCCCTCACGACCCCGGTCACCTGTCCGTCTTCGTCCGTTCCGCTGTAGGGCATATAGTTTTCAAGATAACCGACGGAGAGCGCGTTGTGTTCGCTCAGCCATTCCTTTTCCGCGGCGGAAAAAGCCCGCGTCGTCACGCTGAGGGAGTAATACTTGGCGCTGAGCGAGCTTACGTAATTCGGTTCCTCCTGAAGCAGCTGCGTCTGCGCCGCGTTGAGCTCGGCAAGCAGATCGGGGCGGTTCTTGGCGACGCACAGATAATACTCGGACGAGCCGAAGGAGGTCAGCACGGCGGCGTGTTCCCTTCCCCGCGCGCCGTCGCTCTCCGCCGCGACCACGTCCAGCTTCCCCGCGTCGAACGCCTCGAAGAGCTCCGTATAATCCGCGTACGGAACGACCTGCGCCGCGACCCCGCGTTCTTCGAGAAAACCGTTCAGAACGCCGACCATCGCGCTGTCCAGCACGCCGATCTTTTTCCCCTGAAGCGACGCGGTGTCGGTCGTGATGTCCGGATCCGAATCGTGCTTGAGCAGATAATAGGATTCCCGTCCCATCACGGCGTCCGGGTATCCGATCAGCTCAGCGCGGTCTTCCCGCCACGCGAGCCCCGCGAGCAGGTCGATCTCTCCGTCCAGAAGCATCTGGTAGAGCTCGCCGAACCCGCCGTAGACGTATTCGTACCGCCAGCCCGTATATTCGGAGAGCTTCCGGTAATACTCATACGCGTATCCGGTTTTGACCGCGCCGTCCTTCGCGCCTTCCTGAAAGACCTCGTTTTCATAGTAACCGACGCGGACGGCGGCCGCCTCGTCCGCCGCCCCCGCCCCGAGGGGAAGAACGGCGGCGAGGAGCAAGAGAGCGCTCACGAAAACCGCGAGAAAGCGCGGTATGGACTTCTTGTTGTTGTGCAGGTACATCCGTATTCACCTCTCCCGGCGGAGACCGGCGTCACCGTGCCGAAGGCTTCTTCCGGCGCTGCCGCACGGCAAACGATGCTTATATTTCTCTATTTTAGATTATATCACAGCTTTATGAAAATTCTGTGAACGAAAGGCGTTTCGGGCGTTTTTTCATACGTCGGTCAATCGGACGGAAAGCCGCTCCGGCACGAGCCGTCCGCCGAACCCGTCCGCACGCCGCATGCCTCTCGTCCCGTCCCTTTGCGGAGCGAATTCCGCGCCGGTCCGCACGGGGACAGGTGCGGCTTTCCGCAGATTTCAAAAGGCGGGAAGACCGCC
>JAEEGL015682252.1_pt1 | contig 29998 bp, 40 predicted proteins | sample 9134231 | NCBI WGS metagenome assembly JAEEGL01 (sample SAMN16246548, study PRJNA631951) | gut metagenome | biome: gut microbiome; feature: rumen; material: fiber-attached | host: Bos | place: Iran: Karaj | collected 2018-10 | reverse complement strand
TTATAACAATTTCCTTTCCTTTTGTTACGTCAAACAATCCGAAAATTTCAGTCAAAACATATATTAAATTGTTTTTTTGAACTAAACTATTTATACTTCCTGTCTGTGAAATATAAATTGGTTTTTTCTTAGATAAAAGAGTATGATTTAATACACTTATTAGAGGTTTCATGTTGTTATCAACATATATAATATCTGGTGTAATATCTGTAACCCAGTCTGTAAAATCTTCTGTGTTTATAATTTCAGAAGGTAAATATTGTAGATTAGGAAAAACTTTACCAACAAGCCACGCATCCCCCATTATAGCTAATTGGTATATTGTATCATTCTGAATTAAAATAAATGTATTGCTATCTCCAATATTAAGTTTACTAAAATTAGTTATATTATATATAGCTTTAGTATCATCATTAAATGTTGCAATAACACAGTTAGTATTAACATAGATTTTATCAACTGATTTACCAGAAAAAATATTTGTAGCGGTATACTGTCCATCTAAATCATAAATGCCAATTTCACCATTTTTTTTATATACAAACTTATGTCCGGTAACACCTTTTATTTCTGCACCTTCGGGAAGTCCAGAAAGGTCTATTTCCATATCCGGTTTAGGCATATAAAGAGTCTTAGGTTTCTTGTAATACTCAATGAGTATTTCGTTAGGGTTACCAAAAATAAATATTTTTCCGTTTCTCATTTCATAAGAAAGGTGGTGTATACCGTTGTTATCGGCGCGGCGGTTGATAGTCTGTAAGTTTCCATTATTCCACAAGAACACGCCTTTAAGCTGCCAGAAGTCACTAGGTAACTCAATCTCTTTTTCTTTGGTGTGGAATGACTCTACAAAGGAATTATCACCCATGTTGATTAACTTTTCATAGAGTCCTATATAACTTTCATTGATACAGTTTATAGCTTCATTCCAGGTTATAAAGTCTGTACCTTCCAAATCTGCTAACTGTTTAGCGCGTCTGAATAAGTCACTAGTTTTATATGTAATCATATTTTAGATCTCCTTACCATTCTTTTTCTTTATTTATGAAAGGCGCATTTATAGCCTTTTTAGATACTTTATCAATTAGTACAGCGTCAGGAATTGAGCCGACACTGAGAGCAGCAATTTTGAAAGGTGAAATAATATTAAAACTTATTCCTAGTCCTCTCTGTTCTTTTGGCTGATACCTTACATAAATAGTATCTGTCTTGTTATCCCATTCAGAACTATTTATCTTGAATGTTGTTTTTTCTGTACTCTTACCTTCATTGGAAATTGTTGTAGCAGTTACCTCAATGTTTCCGCTTTCATGTTCTGGACTAAAGAAGCGCATATATAAACAGTCATTTATTGTTACAAGTTCATTTGTAGAGCCATAGAACATTGTTTCAAGTTCAATATTCTGTTTTGTATATCCTGTATCTGCTAAAGACTTGTAATATTTAATATACTTGTAACTAGGGTGTACTTCGTCATCATGGTATAAAACAACACCTTTCTCTAAAAGGAATAAACCATCACAAATAAAGTCTATCTGATAAATACCAAACAGAGAGTAAACAATAACTCCAATATCTGTGAATAAGAAAATAGAGTGAGTTGAAGGGTTATATTTATAACCTCTAACTTCACTTATCTTATCAACAAACTGTTTTGTATTTAGAACATTGGCACCGGTAAAACTATAAATAGTTCTGTTTGTCTCAGAAAAGAATAACGCTTCATAAGGTGTACCACCGCAGAACTTCATACCCTGTACACTTACAATTGAATAAACCGAAGCAACAACACCGTTAGCAAACTGTATAGCGAATATCTGATTATTTATAATACCGTAGTATTGACCTTGCAGAATAAATACATCTTCAAGATTTTCAATGAGTGTACCCAAATAAAAACTCATAACCACTTCATTGTTATATTTTGAAAGCTGATACACATTACTTCCAAACTTGATAAGTACATCATTACCAAAACTAGAGAAAGTCTCACAAAATAAAGATGGTGAATACTGAACGTTTCCGTTAGCATCAATAGGGAATGGTAAACCTTTAAGTTCTTCATTTATAAAATAATTTGCACTTCTTAAACCACTGTAACCGATTGAGCCACTATAAATAATTTCAGAAGCAGTACCAATATAAACATTAACAACACTCTTTGAGCCAGTAAGAAAACTTCTGTAACTTGTATGAGCATTATCATATATTGATACAGGATTTAATATAATTGAACTGTTATCTTTCTGGTTATACTCATTGATAGCAAAACCGATATAATAATTATCATAAGTATTGTCTCTGTTGTAATATGATCCTACTGTAAATGTAGAGTCATAAACCGGATAGAACATAGGAGCAAAATTAAGCAGCTTATTGCGTTTATAGTCATAAGCATTCTGTAAACTGTCAAAGTTAGTAACAATCTGATTTTCTATTACTTTAAGACTAAATAACCCATGTTTAAGACAATACCATTTTCCGTTTTCTTTGTAGTATAAACGTTCATCTACATAGCCGTATCTTGTAGATTGTGAGTTTCTGTAATAAGTCAAACTGTTAGCTTTTACAGTATTAAACTCAGTCAATAATACATTCTCTCCACCAATAGCAGAAAGGTTATTATTATTAAAATACAGTTTGAAAGTATCGCCTAAAGAAACAGTATCACCTAAGACATATCTGCAAGCACCTCTAGTACTTCCTTTGTAATCATATTTATAAAAACTAAAACCTAATACAGCTTTACTATTCATTGTATTATGAATAGCCATATAACCAGGAGTCAAAGCGCCCTGAAAGTCAAAGCATCCTAAAAGACTTGTAAAAGTTCCGTTATCAATAACTAAATCTCTGTCGAATGCTACACCAGAAGCAATACTATAATTAGCCGCGTTAGGATATCCGCTATCCTGTGAAGTTGTAAAAGTTACTTTTGAACTTGCATAATACAAGTCACTAAATGTTACTTTAAGCGCTCCACTTGAACCACTTACAGTATCGTCAGAGCTTGCACACTTCAAAATTGCTTTATTATATGGGTATGATAAAAAGTGATAGTTTTTAAACTTCTTAAAGAAAAGTCCTGTATCACCAAAAGCAGTAACACCATTTGCAAGTAATGTTAATTCACCTTCTGAGTCAATTGAGTAGGCATTACAATAGGTTGTACTGTTTCCTAAGTTATCTATTCCGGCATAAAATACAAGTATCTGTGAGTGTGTTGCGTCATACATAATTGATACTGGTGTATCCATATCAACAAAGCCACTGACATTTATATTTACATCTGAGATAACCGTAGAGCCATCTAAAACAAGTAATCTTGCAGCATTATTAAAAGCACAAACAAAAACAAAATATCTGACACTGTTAATTTCAATGAAAATACCTGTTGTGTTATTAAAACAAATTAAGTCCTCTTCATATTCTGAAAATGGCAATAAATTATTAAATAAAGCTGTAACACTTGTTCCCGTTTTGTTTCTCTGTAACTTATAATACCATTTATCACTTTCATATACTTTTATGAGCTTGTATGTATCATTAAAATATCTGATTGTATCGGTTGTGTTTTCAAGTTCTTCTCTTTCCCAGAATACGCGGTTAGTAGGAAAGCGCTCTACATAAACATCATTTTTAAAAAGTCCGTTCTGTGTTATATGATAAATATTACCTTGTGGATCTATAAAAGTTCTGCTAGGACTATCTAAAGTATTATCATCCTTTACAAATAAATTACTCAAACAACCGCCAACAAACGGAGCATTATTTTTATTAAATCCACTGTACTGTTTTATTTCTGCATCGTATTTGTTTAGGTTTAATTCTGCTCCCTGTAATTGAACTGGATAAATATTAGCCTTAGAGTTTGCCATATAGTATACCTCTAAGGTTATTAGTTATCATCGTTCTTTTTCCTTCGGTTTTTCTTCAATTGGTTTTTCTTCTTCTGTTTCTTCATCACCACCTTTTATTTCTCTAGTTGTTGTGTTTGGTGAAAATACTATGTTATTAAATGTTATTCCAGATGGTGCGGTTGTACTAGTTTCAATACTAATAAGATTACCTTGAAAGCGAATGAAAAAACCACGATAACCTCTATGATATATATATAATATACCATTACTTAAATCGACATAAATACCATAAAGATAAGCAAATAAAGTTCGAGTGTTGAATGGGTCTGTAGGGTGTGCTTCTCCCGTTTTTGCATTTATATAATATTCTTCTCCGTTATAATAAGTCATTATAATTCCATAGTAATCGTTAGAAGTAACCCCCCAATTTGTTGTTGAAAATCTTACTGTTGTATATCTATCTATTCCATTCGCATTATGTATAAGACAATAATTCTGTCCTATATGTGCATTTAAATCATCTGAATTTGTAAACCTTCTCCAATTGATAGCGATAGACCACACACTTTCTGTCCATTCTAAGTAACGATAATAGATATCATTATTTGTACTCTGATTGCAATAATACAACTGTACAACTCTATTATTAAGACTATTTGCTCTTGAAACAACTATTCCTCTACTCTGTACAGGTAAATCTAAAATTGTTGTTGAATTGATAGTATAAGACTTTTCTTGTCCTGCTCCTAAAGTCGGGCAAATTGATACTAAAGTATTTTCCCATAATTCTGCTTTATCATAATTTATTAAAGCATCCGCAACACCGCCACTTGTAACCGGGTTATCGTTGCCATTCTCAACAACATTTACAACATCGCTTTTCAAAACATATTTTTCAATTTCTTTATTTACATCGCTTGTTGTTTCTGTGAGTTCCCTTAAAACCTTTCGTAAAGCAATTAAAGAGGTGTTTATATCATTTACGCTATTGTTTCTTACAAGTGGTATACTGTTCATTATTTTACCTCATAAATATTACCGTTGATTAAATCATGTGTTTCTTTCTTCTGGTAACACTTCATATTTATTAAAGTTCCATCGTTTAAGTGAATGTCAATTCTTAAATCAGGATTTTCGTTGCACTTCTGAATAAACTGCTCTAACAAAGCCATATCCATATTTTTTTTGAGCAATCGTTTCTTCTGTTTTTCTTCTCGCTTTCTGTCTCTGTAATAGTTCAGAGCTTCCTTAAATACTCCACTCATTTGTTTAATACTCCTTTCATTGTTCCGGCCTTCATTCCCTTGTTGTAAGCCTTCTGCATTTTCTTGTAGTAGTTACGAATAGTCTTATTAGCCATTCTGTTATTTTCCGGTTTGTGGTTGCCATGCAATTGATAGTTTACACTGTACTGGTCGTGAATGTTCTTTAGGAAATATTCACCTTTACTAGGCGCTTCCATAAGTTCTTCTATCTTTTCTTTAGGTACTCTAGGATACCAGTACTTTTTATTAGAGCCTTGAAAAGTAACGTACAATTCCTGTGTCTTTGGGTCATACTTAAACTTCTTAATAGCCGTACTTGGTATGTCCTGAGTATATGGTTGTTCCTGTTGTGACTGTGCAGTTACTAGCGCTTCTTGATCCGGAGTGAGTTCCTTCTGTCTCATCATTGAAGCGGCAGCTTTAATACGTTCCTGTATTTTCTTCTGCGCTTCGTTCTGTCTTTCTCCAATTCTGAAAAAGCCAATAGGTGAGAGTGTGTCTTTTTCCTCTGGTGTTTCAGGTCTGAACTTTTCTAACTTCTTACCGGCAAGTCCGGCATAATAAGTATAACGTTCTGACTTTGGGGTTTTAATGTTTATTGTTTTTCCGGCATCTAGTGACTGTCTGAGTTTGTCGTTTTCCTCAATGTCACTTGATGAGGTGTTTGTAAATCTGTCTTTTAATGAGCTGAAAATATTAGATAGTGTGTTCGCCATTTGTCACCTTCTCGGTAAGTGGATATATCTTACCTTTTCTTAATGTTCTTGCATAAAAGCCATCTTCTCTAAGCGGCCATATCTGCTTAATTCCTTCCTCATTTTCGAAGTAAGGACAAATAAGAGCGTTATATTCTGACTGAACATAGGCAGCAAGTTCTAAAGGAAACATCTTTACTTCAAACAGTTCACACACCTTTTTAATGTAGTCTGGGTCTGAAAAGTCAAAGCCTAAGCCATATCTCAGATAGTAGCGCCACTTTTTTCGGATGCTTAAAACATCCGGTTTCTCTTCATTCAAAATATAACTTGTAACAATGACACTACCAGGAAAGGAAGTGTACATCTCCAAAGGAAACAAGAAGTTGTTTTTAGCAACACTCTTTTTAATTTTTCTCGATCCCATTTTCTATACCTCTTGTTACATTAGTTAAATAAAAACTCTTGCTAGCGTAATTGGGGAACTAGCAAGAGCCAAACTTCTTAGGAGTAAGTTTTAATGACAGAAAGTAGAATTGGGAGTACTTCTTAAAGCATTAGTAAACTAATAAATTACAATCATTTTATCACTTCTTACCCTCTGGTAAACCTCACAAGTTTAGTTCCAAACCAGAGGGTATTTTTATTTTAAATCATGTTTTCGTGATATTGTCAAAAACCGCTCTAGGATTGCGTATAATGCGTTCTTTAACACTCGGTAATGATTTTATATGATTTACGCTATAAAGTCGCTCTACGTCAATCCTAGGTGGGTTATAGGGCATTTTTTAACTATGTTTTAAACTTCTGTTTAAACTAGCAGTTTAAAAAGCGGTCTTTTATAGCAAAAAGGCTATAATAATACATACCAAAACGATAATAAAAAAGGATTTTAACGCAATATCTTTTATTTTCATATTGCGTTTTATTTCGTGTAAATCACCTCTTTTATCCATGTAGAAGTCTGGAAGAAAAGCGAAAATACATAATAAAAGTACGAATGATAAAACAAAAATAACGTAAATTAAAAGCATTAAAACTCTCCTGTCTGCTTGTTCTTTGACTCTCCGCCGGCCTCAAGTCCACAGTCATAGAAATATTGTCTACTTGCATAAAGCAGAGCCATTGTTATATCTGGGTGAAAACCGTCATCAAGTTCAGAAGTGATATTATCAAGATCATCACGCTTATATAACGTCTGTTCAAACTCATTGACAATTTCACCACCTTCAATATTCATAAGTCTACCAGTGCGGCATTCTTCTGCAAGCTGTTCAATAGCCATAGCCTTATCATACTTATATGCACAATAGGCCGGTAAGTTATAGGTTTGAGAGAGTTCATAAGTTATTGATTTTTCGTTCGTATCTGTGAATATCTGACAGTTATTTAAGTCTGCGTTTGGGTTACGTTCAAGAAGGAAACGTTTACCGTTTTCAAAACCTTCTCTAACTGAGTTGATAATATCTGTAACTGTTGCCTTGTTGAACTTGCGTTCATAAATAACATAGGCTTGTCTTTGTTCTACGTTTGCAGCAATTACCACAATACCGTTGTAATCTGCATAACCAAAGTCCACACCTTCGTATATGTGTGTTGGTATGAAGTTATCTGGTACAACACCGTTATAGACTTTATAACCTTTGAAAACTTGTGCTTCTGTATCGTATGCTATTTTTCCGTAAAACTCACGCTGTATGAACGCACTATCTCTAGTTATGCCTTTTTCGTTACAGATTTCTTGAATAGTCTGCTCCGGGTCAGGTATATAAGGGTTTTCAAACATAGTCCATGAGTATTGAGTCCATCTGATATTATTGAATACATCCTCAAAGAATGTACCGCGCCTTCTAGGTGGTGTTCCTGTAAGTATTAACTGTGAGTCTGCATAATCTGAGAGCATAGGTCTGATGATTGTATCTACAAGATAAAGCATATTACATTGTGATTGTGCTTCATCAATGATAACAAGGCGGTATTTATCACCTTGCATTTTATCCGCTTCTGACTTGTCTTTATTGCCTTTGAATAAAACACTAGAGCCGTTAGAGAACTGAATAAAACCAGCAGACTTACTTTCTTTCTCAATTCTTAATTCTGCTCTTTCTGCTTCTGCAATAACGCGGTTATACATTTGTCGTATAGCGTTATCAAAAGTGAGGTTAATATACAAAATAGGTGAGTTAGGAATGGCCGCAGTCCTGACAATTAAATCAGCATTGTTCTCTGTCTTACCGGCGCGGCGTGAACACATAACCGCAATTTTGGGTGATACATAATCGTTATATACTTCCTTCTGTCTCTTAAAGAGTCTTTTCTGTAATCGGTATTGAGTGAAGTCTACATCTTTAGCGAGCGCCTTTTCTGTCTGTTCATCGAGCTTGTTTATAATATCGTCTCTGAATATCTGTTCAGCAATCAAGCGCCCGGCCGGTGAGTTAGGGTCTTTTATACCTAACTGTACATACTCCCTTATAAAGTCCTGATAGAAAGGCTGTTTAGACTTTCCTACAGGGTTTAATAAGTTCTTGCGGATTTCTTCAAAAATCTCGCCTTTAATGAGTTTATTTACTTTCTTTGTTTCTGTCCTTTTCTTCTCTGCTTCTGGTGTGTGGCTGTCTTTGGCTGCACTCTTACCAGGAGTAAAGGTTGTAGCATTTCTTCCCATAACTTTATTAGTTTTTAGTTCCCTCTGAAATTGCCACAGAAGAAAAAAGCGCTTCCCATACTGACAGTACAGAAAGCGCCCTAGATTATTAAATCTGTTTCATTTTTTTTCCTTCTGTTTTGTGTGGGAATGGTAGCCACGAAAATTATTTAAACCTACAACGTAGGTAATTCACATAGTTAGTTTTACGATTTCCTCGCATAATTCTGCATTCTTAAATCTACATTCTTTTGTTTAAGGTCTCTTAGTTCAGTTTTCATACTAAAATAATCAGCTTGTAATATTGCTAGAAGGTTTGTGTAGTTTTCATTTACTTTTTTAGAAGGCGCTGTAAAATCAATATAATTAAACAGTGTATTAAACATACTTTCCTTACTTTCATTTCCTAAATCTCCAAAAAAATGAATAACTTTATCTGAATGTCCAATATCAACTGATATATTTTCTAATTTTGAAAAATTAAAAGGTCTATCTCCACCAATATCAACACTAATAACAATTTCAAAATCATCACTTAACGTTTCCGTTTGTTTCCTTAGTTCTCCTACTGTCATTTTTCCACCTCCTTAATCAGTGTAGTTATATTTTGCTTTCTGTATACGTTCATAAGTACTGTCCTCCTTTAAGAAACTGTTTCACTTCTTTTATTAACTCATACTCAAAATCATAGTTAGTATGACCTTCAAGGTAAGTTGTTAGTTTCAATATATAATCTTTTGCTTTGGTGATTTTCTTCTCAACATAAGCATTGTGTATCTTTAAGCCTGTATTCTCTCTAAGACAAGTGTCGTACTTTTCTTTCAGTTCTGCATTTTCTTTTTGCAACTCATCAATTCTTTTATTGCGTTGCTTTTTGTAAGTTGCTTGCAGTTCTGCAATTTCTTCTCGCAGTTTCTTTGTTGCTTCAGTTGCTCCTGCGATGTAAGATTGTTCACAATAATCAGCGGTAAAATATCCCACATTACTAGGTGTAAGTTTTTTTCGTTTGCACCATTCTTCTGCTTTCTGTTTAAGTTCTTCTGTCATAGTTTTACTCCTGTTATTTTAGTTTTCTTTGAGTTTCCACAACATACATTTATCTGTTGCATTGTGCTTTGAGCAAGGATAAGAAATATGGTCATATTCGTTATACCCTCTCCATTTCGCACAATTACAACACATCTTCATTTTCTCTATCTGTGCTTTAAGTTTTGATATACGTTCTTCAAGTTCAACAATATGTTCGTCTTTATCCATAGTTTCACTCCTTACTTCCCAAAACTGATTTCAGTTACTTCTTTAAGCACCTTTTTCAGTTCCTTGTATTCTTCTTTGTTCAGTACCATTGCCCTGTCTGAACTTTCAAAGTGTACGACATACTCGTCTTTTCCGTATTTAATTATTTTCATATTCCTATTCCCCTCTAATAGCAGCAATAACAATTACAGCAAGTAATACCAGTACAATAAATGTTTCCATGTTTACTCCTTGTCCTTTTTGAATAGCGGACACCACTCACGACAATTACAGTAGTTATCGCACTTTTTTTTTTCACCTGGTCTATGCTCTATGTACTCGTCTTTTTTAAGTTCTACCTTGTTTGCTTCTTCTTCTGAGTCATAAAGTTTAATTGCAGATTTACGGCCTTCTTTCATGTGCGCCCATTTCTCAGGTGTCTGCCATCTTTCTTCTGGTGTACAAGGTGTAAGCTCTTCATCTTTGAGAGAGTCTGCAAACTCAATTTCTTTTACTTTAGACTCAATGAAAGTTTCAATGTCTGCAAGATCATTTTCTGTAACATCAAACTCATAAACATAAACAGGCTGTTTAGGGTAGTCCGGTTTGTTTCTTGCATCTGCTTTACTGTGGTCTTTAAGTAATGCAATAAAACGACACTTCTTTACATTAAGGCCGCATTTCTTGATTAACCATGAATAAATCAAACCTTGTCTTTTCCAGTCTGCAAAATCCTGTTTAATGACTTTCCACACACTAGCGGTTTTCCAGTCTACAAGATTTTCGTTTTCTAAGTCGTAACTGTCTACACGACCGGTTACTTTAGAGTTAGAAACGTCTACACTGAAAAACTCTTCTTTGAAGGTGTTATCCTTCTGAGCTTCAAAAATAGAATGTGTGGCAGTTCCAAAAATCTGCCATATACTTTCAGAAGCATCTACAAGGATTTCATCCCAGTGTCTTTTTGTGAGGATTGTTTCACACGCGCTTTTTAGAAGAGTAGTAGCGCTGTACTCTCCGTCTTTGTTGTGTTTCTCTGTTGAAATAGCATCAACAAGAGCTTGTGGTAAGTTGTAAATGTTTGTAACTTTCATTCTGTCATATCTCCCTAATTTTTTAGTTAATCCTCAAAACAGTTTAGTACTACTTCGGGGAAGTAACTTAATTTCAAAAATCTTTTATCTTTAACAAAAGGGTGTAGTTCTTCCTGTTCTTCTGTTTCCATACTTTCAAGTATTCTTTTCTGCTCACACATTTTCATTTTTTTCTGTCTTGCTTCATGGATTTCTTTTATCTGTCTAACAGTGTCGTAAGAATAAATAGCCGTTCTGGTTGCTGTTGTTGATACAATGGACTGATCTAAATTATGATACTGAACTATCCCTCTTACTATTGCTTCACTTGTGTCTAACAGATAAGCCACTTCTTTTGTCGTGTAGACTTTCTGTACATCCGGTTTTGATGTGTATAAATATTTGTCTTTAGGTTCGATTGGTCTTTCTCTCATTTCCGTTCTCTCCTAAAATCTTTCTGCAAACTGCTGCAATCTGTACCGCTTCTTTTGCAAGGTTTACAGCATCCAGAGCAATTACACGCGCATTACTTTTTACTTCTGTTTCATTGTCACACTTTACGGCATCCCAAATCATAGATAAATGATTTTCGATGTAGTCGAGTTCCTTTGCAGCTTCTTCAACTTCTTCAAGTAATACCGCATAACCTTCGTGTAAACTGTGATAAGAATTACCATAGGTTTTTGTAGCGTGAATTAGTTTAAGTACAACCGCTTCATTGATTTTAAGTTCTGTCATTTTGTCAAACATAGTTTTATATCCCCCTTTTATGTTTTAATTGCCAGTAATGAAATTCTTTTATTTCTTTCTGTTCCTGTTCCTCTAACTTGTCCGCTCTTATTTCTTTGGCGGTCTTTTCGTTTTCTTTCTGTTTTTTGTCTGTCTTTTCCTTTTCGAGAGTAAGCTCTAACAGGTAGTCATAATCTCTAGCTCTCTCGTTTATCCTTAAGTTACCGTCTAAAAACACTTCCCTTACTTTGTGAAATACAACGTTTTCAAGTTTCTCAGCTCTGAAATAAGGGAAGGTCTCATAGTGCTTCATAACTCTTGTAGTCGCTTCCAGGCTCTTACCGTCAAAGTCAGGCACTTTACAACCGGCGCATACATTCTTTTTAGCAAGGCTTTCAACAACTCCCTCGATATATGGGTACATCTTCCAGAGTGTTTCTTTATTGGTTTTGCCGGTTCTGTTGTATTCTAGTAATAAGTCATTCTGTAACTTGTAAAAGTTGTAGTTTCTGTCTCCCTCGTATTTTGATAAATCAAGTGGCGGATAGTTCTTGATATAACAATCAGAGAAATCAAACTCGTTTTGTCCTTCAATTTTCCACGCCTTCATTTTTGATTAAAATAATTCCTGTTGTTTAAGCCTTAAATACTTTGCGTTAGGGTTCGTCTGTTCCTCTCGCAACTCCATTTCTTCAATGCTCTCTTCAATGTCTATAAAAGCCTGTTCCCATTCCTTCTTTGCTTCTTCTGTCATGGGTATACCTTTTCTATTCTGCATGACCGCTCCTTCTGTAGTCCTCGCCTTCAATCAGAACTACCTTGCTGTTTTCTCTAAGTCTTGAAATAACGTCTTTAGTAAGTCTGGACTCTAAACAGTTATTTCTCTGACAGTTTGTACACGCGTTGTTATCTCTTCCAAAGTAAATACAATCTCTTTTGCGGATAAGGTTTGAAAGGATAAGGGTAGGAAGGTTGTTAGAATGTCTGTTATCAATAATTGCGCTCATAAAGTTTTCTTCTGCTTCGCTTCCTTTGGTTCTTCCGTATTCGTCTATTGCGAGTAAAGGAATGCGTGAAAACTTTTTAATTACGTCTAACTCGCTCATACCTTTACCGCTAAAACACTGTCTGTATGTAGCAAACATTTCATAAGCTGTTATAAGTAGTCCGTTGTGTTTCTTTACCAGAGCGCTAGCAAGGTGAGTCTTTCCAACACCATTACCACCAAGAAGGACAAGTTTTGTTAGTCCGCCGTTGTCGATTAACTTGCAGCAGTTCAGAGCTTCTTTCTGTGACTCTGTAATAGCGTTGTAGTTGTCTAAAGTTGCTTTTATGTAGTTGTCCTTTACTCCAATATCTTCGAGCCATGCGGCCTTTGTTTCTTCTTTGATGTGTTTCTGTTTTGACTTTTCTGCTATGTCGTATTTGTCTACGCATTTCGGACAAGCTCTAGCGCAGATAACTCCAAACTGAGTGACTAAGGCCGGTTGATCATATTCCTTACCGCATCTTGAACAGATATTCTTTTCAATGCGTATTGGAAAAATCATGTTTAATTCTTCTTGTGTATATATCTTTCTGTTTGCCATTATTATAAACTCTCCCCAACTGTGTTATGTAAAATGTCTTGATTTTCTGTTTTATTGTTGCGCTCCCATGTTCTTACACACGCTTTCCAGTCTTTTATTGGGAGCTTGTTCTTACCGTATACCCAACCAATTTTTGTGTAGTAGTCGTAAAATGCCTGTGGATCTATACTTGATTTCTTTTCCTCGCAGAATGCTTTTATTTCTTCGAGGGTAGGTCTTTTGAAAGTGTTTGTAGTTGGTTCTGAGGATGCTGTTTTACCTCTGCCGCCTAACATACCGTTTTTAATATTCTGGATAGAAGCATTGATAGAACTCTTAACACCTGTAAAAAATAATTTCTCAATATCTGTTTCTGCTATCTCTTCCCCATAGATGCCGTAGTAACAGAGTATTCTCATAAAGCGGCCAAACTTCGCATCGTCTCCGCCTGTGTAACTGTCTATTGCTTCAAGGTAATTACTCCACATCTTAAAGCCGTCATTTATAACTTTCATTTAGTTTTATTTCTCCGTAAAAAGTTGTAGTTTTATGCTTCTCGCATTCGCTCCCAAAAAAGTCGGTAACAGGGTTAGAAGAGTAGCCGCCAAACTACAAAGGCTATTGTAGCACCTTACTTGTTTACTCCTCGCAAGTAAGGTGTTTATCCCCTAATTAAAAAATGTCCGGTTTTTCCTCGTTGTCATAAGGAATATCTTCCGGGAAGTCAGTATCTTTCTTTGGTTCTGACTTCTTAAACTTTGTTCTGAACGGTACAATTTCCTTGTACTTTGGTTCTTTGCGCTGAGGTCTTACGGTAATTTCTCCCACCTTACCAACCCAATGAGATGGCTCGAAGTCTCCCTCTTTAATCTGGAATGATGCAAAGAATGAAGTCATATTCTTGTTCCAGAGGTTTTGAGCCTGTTCAAGAGTCATAGAGCCATAGCCGTCTTTTGGCATATCGTTCAACAAGAAAATATGTGGGTTACAGTTTGGATGGTCTGTAACTTCAACTTCTGCCTGGATGTACTGACCGTATGAATTAGTCTTAATTTCTGCCTTTACAATTTTTGCGTTGTAATAGCCTTCTTCCAAATACTCGTAAGAGTCCATGTGTTTAAATCCTTCACCGAATGCCATAATTATTTTTCTCCTTCTTTTTTGGTTTCTATTTTCTTTGGTGTGATCTTGAAATATTCCCTCATGCGTGTATCAACAAGTTTGAGATCGTTTTCAATCTTTTCATCTGTGAACATTCCCATAGGTGTTTTTACAGTGTCATAGCCGTTGTTCTTTGTTGAAAAGTAATAGTGTCCATCTTCAACAACTGTCTTAAGAACTACAGTGCAGTAACCTTCACATACAACAGTCTGGTCGAGCATCTTACCAACAGTCTTGAAGTGTTCGCGGCCATCATCGCCCTTTTCTGAATGTCCGAGAAAATAGACAATTTTGTCATCCGGAAGCTCTGTAATACAGAAGTTCATAAACTCCCAGAAGTTCTTTGCCATGTTGGTAAACTTGTCAAAGCCTTTTACATCTGCGTTAGCCATGTATTCATTGACAATAAGGTAGGTACAGTCATCAACGATAATTGCCGGTGACTGTGTTTTCTGCATAAGTTCCTTGATAGTTTTGTAGTTTCCTACATTCGCTACAGGAATATCACAAGGGAAAGGCATAGGTTTTTTAGATACGTTTATTACGCTTGCTTCGCCTTTTTTGAAATTACGGAGTGAAGTACTTTTACCTGTTCCACTCTGTCCGATAACCATAACAATACTTGCCATGTTTTTTGATCTCCTATCTGTTTGATTTTTTTTGACTGATTAAAGCTGAGAAACATTAAGTAGTAATGCTTCCTGATAGAGCTTGTCCGCAACGCCATTCCAATAGCACCATCCCCAGTCTGTTTCACAATTACGCGCTGTCTGTCTTGCAAGCTCACTCTTGTACATAAGTTCTTCGTACTTGTTCATTTTGTCCGCGTCTCCTAACCGCGTTAAAAAAAAGAAGGCCGCCTAACTGATGTGAGCAGCTAAGCGGCCATATATGCAAAGAGAATAAAAAATCCTCTAAACACCTAAGTCATAAAAAACAATTCACTCACATCAAATTGCTTTATACTTAGATTTTAGAAGTTAATTTTGTGAATGTCAAGTATAATTTTCAAAATCTGAGATTTTTTTTAATTTGACATTTTCCTAGAAAATTGTTACAAACTTTGTCCGGTGGAAGGGAAGGACTGTACCATGACTCTTTATGAGCAGAAACAGTTAAGAAAGTCCATTTATATTCCTATGTGCTGTAGAGGTGAAATAACCAATTTACAGGCAGCTCAGAAAATAGGAATAGCACCCAGAAACGTTCTTAAACTTAAAAACCGTTATAAGCAGATTGGTGAACTTGCATTTAAGCGCCCTTCTCATCCTGGATATAATAAAAAGTATACCACAGAGTTTGAAAAACTCATAATAAATCTTTATCACAAGTATTATGAAGGCGCTCCCTTTGCGGCCTTCTGGCGCGGTCTGAGGGATATTGAAAATATCAGGATCCCTTTACCTAGTCTGAGATATTTACTCAAAAAGAACGGAGTAAAAAGCGGTAAGGAATACACACCCAAAAAGAAAGTTAAACATGAGTCAAGAAAAGAACGTCAATGTTCTGGTGAACTTGTGCAGATGGATGCAAGTAAACATGACTGGTTCTTGAATGGTACTTACACCAATTTACATGGCGCTATTGATGATGCTAGGCACATAGTAACCGGTTTATACTTCTGTGATAATGAATGCAGATTAGGTTACAATGAAGTATTAAGACAAACGTTTGAAAACTACGGAGTTATGGAAGCGGTATACATTGACAGGCATTCAAGTTTTGTTACCACACCGCGCCATAGAACTTTAGAAGAACGTTTACAGTATGAGAAGTCCAGTGATACTCATTTCAACGACCTTTGCAAAAAACTTAAGATTGAGGTAATACTCGCTCTCAGTGCAGAGGGTAAAGGCCGTATAGAAAGGTTATGGGGAACGCTGCAGAATAACCTACCCTTTGTTTTCAGGCGCTTAGGGATTTCTGACAATCAGAGCGCTAACAGTTTTTTGAAGTCCTGGTTACCTAAGTTTAATGCTGAGTTTTCTGTCACTTCTTCTTCTCCTATTTCGAGGTGGCATAAGTTACCGCGTCACTTTAATTTTGAGTATGCACTCTCTATCAAAGTACCGCGCCGCACTGACTCTTACGGTGTGTTTCTTTTTCACGATCACTATTTTGAGTTACACGCTCCGCGCAAGTCTCATGTAAAGTTTATTCTCTGTCTTTCTGAGTCCTTCGGTCTTAAGGCATTTATTGAGGGTAGGTTCTATGAGGTCTCTCTTTGTGACACTCTCTCTAGTGTCCGCTGTGGAACTATGCCGATGGTAGAACAAGATTTAATTTCTCGCTATCTCTTGAATGACTTACACACGCAAGTAGTATAAAAATAGTTGTAGAATAATTGTGTAGTATGAATAGGCTATTATTATAATATTATTATTATATATATTATATTTCTATTTCTATTTCTTATTCTATTTCTTATTCTTATTCTATTTCTATTTCTTATTGCTTAAAAGGGGGGTTAAAAGGGGGGGGTAACATAAAAATAGCACCTTTAGAAATTGTACAAATCTATATTTTTTGAGTTGTCAAATAATACTTTACAACTGATTTTTCCACCTAAAATATAACTTTTTACTAACGATTGGTAGGGAGTTTTTAGAAAGGAATAACTAATATTTTAAGTTCTTTACTAATATTTCAGTTACACATTATTTATTTAAAACCGCCTTCCCACCTCTCGTTGATGTTAAGGAAGGCAATTTTTTTTTACTGTAGTCTTTCCTGGAATGCTTCATATTTTGCTTTCTGTTCGTCTACCTTTACCTTGTAATCTACAATGAGTTTGTAATACCAGAACGGCATAACTACATACTCAATTTCTGTATCTACGTCAGTTACTTTCTTAAAGTCCTTGTCATAGGGAACTACATTTTTTTTAGGCTCCGGGAACTTTGGAAAGTAAAGCTCTGGTATAGCATAAACGGTTTTATACTCTGTTTTTGTTTTGCTACTTTGACAAGAGATCATTACAAGCATCAAAACTATCAATACGATTACTGCCTGTAACTTTTCTAACAAGTTCTTCATTTTGTTTTTTCAACTCCTTTTCTGCTTTCTCACCACTCATAAGAGCGTCTAAGTTTTCGTTTAAGTTTAAGTTTTTTTCTTCTTCTGCTTTCTGCTCTTCTTTAGCCATTTTGAAAAGTACAAAGAATATTGCACTAAAGAAAGCTCCTATAGCAGCAAGACAAGTTAATATTTTATTCAGCATCTTTCTTTACTCCTAACTTTTTTAAGAATGCTTCATACAGGAAAGTAGAAGCACCCAGGATTACAAACAGATAGAACGGTAGTTCACGCCATTCGATGAACTTAGCAAGAGCAAGAGTGAGTGACAGAATGACACACCAGAAGGCACTTAAAAATACTTTCTTACCGTCAAATAACTTGTACTGTTTACCACTCTTTTCTTCTAAGTAATTTTCAATTACAGTTACCAACCAACTAGAGCCATAAACAAGCATAATATTTGCAGCTACGGCCACAATAACAGGAATAGGAACATATTCCTTAACTACATTAAATAAAGCTGATATATCCATTTTTATTACCTCGCTAATTTAATAACTCTGGTATTGAGTTCTGTTGCCGGTTTTCCCTTACTTACACACTGAGAATTGATTAAGGAATTAAATACAATTTTTCCCTTCTCAACTACTACCCAGTGAGAACGGCCATTATACGAATACTTTACAGGATAAGGCTCTGTTATCTTTTTCAGGTCATCGAACTGTTTTTTAGTTACGTCAAACTCCCTACCGGTTACATAGCGTAGGAACTTCTGAGCATCTAAAACAGTACACTCATTGTCTAAAATGCCTTTATCCATACAGTCAGATAAAATACGAATGTACTCTAAGGCATTGTCACGAATACCAACGCAATATAAGTAGCACATAGCGAGACAGCCATATTTACCTATAGCGTCAATGTTCTTTGATACTTCACTAGCAAAGGTCTGCGGATAAATCATTTACTACCATCCTTGTTATTATTTTTTATCTTTCCCTCTAAAATGAGGTCAAGTTTTGTATCTATTCGAGCGAGTTTGTCGGTCAGAGAATTAACTAAACCATCAATTTTTTCTATCGTGTTGCGTACTACTTTGTCGTGTTCTTCTAAAATAGTTACTCGCTTAGATAGGTGGAAGAAATAGGCAATTGTAGAAACAAAGCCAGCCGTCAGAAAGTAAGTAAGAATTGATTGAATAATCTCCGATACATCCATTTTTTGTTATATCTCCTTAATTTATTAGTACGTTTTAACGTAGTACACTGTATGTCCTGTTTCCTCGCTCTGTTCTGAGTGTTTGATATAGTTAGCATCTTTAGGCGCGGTTTTGCGTAACAGTTCAAGCATTGTGTATTTATGGCTTATCCCTTCTATGCGGATGTATTGTATATTATTTTCTTGAAGGAAGGCGCGGAAAGTTTCAAAGGTGTATGTTATCGGGGTTTTAGATGATCTTATTCTTTTACAAACTATATTATTAAAATCGTTTTTTCTTTGTACCAGGAAAGCTATACCGTCAATCTCTGTAACTAAATCACCGTCTATGGCTATAGAGTCAGTCTCACTGTCTTTTGGTATTGCGTTCCATTCTTCAATCTTCATTGTACTGTACCATTAAGTCTAAAACTTCTTTTAATCTTGCTAAAATGAAAGGGTCTTTTTTGTAATATCTGAAAAGAAAATGTACGCAGTCGTGTGTATCTGAGTTGAGCGGTCTGAAACGTTCTTCTTTCAAGATTGTGTAATGTTCTTCCCTCATGTCTAAGTGGTGAACATTAAAACCTTTTCTCAGTGGTTTATTGGTTATACAGTCGCGGTTCTGATAGTAGTCTATTAGGGTATATCTCCACCGCTTCCATGCAAGAGTCTTTAAAAAATCTTTTTTAATTATTTTCTGTCTCCGTCTATCTCTCATAAATTATTAGTTAGAGCATCTGAGAGAAGATAGCCATCAAGACTTGTTTTACAATAGCGTTTCCGGCTTGTTTATATAACTGAGAATTAGAGTTTACCTGAGCAGCCTTTTCAAAATCTTCGTCAGTATATCCCATTAAGCGCCAACACTCTTTTGGAGTGAGTTTTCTTATTCTGTATTCAGTTTCTACATAGTTTATATTTTCACTGTTAGAAGCTGTGAGAGTGGGTGTAACGTCTCCGCCTTCCTGAACTCTACCACGCCGCGTGGTAGAGTCTGGATAACTTGCGTCATAACAACCGCCAACCTTACATTTTATTGATCCTTCTTTTGTTGCTTGTTTAATCTCAATCATTTTACTGTTATCTTCTAAAACAAAATTGCTATGGTGGTTTGACATACTAGGTTCATGGGTTACAAGTGCAGAAGCTATCTGCCCCCCCCAAATTCCTAGCTCAAGAGTTGCATCTTGTACTCTCACAAACTCCGTATTTCCTTTATTTACTCTTAGTCCTATTTTCATATTCAATTACTCCGTTTCCTGTTTGTTTTCCTAGTCCTTTGTAATCTCTTGCCATTAAACAAGTCGCAATATCTGTAAATCTTTCTAAGTGTGTTCCCTTATCTGACAATAACGCCGTTGTTTGAGCTTCGCAAGTTTGAAATGCCACAGTCTGTTCTTGCGATAATGCAGTTTGCAATATCTCTTGTTTGAGGGGCATTGACGCAGAAATCAATTGTTGCGACAATCTGTTCTGTTCTGTTCTGTTCTGTTCTGTTCTGTTCTGTTCTGGGAGTACTCCGCTATCAATAAGCTGCTTAATCAACTTGTTAGCCTTTTCGTTTTTGATGTAGTATTTTTCATCAACCTTTTCTTCCAGGTAATCACGCATAACAGAAGTTAAAGGGATAGGGCGCGGAAAGTCATAGTCTATAAACTCTTTTGATAGAATTGAGATACAAAAACAACGGTCTCTATTTTGTGGTATTCCGTAATCTTTAGCGTTTAAGTCCTGATAGTGATTTATATAACCTTTACTTCTAAGAAATGCTAACCAGTTTTCAAAATCCTGTTTGTTAGCGTCTCCATGCACTTGTGGTACATTTTCCATGAGTAGTACTTGTGGAAGCTCTGTACATTCTTTTAATATTCTTTCAACTTCCCAAAGTAAACCTGATCTTGTGGAGTTGCCTTTTTCCCAGTCTGCCTTTGACATTCCTTGCATCTTACCGGCTACCGACAAATCAGTACATGGGAAAGAGTATGTCATTAAATAACAATATTTATCTGTGTCTGTGATTTCAAGGTCAGCGGCATGGGTCTGCCGTATGTCGTGTGTTGTGTGTTGTGTGTTGTGTGTTGTGAATGGCATTATACGAAGCCACTGCGTACTTGTCAAACTCTATGAGCTTCCAGTACTCAAAGTCCGCGCCTAAATCTCTCAGAGCCATAGCCTGAGAACCAATACCGCCAAACAGTTCAATAAGTCTGATTTTCTTAGTTATCTTAAACTTAGGAAAATCGAATAATAATTCCTGTGTCATTTGTAATACCTCTCCCTTTATTAGTTAAATAAAATGGAGTGTGACTTTTACATCACACTCCGCGAGAGATATCACAAAAGGAAGTTTGAGATTACTTTCCTTTGTTCACCAAACCAGAAATAAAAATTATCAGAGCGCCTACCGCTGTAATAATTCCACCAACCAACTCTACACCCTTACCGATATCAACTACCGATACTCCACCAAGAATGAGTACTACTGAACTAAGAGCCAGTAATATCCATGCAACAATTTTTACAATCTTGTTGTTAAAGAATGCTTTAATTTTATCCATGCTTTATATCTCCTTAATGTATTAGTTAGAGAAGAATGTCTCCATCTGCATATCTCTCAAAAGTAACTTCTTCAAGAGAAGGGTCATCAATAGTGATTGCATTATTTTCATAAGTAACAACTTTAAATTCCATACTTGGTGCGTGAGGTATTCCACTCTCACCTGAACATATAATAACAGTATCATCAACAAAAGGTGTTGGACTTAAAGTATAAATAAGGTAGGTGTTACTTTGCTGACTATCATCATATTTCCAACAATATAGAGTACTATCACCACTAGGAATATTAGAAAGTGTAACAGTTACTTTCTTCATTCCTTCCTTTCCACTTGTAGGAGTAATTTCAACCGGCGCGGTATATGTTGATACATTTATTGTAGCCGCTTTATTATCATCCATCTCGCTTCCCATAGGAACTTCTTCACCGTTTAATTCAATGTATGTAATTTTACCACCACTTTTTTTCAAGTTAGTAATGTTATAATTAGCATCATAAAAACCACTCATAGTTATTGTCTCCTTAAATTAAAAAAGGTAGGTAAGTTTTCCACCTACCTACCTTTCATTGGTTTTAGAATGTTACTTTACAGATTAAGCACAAGCAAAGTCTGTAGAACCGTAGAACTCACCAACACCACATACAGAAGGGTTAGTTACAACGAATGAGCCGAAGAGGTTCAATGTTACCATTGTAGCTGGGCCGTCTACTGTATTGCTTCCGCTGCTGATTGTGAACAGGTCATCAACAAGCAACTGGAGAGGGTCGTTAGATTTATCGTCAGCATCCATAGTCATTGGATCCTGTTTACCAGGATTGTTACCTTCAACTGTATCATTTACAGGCTTTTCTACGTTTGTATATCCCCAGAACTCAATAGCGTCAGAAGAGAGAACATAGAAACGACCTTTGTTACAGTAAGGGTCATCAATGATGTTTTCTACATAGTTTGTAGAGAATGCAGCAGAGATGTCAGAGAAGCCGATTGTAGCTTCCTTCTTACCCTTTGTAGAAGTCTGTGTAAAGAATGTGTTTGTTGTTTCAATTTCCTGTGCAAACTCTAAGAAGTCATCATCATTCATTACAATCATATCACAAAGAGAACCCTGTCTACGGAGCTTCTTAATAAGCTGTGTTACAGCGTAAGACTTCTTCTGTGTTGCAGCAGAAGCGGCGCTAGTAGCATCATAGAAAGCACCAGCAAGGCGGTCAGGATTTACAGAGCGGTCTACACCAAAGAAGAGATCATCAATAAATCCAGGGAAGTATGTTGTATCACGCTTCTTGTAAACTGGAAGCCATCCATCCAAACCAACTGGAAGAAGTGGAGAGTTACCATTCATAGAGCCTTTAAGACATACAATGTAACCGGCGCTAGGGTCATCACTTCCGGAAGGTGTTACAGTTACAGAAGTACCGTTAATAGCCTTTACAGTAAGTGTATTTGTAGCAGAAGTTTCAGCGGTTGTTTTTGTTGCCTTTACAACAAGAACGCTACCTACATCAATCTTCATTACTGCATCTTCTGGGAGTGTGATTGTAGCATCTGTAGAAGCTGTAAAACTCCATCCACCTAAAGGAACTGCACAAAGTTCGCCATATCCAGAGCCATAAAGAGCAGCAGCAAGAGTTTTTCTGAATGACTCAGAAGCAGCAAACATCTTAGCACCACCTACCTTCATATAAGCTCCGGCATTAGTGCGAGATGCAGCAACTTCCTTAGCATTCATAGAGTAAACACTAAAGAGCTGTCCTGGTGTAACGCAGAACTCTGCAGTCTGTGCTACAGTAGCAGCGGCATTTGTAGCGGCGGTAAAGTCACCACTAGCGGCACCACCACGAGAATACATAGCAGCAAAGCGCTGTTCCTTACCCTCTACACGCTCCTTATTGATTTTCTTAAGAAGTGGAGAGTTTCTAAAAAGAAGGTTCTGAATACCTTCTTTCTTGTAATAAACCTTGAGCATAGCAAGGATTGAAGCATTAGCTGAAATAGCCATAGTTATAGTCTCCTTTTATTTTGAATTGAGTTTCTCTAACTCTTCCTCAAATTTCTTAATTTCTTCGGGGTCATCCTCAATTTCTTCATCTTCTGAAAAATCAAGTTCACCCTGAGCCATCTCTTCTTTGTCCTCTGGTTCTTCTGTTACTTCTTCTTCTGTTGTTTCAGATGCAACAACTTCACCATCGGCCTTGATTTCAGTATCTCCGTTTTCATCCTGTGTAATCTCTACCTTTGTGTCCGGTTCGAGTCCAAGACTTTCCTTGATACTGTCAATCTGCTTTTCAACTTCCTCAACAAGTCCGTCTACAAATACGTCAGCTTCCGGTCTAGGCTCCGGTATCTGTTCGTAGTTATCGAACGCAGAACGAGCCATTGAGAAGTCTGGGTTACCTTCGGCAGCACCGAGTATTTTGTCGAATGCTCCCAAACGTTCACCGTACTTATCGTTCCACTCTCCAAAGCGGCGTTCTGTTTCGTCAGCTTCAAGCGCCTGTCGTGCCGGTTCTAAGATTTCATCAAAAATAATTGACTCCAACTTAGTAACACGATCTTCAAGCGCCTTATTCTGATTTACAAGCTCGTCACATTTAGAAAGCAAAACATCAATGGCGTCTTTGTAACTGTTAAGGATTTCAAAAATCTGTTCTTCATTCATATTTTTAGAACTCCTTTGTTTATTAGTATTTTTATGTAAAACTATCTAAAAGTAGTTTTATCATAAAACTATTAGACTTAAAAAAACAACTGTTTCCGTTTTGGAAACAATTGTCATTTAATAACTTACATAGCCGGTGGAGCATTCCACTGACCGAGAGCCGCGCCACCGTCAGGAGTCATCATATCCATATCGGCACCGGCGCCCATATCACCTACAGGAGCGCCCATAGGTGGTTGTGTCTGTGTCATCTGTGCTTCTTGTGTAAGTACATTCATTCCAACCGGTAAGCCTTCTGGTGTTCTCTCTCCTTCCATAGCGGTCATTTCTGCGTTGAGTTCGTTGTCTGCTTGCCAGTCTGCTTCTTTAAGTTCTACTGACTCGTAGAGTTTTGTGAGTTTAGCAATATCCTTTGAGTTATCATTTTCAGGACTTGCAGCAGCTTTAAGCGACAACTGAGTATTTATGATTTCTTCTTTAAGCATTAAGAACGGTATATAGTCCGGTACTTCATAAATATCTTTTTCAATACAGTCATTGATACAAGTGAGTACTGCGTTTATAGCATTGTTAGAAAGTGAGTAACCGCTCTGAATGTCCGGCAATTCCATAAACTGAGCAATACGAGTCTGTGGGATAATTCCGGTCTGAGCCAACATCTGTAACTGTTGTAACTTTGTGCTAGGGTCTTTAGAAAGGCTGTCAGCAGCAGAAAACTGCACAACCATCTTATTTGACTCTTCTACAATGTCCTTCCACTTAATAGAAAGTCTCTGGTTATCTTCTGGAAGAATTGTATCTTCTTCCGGGAATACCTCAATACAAGTTTTTGCAATATCAACATACGCCCTAATAACCTGGTTAAGTTGTGTCTCAAATCTGTCACTTTCTATGTTCTCCATTGTGCTTAATGCTACACCGCTATCAAGTCCGGAAGGTTTTGTACTCATAGCAGATAACTGAGAAATACCAACCAACTCGTAAGCACTCTGTTTGAGTTCATCTACAAGCTGCATATACTGAGGGTCAATAAAGGCCGGTGTAGCAACTGTTACAGGTGAGCCGGTCATATTAGGAGTAGCGTTATATTCTGCAACTTGTCCGATACGGTTATTTAATTGACTTGTTTTTACACTAGAGCCTTTAGGCACCCAGAATATTAAACCCGGATTTAATTGTGAAGCATCTTTTATCTTCATCATTAAATTGTCAATTCCCAACTGTATAGAGTTGAGCATATCAACAATAGACTGTGAAGTATCACCAATAATAGGTGAACAGTAATGCAAGAAAATGAAAGGAACTTTAGAAGGTTTATAGCTTTCAGTTTCAACAACCTTACCATTTATCAGAGTTGCCTTAATATGATTGAATGTATCATAGTACAAGCCGTATACAACATAATCATAACTTTCTGCTTCTGCCTTCTTTACATACTTTTCATTGAGTAAGGTTGTAGGAAAGTCTTTGCGCTCATAATATACGCGTGTAATTTTTCCATAGGTAATTTCTGCCGGTCTTATATAAACTTGCCAGGGTATAGCCTTGTGTATTTCCTTTGATACTTCATCAATATAAATTACACCTTTCTCAAAGATACAGGCATCTCTAAACGCTTCACTAACTTTCTTGTTTACGTTCTGTAAATCATAGTAAAGGTCAAAGAATGCCTGAGCCTGTTTTACTGTCTGAATGTCTTTGAATGTTCCATTCTGGGTATTAAAGAACGGTCTAACTTTAGACTGAGCAATTTTAGAGGTAAGAGTATCAATACAAGATTTAATAATATTTATCTGTGGTGTTGCTGTTGTATCTTCTTCTATCTCTCTAGTTTGTTCATAATAACCGACAACGCTAGGACTAGCTATGTTTTCCAAGTCTGCAAACGGTGTGTAGTTATATCTGCGGTAGTTTCTGTAGTACTTTGTACGTCTACTGCTTGCTATTGCTTTTAGTGAGCTTGCAGCGTTCTGTATATCTGCGTTAGTTACTTTTCTCATTGTGCATTTGCTCCCCAACCATTAGAATTGTTTAGTGGTGGTGTAGGTTGTCCGCCGCCGTTATTTGTAGGAAGGTTAAGAGCGCTGTTTACAGTGGACTGCATACTCATACCGGTCTTAACTTTCTGTTTCTGTTTCTGTCTCATGCGTTCCAGGTCTAAATTAAAATTGATCTGCATTTTTAAAACCTCTTGTTTTATTAGTTATTAAGGGTTTATAATTACTAAAAAATATATGTGAGGTATTTTTTTTATGAAGAGAATAATTCTTGTTATATTGCTTGTCTTGTTCGCTTCTGGACTGTTTGCAGAAGTAGAAGCTATTTACCAAAAACAACATAAAAACATAAATAGTATTGATGTCGTAACTTTAGCCAAACAAGAAGAAAACTGGTATTTTATCAGTATTATTATTGCAGAAAATAATGATGCAATAGATAAATATATGATTTATGATGAGAGTTTAGAACGATTGCAAGATTTATTATTTCAGTTTGAAAAAGAAAAAGAATATAAAGAACGTATAAAAGCTATGGAGAAAGCAGAAACTTTACTTTTCTTAGAGGAAAAAACAAGCATACAAGATAATCATATAATTAAGACAAAACATTATTTGTATGTAAAATAAAAAAGGCGGTAATTCCTACCGCCTTAAGAAGTTATTAAATAAATTATTTTTTCTTCTTGTTTGCTTTTTCTACGTTCTTTAATATCTTTTCTTGACTAATTCTTGACTTCTCAACTTTTGCTAAGTTACTTGCATCCAATCCCCATTTCTTAAAGTTAGCCACAATATTATCAAACTGCTCTTTATAATCACTAGGACTTATAACACCTTGTTTAGCCTTATCCTGTAACTCATTCAAAGAGTTATTGATTTCTGTACGGTGATTTCTCTTGTTAATGTCTATCATCTGCTGTGTACTGTTGCTTCCAGTGTTAACGTGTTTTCTGCTTTCAAGATACAAAGGCTCATAGTACTTTCTGAAAGTATCTTCGTCTATTTCTTCGTTGTAATAACGTTTGCTTAAGTCATCCATAAGATTTCTTAATTTTGCCTTTCCTTCTTTACTTTCAATCATGTTGAAGTCTACAGTTTCGCCGTCTATAGTCTGATAGCCTTTAAGGTTGTTTCCACTTGCACCAGCAGTTTTTTCATCACCGCTTATTTTTCCCTTTCCTTCTTTAGCGGCTTTAATTGCATCCGGCCCAAATCTAGCAATAGCAATTGCGGCAGCTTCTTGCCATGTCAATTTATCACCAGATACAGCGGCACCAGTCAAGAAGTCTATTAATTCATCATTACTAAAAGAACCGATTTTATCACCGATTTCTTTTGTAACATTCATAAGATAGAGTTTCTGATCTTCATTCATCATGTTAAAGGCTGTCTGTAAACGCTGATTTCTTGCAATCTTTCTAACAGAGTCATAGGCTTCTTCTTCTGTCATATTGCGGTTTTTTGCCAAATCTATAGCGGCCTGAGTGTCTTGTCTGTATTTATTCCAGCGATTTTCAAGTCCTTGTGCCAAGTTTGTTTTCTTGTATGTTTCATAGTCACTGTCTCGCATCTGTCCGCCCTTAATTGAGGCAGAAGCATTCTGTAAGGCTGTACCCAGTCCGTTTATCATAAAATAAGCCATACGGAGTTTAGCATCTTTTCCTTTAGGGTCTCCAAACTCGCCATTTTGATAGCGTCTGAACATAAATGTAGGAAGGTTTTCAACCATGTGGTCATCAATACTTCTGAACATTTCTCCAGAACGCTTAATAGAGTCAAAAGTCTGCGCATAATCAGCATCTTTATTATCTATCACTTTATCAAGTTCTTTCTGTTCCTGATAAGTTGCTTTTACGTTTGTATTATCCAGATATTCTTTATCTCTTTTTTTAAGGTTTACATCTTCTTTTATTGGAGTAACAACCTTTTCTTCTTCGGTGACTTCTTCTTTTGGCGCGGTCTTGTAATATTTATCAAGAGCCTTTTTTACATTCCCTTTCTTATCTTCTTTCCAGAGTGGTGAAAGTGAAGTTTCTACATCATCTCTTGTTCTACCTTCATCAAAGGCAAGTTTTACAAGTTCATCAGCGGTTGAATTACCCTTAAAGTTTTCGTCTGTATTGTATTCTGCGAATGTCATTTTATACCACCTTTATACCTAATACCTTTTCAATTACCAGAAGTCTTTTACAGATTTCTGATATAATTGCTGTGTTAGCCGTTGTCAGTTCCTTTACATCAATCTGTAAGTAATCACTGATAGGGTCACGACTTACAGTACTTTCAGTAAATGGATTTTCCGCAAGTTCCTGAGCTTTTACGCCATAGTGTACATCGTCATCAATACCTTTATTCTCTCCACCTGGTATGTCATGCGCCTTGTCATTATATGTAAACTCAATAGCGTTTATCTTTGCGAATGCCTTTACAGCATCTTCATTCTCACCAAAGATATTTTTTAAGCGTTCATCACTTGCCGCGTCTGCAGCATCTGCCATATCTCCCATATCTGACATATCAGAAGAGTCAGCGCCCATTATACCTTGAAACATATTAGCCATAGAGCCTAAGTTACCACCGCCACTATTACCGCTACCTTTATTCATAGCTTTCATAGGGTCTAGTTCCAGGTTCTTAAGTTTTCCCTTAAGTGTTGTCATATTTTTAGAAACATTTTTCAATTGTTCATCACTAAAGGAAATTGCATCACTGTCTATATCTGTTGTTTCTATTTCGGGTTTCTCTGTATCTTCGGATATATCAATTGTTTCAGAAGTGTCTACGCTTTCCTCTGTTTCTTCGTTAGGATCTTCAATAGGGTTGTTAGTTCCTGTTTTACCTAAGATTTTTCCAACCTTATCGCTAGGAGCGTTACCACTAGAGCCGGCATACATATTAGCGTCTGAGTTTATCGAGCCGGCAGCGTTTTCCAATCTTCCACCGGCCTCTTTTAGTATAAGTCTAACAATATCCATTTTACTTATTTCTCCTTCTTTTCAAACTTCAAAGCCTGTATTTTAGAAGGTGTTTTCATAACAACCTTTTTAGAACACTCCTGATACTTCTTAAGTTTTTCATCTGAGAACATACCTAAAATACTTCCGGCAATTCCTAAGCCGTTTCCCCAGTTACCCCATGTATTATTGTATTCATTCTGACCGGCTTGTAGTCCAGAATTAACGAGATTACCATAAGCTCCAATAGCATTGTTTCCGTTCTGTTGTGCCATATTCTGTTGATACTGAGCATTAGAATTAGCCATCTGCTGTTGATTATTCAAGTTAGAATTCATTCTGTTAGCCTGGTTCTCATAAGCGTTGTTATAATTTGCAAGCTGTGTATTCTGATTTCCCTGAGCATTTCCCAACTGTTGTGAATAAGCATTTCCGTAGGCATTCTGAAAAGCGTTTGCGTTCTGCTGACTTCCCAACATGGCCGCCTGTGCTTTATTCATTCCGGCACTTCTAGCCGCTGTAGTAGCTTGACTCTGCGCTCCGGCGGCGGCGTTTCTTGCCTGTTGTCCGGCATATCTCTGCGCTAGTTCGTTCTGTGCATTGGTCATCTGTGAGCCTTTATCAATTGCACTCTTTGTACTAGCGTCTGTCTGAGAACTTGCACCACTTGAAGCCGTTTGATTTACTTTGTCATTTACCATTTCGCCATGAGCAAGGCCGGTCTGTAAACTGTTCTGAGTCATTCCGGCAGCGTTGCCTTGACTCTGGTTTATTGCGTTCTGATAGCCTTGATTACCGGCATAATTATTTATAGCATCCTTGTAAGCAGATGCGGCGTTTGAATAATATTGATTTTTAGGATTAGCCATATTAAACCTCTTTGAATATTAGTTATAAACATTACCCATACGAGGGAATTGGAAATTATCACTACCTAAAGTATCTTCAAAAGTCTGTGAAATCATATCTAACTGTTTAGACAATAAAGTAATGTCCGCGCCCTGTTTACATCTGAACGATATAGCAAGCAAGTAAGAAAGCATCTGGTAATAGAATGAGTTAGGGAAATCTAAAACAGTATCTTCACACCATGACTTTACATAATATTTGTCTGTTCCGGCATTCTGAGTTACAAAGCCATATCCTGTTGTTTCATTTATTCCAGAAATACCGATTGGCAATCTAGCATTAGGATTGATAATATTAAGATCTATAAAAACCGTTTCAAAACCGCTTATAACAATTTCCTTTCCTTTTGTTACGTCAAACAATCCGAAAATTTCAGTCAAAACATATATTAAATTGTTTTTTTGAACTAAACTATTTATACTTCCTGTCTGTGAAATATAAATTGGTTTTTTCTTAGATAAAAGAG
>JAEEGL016994094.1_pt1 | contig 30001 bp, 39 predicted proteins | sample 9134231 | NCBI WGS metagenome assembly JAEEGL01 (sample SAMN16246548, study PRJNA631951) | gut metagenome | biome: gut microbiome; feature: rumen; material: fiber-attached | host: Bos | place: Iran: Karaj | collected 2018-10 | reverse complement strand
TCATTATACCTGATTTGTTCTATAAGGTCATTTACGACGAAACTCCCCCGGAAAAGATGGTAGCTTTTGTATTCCCGAACATTAAAATAAGTGGGGACATATGGGATTACGCTACTAATGTAGTTTACGCTGAAGAGATGTCTGGTCTCACATTCTTCCCTGCTGTAAGTACAAATAAGACAGCTATCCTGAAAGCGACCTTCGTCAAAGAAGATTGGATTCAATAAGCACCGAAGGATCAGGTAGACCACACGGCCTACCTGATCCCCACATGATCACTGGAACACTTTCTTACTGCCGAAGTCAGAGCCAATGATAGTACGCTGAACCTTCTCGTACTTCTTCAGAGAGCTGTCGCCTTCGATCTGTTTCCACAGACTGTTGTAAGTACGACTCTGGAGATAATGGTCGAGTAAGGTGTTGGTGAAGTATCCACCAGCGTTGCTGCCGTAGGAGTAATCTCCGTCTGGACACCCAGACCAACAGAGTATCTGAACATTACCAGGAAGTTTGCTAGTTGCTTTAAGCTTCCTTCTAGGACGGTTGAATGTCACTGGACCACGATACATGGTTTGGCTGTGGCATGCGTCAAAGATAAGGACAACTCTTCCCTTGGCCTTAGAAACGATATCCCAGATGTCATCGTCCATCATGCCTTGATCGAACAGACAGATGAACTCATCGTGACCATCGATTTCAGTTGAGTCAGTCGATCCTCCAACTGAACCGCCGTGACCAGAGTAGTAGAAGATACAGAGAGGTGTCTGTACTCCCATCTCCAATGCAGCAGACACTTTGTCAACCGTTGCCTGTGCGTCAACGAATGACAGCTGTGTCTTGGCGTATTTCTTGAGGAGGGATTTCATGTTGTTGCAATCCTTCCTAGCACCAGGACAATCTCCAGCGTATCCGTTCTCAACACCTACCGTAATAACGAAGGCTTTCTTGGACGGATCTTCAGTTACAGCATCTTCTATAAGTGTGCAGCCCGATATACAAAGGACTGCTGCCAGAATCACCATGAGTTGTTTCATTTTGTCCTCCTTGTGTAGACAAAGTATGGCGAATAACATGTGAGTTTCATTTTATGAACCCATAATAGAGGGGAGAGCTATACCAATGAAGAAGATACTGCTTTGCGTAACTGTTTTCATAGCTGGGATGAGCTATGGTTTAGAGACTTACTTCACGATGGAGAACGACTGCTTCTGTACCCATAGCGACAATGACTTTAGTCATGGCACCGGATTGGAAGTGATAAATAATCTGTTCCATTACAAGATTGGACAGAACATGTACACTCCTGGAGATCTCAGGAAGACTGAACACATCAAGGGTGATCGCCCTTATGCAGGTATGCTCTATGGGGGAGTTGGATACGAGTTCTTTAGAGATCCAGAATCTCCCTGGTCTCACTATGGCGAATTGAACTTTGGAATCATAGGTCCAGGAGCCATGTGTAAAGATACTCAAACAGCTATACACAAATTGCTCAACTGTCGTAAGCCTATGGGATGGGATAATCAGCTACATAACGAATTCGTTGTTAATGGCCAGTGGTGGACCAAGTACAATTGGTATCTGTGTGATTATGTAGCACTTGTTCCTAGAGTCGGTGTGTTGGCTGGTACGATTCAGGATGCAATTGAAGGCGGATGTGATCTTAAGATAGGCTGGAACATGAAACAGTATAGAAGCTCTGGAGACAAAGAGAGTGGAAATACAATGATGTTCAGTGCAGGTAATCCTTCAGCCAAGCCTTGGTATGAGAAATTGAGTTGTTGGATATACGCTGGTATAGATGAAAGATACTACCTGTACAACCATCTTCTCGAAGGTAGCATGTTCAACCATAAGGACGATGATTTAGCTGTTAGTATAGAACACTTTGTTCCAGAGTTCAGATACGGCGTAGTAGTTCGATATGATCGATTCTATTTTACATACTACGCTTGCATGCGAGGAGACGAATACAAAGGACAGAAACGCTCACCTGACTACGGTGGGTTCTGTGTTGGATGGACATGGTGATCAGAATGGACGGAGCAGGAAGGCGGTTCATCCGCCTTCCTGCTCGTCTGCATATTTCAGAGATATATTACTTAAGTGTAGTTTAACCACTAACAGAAAGGAAAATGATGCAAACTAGGTCAATGGATTACTGGGCTGTACAGTGTACGCCTGAACTCTATGTCGTTGCTAAGGATCCTATCCGTGATGGTATCGTCACGGTGAACAACCTTAGCATTGACTCTTTGTTCAGTGCGTACCACGAGGCTGAGGTCATTCTGGAAGAGATCGTCAAGATGAAAGCAAAGAAAGATGCGTTCAAATCTTGGGAGCCGACCATCGTTCAGGTGAACTGCACACTGTGTGCGGCCAACACCATCAACTGTTGTGACTACGAGATCACCTACAAACACAGGTATCAGTCGAAGCAGAGGACGATGATTATCCCACATTGCTGCAACCCATCTGTTGCACTCTTGACGTTCAAACAGATCATGGCTACTAGGAAGTATTCACTTGGTTCAGTGGCCAATATTCGTGCACTCTGAAGCCGCATCTTGGGTCAGAAGGAACTGTATATGATTCTGAGAGTGTAGTTGGTCTATTTTCACGTATAAATTACTTGGGTGAAATAGCTAGGTAGAATGCCTCTACTCTAGCACCAACAACCTCTTAAGGAGAACAACCATGAAGATCGATATCCTCGGCATCCGCAAGAACCTGGAACAGGCCAATCACAATGTGGAGATGGCATTGGGACAGGCTACTAATGCGATCAATTCTGCCAACGCAACTTGGCAGGATACGGCGACCAAGGTCAACGACACTATCGCTGACGTCAAGGCCACATGTGCCGACGTTCGCAAGAAGGCGAAGATCTTAGTCTGGCTCGACGCTATCAAGACTTGTGGCGTCGCCCTGACAGCAGCAGCTGCCATCGGGATCCTCTACGAAATGCGCAAGTAGTAGAAGGAAGTCGTAGTCTAGGAAAGGTGTAGCCCAACAGATCCCGCCTTAAGTGGCGGGTGACGCTAAGCACCTTTCTTTTTTACTTTTTTGTTCTGTGTTTATGGAAAGGAACGATAGACCATGTTCGATAATCTAAAGCTTTGGATCGGTAAGCTCATCTGCCGTATTAGAGGATACCACAATTGGAAGACTTACTGTTATGGTGGTCTTGGTGGTAGCTACTACGTCACCAAGTGTTCGTGTTGTGAAGTTGAGAAACCACATTCATTTACTCCAGAGATGACGCTATGAGAATACAGAAAGTTTGTAGAGGTTATTCTTTCTGGTGGGGAGATGGTAAGATCATTAACAAGTCTATCTCCTTGAACTGGTATTGGGAGTGGATCAACAAGCCTTGGGCTTGGTTCAGGTGTAGCTCTAACGGTGCCAAGAAAGGCATGGATAAGTGCTACGATTTCAATTTCCATTTATTTTTGTTTTCTTTCTCGTACACTGACTGGAACTATGGACGATTCATTGCTCGTCTTCATCCATCAGAACTCAAAGTACTGAAGGAAGCAACTTTAGAGAAGGAAGTCTTCAATGAAACAAGAAACGAAAGACAAGCTGAAGTCATTCGGCAAGGGAGTCTGGGGAGTTCTTAAGTTCGCGTTCGATGTTCTGACGTATGATTCGGAAGAGGAAGAAAAGAAGAAACGTCAGGAAAAAGAAGAACGAGAACGTATTGAGGCAGAACAAGAAGAACATCGTCGTGCTTATGAACAGGCTCAGCAAGAGAAAGCTGAACGCGAGGCACTTGCTGCCAAGTATTGTTCCATGACTAAACAAGAAACCATAGTTGCTGCTCTTGAGAACCACGATCGTATCAAGAAGCTTGAATCTGAGAACGCTAGTCTGAGATCTAGTAATGCGAGTCTCAGATCAAGTATTGAAGATCTCGAGCACGAGAATAGTGAGCTTAGTAATTCCAATGATGAACAGTCTAGAGAGATCGAAGATCTTGAAGACAGAATAAAGGAATATGAGGATTAACCATGAACGCAATCGAGAACTCTCTTCCCAAATTGGTTGATGCTTTAAGGAACGATATTGAGAGCAATGATGCTAAGGTTCTTCAGCCGTTCATTCGTAAGCTTGATGGTCTTATCGAAGACTATTCAGTGAAAGTGATGGATGAACTGCATAAGGACAAGGATTCTCTTACTGACAAGATCGATGATCATCCGGCATCCACGCTTATAGCCGAGCACATCATCTGTCATCCAGTGAGTGATCTGTCTGGAGTTGCTCTCATGACCTATGGTCTTCTCTTGCTCAGAGACAGGCTGCTCAATGAATATGAGCTAGCTAAAGGCATGCAGCATAAGAGACCTGGAAAGGATACCCAATGAAAACCATCGTTATTGATGAGAAGACTGGAGTACTTGGAGCCAAGATCATGTTCAGGATCAAAGGTTCCAAGGATCCCAACAAGCTCTATCATTTCTTCACCGAGATCGTTGCAAGTGAACGTACAGAGGAACAACTCCCTGGTACCAAGAGCAGACGCAAGCGTGTCAATTTCTATCTTGTGACTGGCAAGAAACCAGATCAGTGGAATGTCTGTTATGCTGAAACGACAGCTAATGAATATCTGATCTCTCCTTTGCTTAAGTTCGTCCCTGATTTCAATGGAGCTAACAAGGAAGCCATCGATGCTATCGTGAAGAAATATCACGAGTATAGGAATGCTGGTCCTGTCACCCAGGAACAGCGCGATGAACTTAACAAGTTGTTCGCAGAGAGCTTCACGCACTAACAAGGAGGTTCAGAATGGAAATCGTTGATTGTAATGCTTCTCAAGCTAAAGAGAAGAAACCTGGACTGTTCGCGAAACTTCTGCTGAAAAACAATGCGCTTTTTCCAGGCACCAAAAAAGAAATTGTCATTTCTGAAGACGTTGCTAAGTGTCAACAGAAGATTGATGATCTAACACTCCTTGTCCGTGATCTTATGCAGCAACAGCAAGCACTTGTCACTGAGATACACGAACTCAAGACAAGTATCAGTGATATCAGGACTCGTGCTATTGCCCACTACACGACTGCTCGCAATGCCGCTGGCTATGAGAAAGCTATCAAGAAGCTTGGAATAGTTTAATGACTTGTTTAACCAGATGTAGTCCTGATGAAGGACTACATCTGGGTGACTTCATGTTAAACTCTGTTGAACACTTTGCATATCGGAGTACGAACAGTTCCAGTGACGTTCGTGATGCTAACCGTAACACCGCCTTTGACTGTGATAGACATCTGGAACCCAGAACAGTTAGTTGGGAATTCTGCACTTTGAGCAATGACGTTGTTACCAACCTTGAGTTCCATAAGTGTCCCAGTATTGGTACGGTTCACTGTGAAGAAATCAATAGTCAATAGGGATGGCCTAATGACAGAAGTTGGTACTGTCCAAGTGTAGGTAGTGCCCGAGATCGAAGGGGACAAACTGAGCACATTTGTCGTTTCGTTCCAGACGATCGGCGCGTTGGAATCCACGTACTGCTTGGTCGCAGAAACGCGCCTATTTTATGATTTTGAGGCAAATTTACAAGGAAAGGATTTATCATGTCCGACTCAACTGCAGACACGAATATCCCTGTAACGAGACTTCCTTTCGGTGCAGAACTGCCGCCTAAAGTTCCGTATAGCACCACCGACAGCGTGGGTGTCGGAGACGCGGCAAGTGAGAATCTTCCTGTTCAGGTTAACAACCGTCAGATCGTAGCTGTCGGTACTTCTAGCAACCCGATACGCGCGGTGCATCTGAAGCGCAAGAGTTCCGGTAAGACGGTGAATGACGTTCCTACTTCCGACACTCCGAATGCGGACGATCCTGATACCATGATCGCGACCAAGCAGTACGTGGAAAGCCATGTAAAGACTAAACTTGGGACGGCTGGTGGGAATTATAAACATATATACACCGACAACGGCGAGATCAAAGAATCTACTGGTACTCTTAACAGTGATGGAGTGACACTGGTCAAGATGGCCAGTGGAACGTGGTCTGAGGTCAGCGACAAGTCTGTTGGCGCTGACACTGCTAACGCAGTTAAACCGGTTGTGCTTGCAAGCGGCAAAGTAGTTGCCGCTAGCAAGAGTTCAGGTTCTACTGTTAAACCAGTGTACGTTGATGGCGGAGCCATCAAACCGATCACGGCCACCAAAGGTGGCCCTACCACGCCGGTCTACTTCGACAACGGCGAGATCAAAGAAGGTAATCCTATTGAAGTATCTGTTACCGGCGGAGCCGTTAGATACCGTACAGTGCTAACGCGCTGTAACGTTCGTGACAAGAACTCTACACGAGTTTTGTCGTCGCAAGCAGGCGAGGTCAAATACATCAAAGACGTTATCACTAACTCTGGCAAGTACGGTGTTTACACGGTGCAGACAAATTGTATCCTCGGCATTTGGGCAGGTGCGAACTGTGGATCTATTGGATCTGAAATCGCATGTGTTTGGATGAACTGCGCTGTTCCCAATACGAGTGGAGTAATGTCTAACACTTGGGTGGTGGTTAATCAATTCGCTGAGTTCCTTGGTGGAATTGATAACAATCGACAGATTTTTATTAATGTGTGCGCTGGAACACAATTCCGTTTCGCGTTCGGTAAACAAACATTTGATTTGTCTGCAGGTAACGGTAAGACGGTTGTTGCCGAAGGCAGTTACAAATCTGGAAATTTCTTGAATGTTGCAGCTACCTCTGGAATGACTGCTGGTGACAAGAATGATTGTGGAAAAGTCATTTTCACAGAATTCTCTCTTTCTACTACATCTTCAGGTGGAGAAGGTGGAGAGGATGATGAAGGTGGAAGCGGTGGTGATGGAGGTGGTGGAGATAGTGACACGACTCCTCTCACCATTCTTAGTGTTTCGTCTAAGAAGTCCGGTTCAGATACAGCCGCTACATCGACTTATTGCACTTACTCGAATAAGACGTTCACCTTCAGTATTCCTAAGGAGAGTGCGGCCAGTTTGCTTATCGACTTCTGTTCTGAGCTTCCTGGCGGAACTATGTCGCTCAAGATCAAGACAGTTACAAGCTACAGCGGGGACACTGCAGTTGAAAGCTTCTTGACGGTTGCATACAGTCAACAGTTACCTAACAATGTGTCTGGATTCCAGATGTGTTTGCCGATGTCTTCGTTTGAGACAGCAGCAGACAACTTCACTATGACCATTGAAGGTGCTGATAACTGCCACCATGCTAACATCACTCTTCTCAGATCGTAAAAGATCAAACAACAACGAGTACCAAGGTGTAGTTAACTACACCTTGGTACCGTTATTTAGAAAGGAGTTTTTATCATGACTTTCTCAGACACGATGGATGCTCTTAAGGACGCCGTGTACAAGATCGCTTTCGAAACAACCAAGTTCAACATTGGTCTCAAAGTGAAAGATCTTCGATTTCATGTCGGTTTGACCCGTGATAACACGACCTTTTCTATCACGATCAACGCTGATAATAATTGGCCAACTAAATCCTACTCGTACTGTTTCCCACCCGATTATTTCCTACATTACAATAACCTGTTGCAGTTTGCGTACACGATACGCACAACTATCACTTCATACATAAAGGAGAATGGACGATGATACTGAATGAAATCGTTAATGAGATAGCCGACGCTATCCACAGATCTATTGTCAGGGAGGAACATCCAAATGCGACCAGCGTGATAGTCAATCCTGACAAGACGAAATATCCTGGATGGTCTCCTGTACAACTCAAGGTCTCCATCACTAGACATGGATCCAAGTTCACTATCGAACTATCGTGCCCTTATGGATTTGATGGACCATCCTGGAAAAAGGCGAGTTATGAGTATGCCTCGGATATTAGGGTTATCAACATGGATTATAGTGTGCTCATGAACCTCGCGTACATGATGGCTAGGACTACGATCGTGTATGTTGATAAGGAAATTGAACGCTACGTTAATAACCCACCCAAGGAGGACTGATCGATGTTCACCACAGAAGTTAAGCGAGTCATCAACTTGATAGCTGAGGCAGTGTTCCCAACTGATAATGTTGATGAGAACTTCAATGGTCACGTTATGAAGCTTGGTAAAGGAGATAAGTTCCTTACCCTTTATTACGACAAGGATACTAAACGTCCTACAACAGCAACTAACGATCTGTTCAGTCCTACGTACGATCCTAACGACAAGGACAATCGGATCAAGTTCATCCTTAAGATCTACAGTAAGCAGCAAGCTCCTAATGGAATGGATTCCATAGAAGCAGATCTTCAAGCATGTTACTGCCCTCCTTACGGAGATGAGAGTAAGACGATCATCCTCAATCGACATGAATCCATCGTTCCAGACGTCAAGTTCATCGAGGATATGTACATGGACGATATGGAGAAGGTGGCAACCTTCATCGTTAAATCTGCTCGTAGACTCATCAACATCTTGCAACAGCGAGTGGAGAGTAATCGTCGTTACGAACAAGCCATCAACAAAAAGTAAAAAGAAAAAGCCAAGGGCCGGGCATCCCGCGAGGGAGCCCGACCCAAGGTGCATCAAATCTAACAGTCTCTAAGTAAGCAGTAAACTCTGCCTAAAAGATCCGCTGTAAGGAGCGGATATTAGCCACCCGCCTCTTCCGTTCCGGAAACCGTGAGGGAACCAGCTCCGGTCATGTTGACCGCCGAGGTTCCAACGACGTCGATGACAGCACCGATGACGTTGGTCGGGATGAGCAGTTCGCGCGTCACGCTGAACATACGGTGGAACGAAGAACCGCCGTCCGTACCGATCTGGAACGAGCCCACGAGGGTGCCCTGATCGTAATCGGTGCCGAAGTTCAGGATGGAGTCCTGGGCCGAGCTCAGGAACGGGATCATGATGATCTTCGTCTCCATCTGGCGGAAGTTCGTCGTAACGATCTCGAGACGGACGCCGTTGTCAAGCACGATCACGTGCTCAACGCCGCCGGTACCGGCCTCGTCGTTATCCAGGTGCTCATGGAAGTGCTTCATCTGGAACAGGTTGCCGAGGATCTCAGGCGACGTGATCAAACGGAACGCCACCTTAGCACCGTTGGCGAGCTGCTCACGATAGAGCGACTTCGCGAGGATTCCGGACGTGATGCGGTTGAAGTACTGCTTCACGTACTGCTTGATGTCACCAGACATATCGCCAGCACGGATGCCGTAGAGACCGGACATATCCAGCGTGTTCATGTACACGTAAGGATTGACCTGGTCACCAGCAGCGTACGTAGCGGCGAGCTGCATCTGGGACTCTTCATCGTTGTTGAACGACACGTTCTGGTCATGGACCGAACGCATCACCTCGCCGATGATGTCGAGGTTGTTGGCATCGCGGCCGATGTGCTCGAGCTGAGCGAGACGCGCAGCTGCGTTCTGAGCACCGTCCTGACCGATCGCGGTATCAACCACGAAGTTACGGCCGGTCGGGAGCTCATAGCTCATCGAACGACGATTGATCTCGGCGCGGATCGAGGTCTTACGCTTGTTGTCCTCGTTGTAGCGGGCGTCCATCGTCCAGCCAACGAGTTCAAGCTTCACACCTGCGAGCCAGGTCTTCTGATCCGCCGTCAGCTCAGCGCCAGAAGCGTTGATCAGACGGGGCTCACCGAGCCAGCCACCTGCATCAGCCATCGCAACCTTGCGGTCAACGTGGAAGTTCAGGTGGAAATCGATACCGAGCGAAAGACCGTCGGTAAGACCAGCGAGAACGCCATCCGTGGACGTGAGACCGGACACACCCGTGAATGCCGGATAGTCCTTGTCCAGACGCTTGCTGTAACGGTCGAGGTTCAGACGACGATCAGTCGAACGCAGATCATCCGTGATCTGGGTCAGACGGCCGCGGCCCGTGTCGATGTGCAGCATGGCGTAGAAATCGCCAACCGTGCCCTCACCGAGCTGAGAGGTCGTCGTGATCTTCACGAGCACGCCGTCAACCACGATGCCCTCTTCAACGAGGTCGGTGTGGTTGTACTTCTCATAGCCAGGCTTGGACTGATCCGTCGCCATAGCGAAGAGGTTGATCGACTTCTGGAACTTGTAGATGTCGTCCGCCACGAGGAACTGACCCGTCGTGTCGTTAGCCTTGAGGGGCTTGATGCGCGTAGCGCGCACGGACACCAGCTTCGGGTCCTTGTAAAGCGTGATCAGACGAACAGGCTTGCGAGCGTTGTTCGCCATGTCGAACACCTCCATCGACTCGCGAACGATCTGGACGTTGCCCTGGGACACCGTCTGGATCGGGACGATACGAGGAGTAAGGTTGGCATGGAACTGCATCAGGGCGACCGTGAGGATCGTCTTGAGGTCAGGCTGCACGCGATCGATGTTGATACCGAAGGACTCGAGAGAGCCCTGGCCTTCGAATGCACCAAGCACGCCCGCCGGGAAGAGGGTCTCGAGCGCCGTCGGCGTCTGACCATTCGCCATGACCGTGTTGTTGTAATCGATGAGTGCCTCGCCCTTGCCCTTGCCGAGCGTCGCGAACAGAAGGCCAGCAACACGCTTCATAGCGGGCTCCATGTGCTCCTGTGCGATCTCCGCCTTGGCGCAGAGTTCCTTAATCTTCTCAGGACCAACAGCGGTCATGAGCTCATCAGTGTGGTACGACTCATTCGCAACGAGCGTCTCGCAGCCGCAAACACGCTTGGGCGTGCCGAGATTCAGCTCTGCGCACCATGCTTCAACAGCCGCACCGATCTGCTTCATAGCACCGGTGTACTCCGAGGAGAGCGGCTTCTGGGACTCAAGGCTCTTTTCGATCGAGCCGAAGAATTCCTGAATTTGGTTTGTCATTGTTTAATCTCCGTACTTTTACGTAGTGAGGATTTAACGGTTTTCGGAAGCCTTATGCAGGCCTCCACGATACCCTTAATGGTGTCAATGCTCAGACAATGCAACCAGAAGCGCTTCAACGCGGTAAGCGTATCCACGTCCTGAGGTGACATGCATTTCGGGGGGTTGGTCAACACATTTGTGAGGAACTTGTCCATTTCCTCACGGAAGAGAACAGAATCCACTGTCGCACTATCTTCAGTAACGAACTCGAACGGGATGCCGGTATCATCAGAAGTCTGAGTCTCAGGCGTACTAGCCGGTTGCGCACTTGTTGACTGGTCAGTACCCGGATCACCCGATCCTACCTGATCATCTGAACTTTCTTGATCGTCCATGGGGAGATCTTCTCCTGCACCAGTGGTGTCATCCGAAGGCAAGTCGTCGGCACCATCTTCGTCAGGTGAAGGCTCAGAGTTGTCATCCTCTTTGCCTTCCTCTGGCTCAGTACCTTCCTTCTTGCCGTCAGCCGCCTGGTCGGGATCGGAACCCTCAGTGGGCTTAGCATCTTTGTTGTCGTCGCTACCTTGGGTAGCATCTTCAGTAGCTCCTGTTACCTGATTATCTGTCTGAGCAGGCATCAGGGTTGGGCTCTGAGAAATCAACTGTAGTGCCTCGACGGCACCCATCACCTGCTTGAACGACCTGAGGTCATCTGCAGATGCGCTTGCTGAAACATCACGGAGGTAAGCCACAGACTCCCTCTGTTGTTTGGTAGAAGCAAGACTACCGAAAGCTTTAGCGATGATGGCTTTATCTACAACAGCCATCCCTCTCTGCTGAGTGCAGAAGTTGACGAACGCCAAGAACGCTGAGAACAACTGGTTCTTGAACGAGGGCTCGATGGGATCGACATCCTCAGTGTATCCGGCAATGTTGAACTGAGGTAACCCACACCACAATGCATTGTTGAAACAATATGCAAGCAGGTGAGTCAAACTCGTTCCGTAGCGCTCGATGTCTTTGTGGAAACACAGATCGGCTATGATGCCGATACCAGATTCCAGACTCTTCGTGCTCCAATCAAAATGACTGAGTATAGCAAGAATCGGACAATTAGTCAATTGGTCTAATGGTGTTCTCACTGAAGAGAACGACCGACCTATAGCATGGTGACGCACTACAAGGCTCCAGCACGCTACTGTATCCGAATAGTTCTCGTTGGTCCAATTATTGCTAACGTAGAACGAACATATACCACATGCTTGGTCGGCGAATGTTCCGTAACCTTCCTGGTTACCTTTGTTCATGAACATCAAGAACGGAATGAGAGTTCCTTTAGTCCCATCGCTCCAAATAACTGGAACTCCGTACATCTGACGACCATCGAACAAGAACTCGCTAACCAGACCGATGTCAACATCTGTCCAGTTACCTCCTCGGTTGAACTTGACAAGGTTGTTGAGAGTCTGGAAGATCTTCTTGAAGTTGTCTTGGAACACATGACCGCAGTTCCTGGAGAACCTGTACGCTATGTCGTTGTTGAGTTCCTCTATGAACTCGTTAACAACTTCATGGCATCTCAGTCCCATGAACCTCACATAGTACGCGATGGCAAGAGACTGCTCAAGCAGCACCTTCAGTTGTCCATAAGGACAACTGAGGCGAGTCAAGTTAGCGCTAAGTGTCTCTTTTTTATTCCAATCGAATACCGAGGAAGGATCTACTCCATCACCCGCGTACCGCATGTGTCCAACGTAAGAGATCATGGAAGCCATATGCTTTAAGACTCCTTCTCTTGTTGATTAAAAAGAACGTGGAAATACATATAATGGAAAAATTAGCCCTATTTTGCCTTACTTTTTCACAGTGATTTTAACATCTCTGAGATCGTAAAAGAGTAACTTGTGGGTACATCTATTGACGAAAAGGAATAACCCAGAATGAATGTTAAGTCGAGTGATATCTACTTAAACACTCTTTGTCTTGCGGCTTATGCTCCAGGTAACTCAACTAACAAGATTGCTGCTGCAGTTGTATCGATGTTTGATGATTTGAGCAAAGAAGAGAGATCCATGTTGTCTCCTTTGAATGTGCTCTACGTCAAACTGCTTAGAGAGATATCATTAGGAAACCTCGATCTTAGCAATAGAGCAGAAGCAAGCAGCGTGCTGTTGAAGTATCAGGATGATAGGGCATTTGAGAACAACAAGGTAACATTTTCGGAATTACAAAGTTTGTTGATTCCTGAACAATTGCCTGCTCCACAGAAGATCAGGACTCTCTTTAATAGAGTGAAGAACAACATTAGCTTCTTCAAAACAAATTCTCGAATACGAAAGATGCTGCTAACAGCACAGCGAGTAGGAACCGAGGATGACATGGAGAAGCAGAACAAACTCTTCCAAGAGATCCTGGCTGCTGCAGATTCTCTCAAGACAGATATCGAAGATGACTCTTTGATGGGAGAAGAAACCATCTCTCAGGTAGATGAAATCAACTTCACTGATCCTTCTTCTATTAAGAAGGCACTTCAAGCGCAGCATAAGAAGCGCAATGGTGTGACCATACAGTTTGGTTTACAGGGACTTAATCGGATGATGGGCCCGAGTAAGAGTGCCGTCTACGGTGAGTCCATGGCCTATGCGGCCAGGTCGCATAACTACAAAAGCGGTATCCTGATGGATGTAACTAGGTGGATGTGTGTCTATAACAAACCACCAGATACAGGGGGAAGGGTACCGATAATTCTATTCATCTCCCTTGAGAATGAAATCGCCGAGAATCTCGCTGATATTCTTAGGAAGCTCTATGTGAACATCTATCACAAACTTCCAACTGGTCTGAAGGATGATGAGGTGATAGAGTTTGTTCAGCGCAAATTGGGAGTCAATGGTTTCCAGTTGCTCATGTTCAGAAGGATGGGCGAGGTTTTCGGTTATCGTGAGTTCACTGAACTAGTTGAACGGATTGAGAAGAATGGCTGTAAAGTTGTTGCTACTATCTTGGACTATGTGACATTGTGTAAACGATGCGCAGAGGATAAACAGTACAATGATCCAAAACAGATCCAGTTGATGTTTGCTAGGTTCAAAGACTATTGTGCACATCGCGATATGTTCTTCTGCACTGGCTTACAGTTGGACACTGAGGCATCTAGACTTGCTGCGTCAGGTCAGACGTCAATCGTTAAGAAACTGAATGAAGCACACTTGTCAGATGCAAAATCTCTAAAGAAGGAATTGGACTGTCTCATCTTCATGGAGATTGAGTGCAACCACAAGGGCATACCTTGGCTGACGATGAAAATAGACAAACATCGTTATGTGCTTCAGGATACTCCGGTTGAAGATCGTTATTGCGCTTATCAGTATCTTGGTGAATTGGGTATTCTAGATGACATTAATGGAAAGGATATGTCATCCAAGGATATCTACGCTGAGAGTGATGATGCAGGTGACGTATCAAGTGTCGCACTGTTCGGCTAACCCTTTAACTTCTACTCCAAGAAGTCATCCACTCAGAGCCCCAGTCCAAGGGCTCTGAGTGGTTCTTGCTCCTTATTAATAAAGGGACATGCTATAGTCAAATCACATGCAATCTCAAACAGTTGTTAGTTCACCTGTTATCCGGTCGAACCAAGTAAGTCCGACAGTGTCGGTTGGAAGACTGGGGTTGGTGTGGTGCTGAGGTCAAAAGAACATCTGTGAGAGTAAACTATCAGGTTGTTTGCCTTCTGAGGTTTCCTCTAGTTTTCCCTCAGTGGTGCGACTTAGTGATCCCCGGTTTTGGGATCAGCAGCCTATTCCGCCTCTACTTACCGCCATGTGTACTGCCGGTGACTAGCCCTGTTAGGTTGAGCACCCGGTAAGTTCTGGTTGCCTAAAATCCTTGCGCGTGCTACTCGAAGTCTGGCCAGACATAGATGTTGGAATGGAAACCTCTCACGGTCGGTGCAAGTGAAGCCGACCACTACAACTTAAAGGAGGACGAATATGTTCAAACGAATCATGTGTTGTTGCTGCCTATTGTTGGCTGCATCTGGATGTTGTATCTTGAGTAGGAATATCAGTAGACCAACTAGAGTGGTCACGAGCGATTTCTATCATTCCTACACTAACGGTAATGTTGTTGTTACAATGTGGGTGATAGATAAGGATGGTAACAGGATCCCTTACAGTTACCACAATGAGTGTATCTGTTATAAGACTTCGTACGTAGGTGGTCCATGGAGAGGATCGGATCTGTATCCTGGAACTCGCTATGTACTGAACATCCTGTCTGGATGGTCTTATAGCAGCGCTGCATCTGGTAACTACATGAACAACCTCATCACGCTGCCGACCTATCCCATCTACATCGTAGAGTTGCCGATACAGCTGGCGTTGGATACAGTACTTATACCGTTCGACTGGTTGAACACACCATCGTGTCCTGAAGGCTATCAAAAAGAATTTTAACAATTAACCAGAAGGAATCTATCCATGAAAACTGCACTTAAGAAGATCTTCACGTTCTTCGTTAACTTGTTCAAGAGCAAGGACATGAAGTCTGAGATCTACACGATCCTGCTTGGTAATCTTAATGCACCAGAACTTAAGGAACTCCAGGATGCCGACATCATGAACAAAGCCTGGGAGTTCGTCAAGGAACTGCATGTTCGCACTGATCTAACTGGATCAGAGAAGGCTAAGTTGTTCAATGAGAAACTTGGCTATTGGGGCAAGAAGGTTGGTAAGGTGATCGGGACGATGGCTCTTAACATCGTTCGTGAAGTTGCGTATGCGGCACTCAAGATCGCCATCACTAAAGGGTTGGTTACCCTTCTTCTTGCAGATGGACGTAGAGTCACGACACACATGTGCACGTGCAGACCTGAGTATATCCAGGACGACCTTCCTGGTCTAGCATGTGGTGACTGCTGAACGGATTGGTGAAAGATCAAGGTTAAGGGGTTGAGGTAGGGGAGCTTCGGACTCCCTTACCTCATTTATCACTTTATATTTTGTTGCTTCCTTATGGATGGTGTAACAACTGTCCACTCAAACACACAAACAGACAAGGAAGTAAACAATGACCATAAAAGAAAGCATACATGCTAAGATGGATGCTGTCGAGAACACGCATATGCACTGGTTCCTCGACAAGCTCTATCACAATGCATTATACTGGGAGGATTCTTCTCCCAGAGTTAACCTACTAAGACAACTCAGTGACTGGTTCGGTATGGATACTCCAGACTGTGGATTCGCTGAGGATTCACACGAACATGTGTTCGTTGATGCCATGCTGCAAGGTAAGACTATCTGTGCAGCTGCTGAGATGAAAGAGTTCTTCTTGGAGGATAGCCACTACAAGAAGCACTTCCTTCGCAAGCTTGGATTGTACATCTGGGCTGCCATCGGTAACAAGTCGTTCGACAAGGATGATCCTATCACTCGTCTGTCCATGATGTTCACTGAGCTGGACATGAGGTTCGACCTGTTCACGACTTATGGCAAGAAGTTCCTCGATCTCTTGAAGATCACATCGACTTCATGTGCAACTGAAGATGATGATGTTGCTGGAGTTCTTGCATGGTTGACTGAGAGGATATTCCAGAAGATCACTGAGGACGATGAGAAAGTCGAACTCTATGAGAAACCTGGTACTCCCATCATCCCTGAGTTCCAGGACGGAGAGCATGAGTGCGCGAAGGATAAGTTGTTCATCCATCACATCCCTAGTCGTTCTGATCGCGCAGCGACACAGCCAGCAGCTGAACTAGAAGCCAAACCAGCAGCTGAATCGAAACCTTGGTACTGCGAGTTTCATTCTTTCCTTTATAACGTTCACATCAGAACGAATGCTACGTTCGGGAGTAAGCGATCTAGTAACAATTGGAATAAGTGGACAGATGAATACCTTAGGAACTTAACCGCACTTATTGGTTATGATATCACTAAGGGACTAGATCCAGAGAGAATGGACAACGATACTATCTCGGACAAGATCTCATCTCGATTCGATGATGTACGGAATGACAAAGTTGTTCTTGCTAATATTGGGTCTGTTCTGCAGATCTGCAAGATGTTGGCAACTAGTCAGTATCCTGGTCAACCTGGAGAAGGTGACAATTGTGATTTCGATGTCTTGAAGTTCTACGAGTTCGTTAAGAAACTCTATGGAGTTGATCTTAATGGACACGGTAATTGGATCAAAGACTACCGATTCCACGTGATGTCTCATCTCAAAGGTGATAAGACTGCCTAACTGATGTGAGAGGTAGGGATCCCTCAGTGGATCCCTACCTCTTGACATTTTATGCTTGTTCCTTATTATTAAAGGAGTTACCAATATGGGATTGCAATTCAGACCAAGCTGGAGTCCTGTGGCAACTGAGGCTATAAGCTTCGAGAACGAGCCTAACAAAGTCAATGCATTTGAGGCTAATTTCACGAACTATGGTAACTGGGTTAGAGAGATAGCTGCCACATCGGGCAGTCTTCAAGTACTTCCCATCGACCATCTCGTTAAGGGAATGATCCCATATAGCAAAGCCAGTCTCATGATCAAGGCTATTTTGGCATTGAACAAGTTGATGGATCCAGTTCTCAGCAAGAAAGAGCCTATTGACTTTACCAAGGTAAGTGGCATCAACGAAATGAAGAAAGTCGGTATGACTGCCACAGAGAACATGATCGATAACACCAAGTTCAAGGATGGATCTTGGATGGGGTCGATACCTAAGGGTCCTGTCGCTCTCAAGAAGAACGGTTGGTCGGCCAGTAACGCCATGACGTTCTCCAAGCAGTTGCAAACTGCTATAGAGGGAGTAGGGACTTATCAGGAGTTCAAGTCCGCTGTTAAGAGCATGACTGACAAACTCACCAAGAATGCCAAGACTTCAAGTGATGAGCGCAAGAAGCTGAGTGCTGCTACTAAACAAGCAGTTAAGCTGTTCTGGGTTAGACATGCAGTTATAGTCAAGGCTTACAAGCAATTCACATCTCTTAAGAAAACCATCTAACTGGGGGTAATAACATGCGATATGTTGTAACCGCACGTGCTAGCGGTATGGATGGAGTGAATGGAGTCATCAAAGATATCAATGAGTTCCTGGCAGTTGTCGATATACAGAACTGGCAAGAGACGGAAGTCTCCAAGCTGTATGCTCTGATCGATAATACCAACAAAGCCTTGGAAACCATTAACCAGTATGGTATCTCCAATGAATCACTCAAGCTGTTCGATGTCACTGATGACATTATGTCTGCTCTCAATGCTGATAGTCCTAAGGCGTCGCTAGAAGCTCAGGAGGAAGGTATCTGGGAGAAGATCAAAGCGTTCTTCAAGGAACTGTGGCGTAGGATCACTACTGCATTCCATGCACTGCTCGGTAAGGTTGATAAAGACCAAGCCAGTAAGGCAGAAGCAGCTCTTAAGGCATCTAACAACGCAGAAGAGATCTGTAATCTTGATTGGGCTAATAGACTGTATAAAGCTTACACAGTTGAAGAGCTCGACCTCATCAAGTCTGATGTCATTCATTGCATCACGTTCCTCAAGATGTGTCATGAACTCGATCTTAAGACTGTTGTGTCTGAGGATCCTGAAGTGTACGCACAGTTTGAGAAGAAGTTCGTGGAGTCGGCTAATGCCATCTTCGGTGTGAAGGTTGACATGAGCAAAGAGGAGAGCAATGTCTCTCTGAGCAAGTGGTTGCCGTTCACTCGTAAGGTTGACAACGACTCCAAGCAGTTCGGTATCAAACTGAACTTTGCAGAAGAGCGTGGTAAGAAATGTAGTCCTGGTATTCCTAAGACGGAGTTCGGCTACAGGACAGCCAACGATCTTGCTAAGTTGACGTACATCGATAGAGATCTCATTGATAACCTGCAGGCATTGTGTGTCCTGCTTGACAAGATCAATGCCAACATCGACAAGTACATGGAGGTATTCGAGGAACCCATGAGGAAGATCCTCCCTCCCATATCTCTTCACAAGGTTCGAGCATTGCTCAACCAGATCCCCAGGGCATGTTCAGCTTGCACCATGCAAGCGTTCCAGGCATCCAAGCTCGTCAGCAAGATGGTCTCGGTTGTCGTACAGCAACTGTCTGGTAGGGGCAAAGACGAAATCATAACTTGATCAATAACCCTCCCTCCCTGCCTGGAGAAAATTGACTGTTTAATCACATTTTATGATGTCAATGTTGATATCAATTGAGCTGGTGGGTGGGCGTTGTTGCCCCCCCCCAGCCAAGTTCGTTTTTAAAGTGGCGACCAACTCATAATTAGAGAAATAAAATGAAATTCAGAGTTACACCGGCGACTGAAGGTTGGTTCGGCATTGGTTCTAAAAAGAACGAAGAACCAGAAGAGGAAGAAGATACCCAGTTTTATCTTAATGATTATGTCGTCAGTGACATCTTGGATTTCCTCAATGGAATGTCCGACGATGACTTCAATGCTCTTCTCGAAAAGAAGCTGACTAAGACATATAAACCTCAAGTTCTCATCCAAGTGTACAAGTCAATTCTTTCGAGGAACATTGATGCTTGCTGCAAACAGCTCGTTCCGAAATGGAAGGTTCTCGATAAGTTCTGGTGGACTGGGGAACAGAATGATCCAGTCGATTGGTCTACCAAGACCATCAAGAATCCTGCACTTGCTAAAGCACTGCAGGAAGCGGGTAAGGTCGCTAAGTCGATTGTGTCTAGGACTGAGTTCCTTAAGATGATTGACTGGACAAACGACGATTCTTCTGTGACCACTGGTACCATGGCTGAATTGGGATACAATAAGAATCTCATTAAGGAGATGGTCAAGTTAGTGTGTTTGGTTCTTGATGAAAGAAACCAAGAGAAGATCGATTTGTTCTATGCTAAAGCAGAAGGTCATCGTGATGGATGGAACAGGGTTGTTAATCACGTGTTCTGGAAGTACTATGATAATCCTTCGGCTTGGCCTGATCTCCAAGCAGGTGAGAAGGTCTTCATTGGAATCACTACGATGTTCGACAAGTTGTGCCGTCATCTTAGTAAGTTCCTTACTAAGTTCGTTCAGTATGGTGATATCTCTTTGTATTGAGATGAGAATAGTGCGCACATTGGCTCCTACCCTTGGCTACGCGCCAGGGTAGGAGTTGAATTTTACTTATGATCTCTCTTTTATTGGAGGTGATTTATGAGCAACTCTTATTCCAAGCAGACAAGGTTCGAACCTAGGATCTGGGATACATTGCGACCTCGTTCCACTAGACCTAACCCCGATAAGAAGTGGTATGCGTTTGATAAGAAGATGTGTGATTTTCTTTACGGAGTTAGTGGACACACGAAGAAAGAATGCATTGCCGAAATATCTGTACTTCTAGATGACGGCATATTGAAATTTGAAAAGAGAGGTGAATCATGAAGAACATCAACACCGCTTCTAACCTTGCGCAACTTATCATGGGTCTTCCCAACACACTGTGGTCTCTTCCTGTGTTTTATGAAGACTGCGATTGTGGCAACGGTTTACATGAGGTCAACAGTCTGTATCCCGACAGAGATGCAAAAGGCATGATCTACCTAAGCCCATCTTCGGCACATCATCAGGTAACTGATATCTTGGCGGAGTACAATAAGCTTAACCAAGAGAATGAAATTATCTGGAAACAGGTCGAGAAAGCACGTGTAGATGGCGTTGAAACGCATACTTATTCTAAACCACCTGAAGGATGGGATCAGTGCGGACTTAAAACAAGAACTGGTAGGGTAGTCGCAAACTTCGATCCATATAAAGAAAAACACGCTAATGGTATTATTACGTATTTCTACAATGCAGTTAAAGAGCATCACTATATCTACGACAACGATGAAACTGTAAAGTACTTCAATGTAGGTTATCCTGGTAACAGGAACTTCTTGCCGTACAAGATGGACAACTTGGACATCAAAATGATCGTGGACGACATGCAGGTAACTCCGGATGAGTTCCCACATGACCGTCTTATGCATCTTAAGCTACATTTCGTTGTTCAGATCAGTTGGAAGCCTTATCTGCAGCCAGTCTGGCACGTAGCAGAATTTAAGTATAACCAACTTGACATCTATGAGTTCGATGATACCTTGACTCTAATGCTCTTACCACCTGGAGCAGGCGTAAGGAAAGGAGTAGTGAATGAAGTCGACCACTGAAACCATCACTGTAAGATCTGTACTTGAAGATTGTATCAGATTCAGCAAACGCCTTAAACAAGGCTATGGATTTGAGCGCAGGAAAGTAGAGAAGATCGTCACTAATGGAGACAGAGCTCTCGTTGAGGACAAACCAGATCCAGAGAGTCTCCGTGATATCTTGGAAAGGTTCGTTGCTGTGTTTAAGGATGCTATGCACACGCATGTTCTTTTCAAGACGAAGATCTATGAACTTGCTGATGAAGCTATGGAAGCACTTAATGCTTAAACGCTATTTTATAGCGCACAAGAGCGAGTGGATTTCCACTGGTACCCACTGTGGGTACCAGTGGAGATTTAAACGCTATCGTTTTTTTTTTGCGAAAGCAGAAAGGATTCGAACATGAAGTTCTCGGTTAAAGAGAAACCTATTGCTGCGGCTCCGCCACCGGCGCCTATGACTGTCGAGCAGGTCAGTGCGGCGTATGAGGATCTGATTAATGCATATGAAGATCTCACTATCACGCAACAAAGATTGGATGAAGTTAGAAGCGTGATGGAGAATGTTGAGATCTCGATGCAAATGGTTAGGAAGTGTGGCGAAAACGCACTTGAAGTTCTCAATTATGACAATAGTCTTGTAAGTTTAATGGGCATTTCCATTGATAAGATGACTTCTGAATCCACATTGGAGGCACTTAATCAACAGGGAAAGAATCTGTTTCAGAGATTTCTTGATGGCATTAAGGCATTTTTCCGAGCTATCGGAAGATTTGTTCTTGGCCTGATAGAAAGGATCAAGTTGTTATTCACTGGTGCTGGAGCATATCAGCGAAAGATAGCGGATCTACAATCTCAGGTAGAACGTAATAAAGCAGACATTAAGATGCTCAATCGTGAGGCTATTCGCTCTATTGGAGATGTACAGGATAAGCTGAACGCAACTAAAAGAGAAAGCCGCGATAAGCTCAACGAAATCATCGATAGAATCGAAGAACTTCGTAAGATGCCTATTGAACCCAAAGATGTATATCTTCAGCGGTTGAATATCCCAGAAGAAGAATCCGATGGAAAATATAGTCTTGATAGCCTGTATTCGTCGGATGCATTAATTGCTAAGTTTGGAAAAATTGTAGAAGGTCCTATTTGGCCAGGTGACGATTTCTTGAAAAAAGGAGAAACAGCTGTTGAAGCTGCATCTGGTGCACTTAACAACGCAAGTGAATCGGTGATCAGGATCATAAATGCGGTTAAGGATGGAAAAGAGACGAATCTTGATTTTCAGAAATACGTCGATGTATCAAGAGAACTCTATTCAAAACTTGCTGCATTACGGGATTACATTCGTCTAACTCCTGGATCGTACAGATATCTTAAGGATATTGATGAAGAAGATGATTGGGCAGTACTAGACATTACTGAAAATAGTGGTCCTGGTAGTGGTAGTGGTTCATCTAGAAAACTGGATTTTACCGGTAAGTATGAAGACTACATTGCATTGAAGGGCATGCTTACCACTACACGTAGTGAAGTGTTTAATGGCATGCAACGTGTGACCGACAAACTCAGGCAACAGATGAATGACCAGATGAAGAAATGTTCATTCTATTTGGATGCTGGAATCATCAATAGTAGGAATCAACAAATCTACAAAGACGACAATGATAATGCCGATGGGTATTTACTTGAGAAAGAAATATCCAAACCTGAGACTGCAACGACTTATGCACAGCACAAACACTTTGAGTCTAATGATGGTGAAGTTATGAGATATCTTAAGGCTGGTTTGAGTTTGCTGTGCACAATCATTGCTATTGAAAGGGATCTTATCTATGATGGTTCGTCTATGGGCAAATCGTTTGCGTATGCTCAACGATTTGTAGCTTTAGTTGATTCTGCTTATGCAAACTACTACAAATCGGTGAATGACGAAATGCGTAGACTCATTGAGTTCTGTGTAGAGCTTAAAAGACGATGACGCATCAAGAATGCTATTTTATAGCAAACGCTCTGGTATATCCCTCTGGTAACCTCTGAGGTTACCAGAGGGAACCCAGGAGATTAACTATGAAATTCTCAACATCAACCAAATCGGTAGAAACAAAGCAACTGCTTGTTACTAGTGTTGAACAGGTAAGTTCTATGTATGATGATCTTTTGATATCATACATGAATCTTTCTGACGCAGAACGTGGAATGGAATCAGTGTGTGAGATTATCAACAATATCAACACTAGTGTTGCTCTTTTGAAGGATTGTGGTACCTCTGTTATATCTGGTCTTAACAACGATAGTGGGCTGGAAGCATTGATGGGGATAAGTGAAAAACTTATCACTGCTGAAAAAGCAATTGAAGCACTTGAGCAAGAGAAGAAATCGGCTTTTGAGAAGTTTAAGGAATTTGTCTCAAATGCATTCAAGTTCGTGGCTGATTTCATTGGTAAGATAGTGGAACTAGTAAAGCAGATCTTTGTTTCCACTAAAGATAGAGCAAGTACGCTAGTTGGAGCGTTGTCAACGTTTGACAAAAGTGTTTCCGCTCAGGGCCTCGTATATCGTGAAGCATTTGAGATTCCTCTTCAGATAAGGAACAGTGTGGTTTCTCAAATGGAGAAGATCGCTCAATATGCTGAGGCCATCGCTACGATAGTAGGTATGACTGAGTCTGATAGCCAAGAGATTAGAACTGATCTCGTGAACATGTTTAAGAAGATTTCTGATAATGCCATGGGAGTAGTGACATTTGACGAAGCAAATGATAAATTGAAATTTGCTGGACTCAATGTATTTCTGGATGAAATGCAGAGTAAAGGTCTTCTTGGAACTGACAGTTCAACCTTGGAATCGCTAAAATACTCAGACGGCGATATTAAAGCAATAGCCAAGCAATATGCTGACTATATGCATCAGTTTGATACATTCTCCCAGAAATGGAAGACATTTTGTTTGAAACGTCAACTTTCTAAGGCTCAGTTTAGTGAGTCGAGAAATCTTGAGGATCAAGCTAAGGTGTCGTTCAATTTTGCTGGACAGTCGACATGCGTCAAGATGATTTGTTCGATACTTCTTGTATCGGAACAACTCAATGCAGCAGTAGCACGTTATATGGCTAAACATATTAACGTGTTCTATAAGGCCTACCAAGATCCAAAGTTCTAATGCTCTCATGCACAGGGTGTTCCATGCGGAACACCCTGTGCATCGATCTTCTTTTTGAGAAGTATTAAGCAGCGGGTGCAGGTTCAGCACCCTTCTTGATGAGAGCCTTACGATAGATCTTGGAGATGAACCCGTCCATCTCGATCTGAGCACGCATCAAAGCCTGGTAACAGGCAATGCAGCTGCTTATCATGATGTTGGCCATCCTAAATCCGTTCTGGGCTGCCTCTCCAGGGATGATGTTGCGAAGAACAGCGTTCTTGAACTCTGCAACTGCAGAGGAGACCTCGCTCATCTTGTTGCAAGCACTGTACACAACCGTAGGCAGTTTGAACCACTGACTGCAGCTCTGTGCCAGGCTACCGATGTCGCCCTTGCTGTAACCAGCATCAGCCAGAGACTGATCTTGCTTGCCAGCAGACATGTTGGTCGTTATGCGACCAGTGTCATCGTCGTACACAAGGATGCCATCAGATTTGGCAGCCAGTTCCTTGAAGTACTTCCTAGGAAGTTCCCAAGCCTTGTCTGCTTCCTCACTAGCCTTGGCAGAGATAGTTGCTTTGAGTCCCTTGGCAACTGCCTCAACTGTTGCATAGAACCCAGGTGCAACTAATACGTACATAGACACCAGTTTGACGAACGTCTCTTTGCTGTGGATGTTCGGTATGACTGCAGTCATGTCGATGTCGTTATCCTTGTTCAGGATCTCACGAGCACAATATCCAGTGGTCTTGAACACCTTGCCGACGAAGTTGCGAACAGTCTCGATGATCCTCTTGATGATCTCAACGATACGATCGAAGAACGACTTGATCGTCTCACCGAATCCTTCAAGAGCCCTTTCAGCGGTGATAAGTTCAGCCTTGACACCAAGGAGCTCTTCGAGTCCATGATCAGCATTGAGGTAAGGGATGGCCTGTGCACCGAACGTCTTGAGCATGTCAACCGACATGTTCACCTTGAACACAACATCGTCGAGTTCTTTCGCCTCGTCCGTGAGGTTGCGAAGTTGGTGGTAGTTATCCATCAACTCGGCCTGAGCAGCTTCGATAGCCGTCAGGTCAAAGGTCGGCTCTGCAGGTACAGATGCGGCTTTAGGTTTAACTGAGAACTGCATATAGCATTACTCCTGCCCGATTGGGATGAAAAAGTACTGCTCGTCGGGGGGGGGGGCAATGAGCCCTCCACCGACGTTACGAGCGTACCCGATAAGTGCGCATAAGATGGAAATTTTTGACAGATATATTACTTAAGTGTAGTTCAACCAATCAAACAAAGGAGAAACAACCATGGATACCATAATTGAGTTCAAGCAGCCAAAGCAGCTGACCAAGGAGAATTTCGAGAAGGAGGCTGGCTTCCCTCTCGATTTTGCTTTCTGCATGTTGTGCGGCTCGATCGAGTCTAAAGAAGTCCAGGAGCTCGCCGCGCAGGTGTTCAACCTTGCCATGCGACTGACTGGCTACAATGGACTCGACGATCAGATGGAGTTCATCTCTAACCTGAAAGAAGCCTACGACAATTTCCAGAAGTGGCAGAAGGATAACGCCGATCAGGTGAAGGAGAAAAACAATGGCAGATAACCAGTTCAACAACGAGGACATGCACGATCATCGCACGGTGGCTCTAGCGGTTGGAACAGACCGATGTTACTACACCAAGTTCGGAGAGAACAGGTATCTGTTCTCCATCAATCTCAAACACAGGATGGTAACATTTCCCATCGGGAAGTGCCGTCCAAATGAGGGATTGGTGGATGGACTTATACGTGAGATACATGAAGAACTTGGCTTTATGTTACACGTCAGTGAGCCAGAGTTTCCCAATGAACCCTACTGTAAGTTCACGAAGGTCTACGACTTCACTGGGCAGCCTGTGAAGGTCGAGACCAATGTGTTTCTTATAACTGGCGGATACGGTGAGCACATTTGTCACAGGTCAGCGAATAAAGAACCTGAGAAATGCGGCGGATTATTTATCGCCACTATCGATGACGCAATCAACATAGCTAAGACCTCTGGCCTATTGATCGCTGACTGCATCATGTACTTCCGTCAGTGCAAGATGGCTGAGTGAGTTCGTGGGGAGAGGTTGGGCGCAAGCCCTTCCTCTCCTCTTTCTTTTTTCATCTAATCTAGAGAAATATATTACTAGTGTGAAAGGAGCATGCTCAACTATGTCAAACACAGAAAAGTTCGTGATTGCCATCAGGAACAAATTCACTGATAAACTTGAGGGGTTTCTTAAGGGATATGGACTTCTCGATTCGGCGACTACCTGCATCTACACAACGAAGGCATTCGATGAAGCCGAGAAATGCGATGAATTATTTGCACACTCAATTGTGTCTAAGATCGATAACAGATATCAGGTTCTGTTCGGACATCTACAGAGCACTCTACTGGACAACTACAATGTTTCGATCACTCCAATTGACGAAACAGAAAAATCACCTGATTTCTATCAAAGAGAATACTTCGATGCCAAACATCACATCCCTAGAGGAGAGTGGCAATATTGTTTCTCTACTCTGGATGAAGAACTGATTGGATGCAGACGTCCAATGTCTAATGACATATTCTACTTCAAAGGAGAAGCAGAAGATACCATCTGGGATGATGAAGGTAATTACCATCCAAATTTCATCTACAAACCAGATGGGTTCAGGATGTGCTGGTACAAGTATCCTCTCAGAAGTTGCTATGCTAACAGGAACATCAACTTTGATGGATTCTCCAAGATGGTTGATGCTTGTGTGAGGTCACTCAAGACACATCCACTCAAAGAGTGTAACATCATGTATTAAGGAGATTTAACATGAGTAGTCAACCTTCCACTGAAAAGAGATGCCTCTTCTGTAATATTACGTTTGAACAACGGCGTGAGACACAGTTATTTTGCTCGCCTAAGTGCAGAGACAAATTTAATAAACGTGAACAGAAGCCGGATTTCTGGTCAACTATCTTTAAGTTGTGTAATTGGCGCAAGTACAATGTGCTTGCATTGATTTACACAATTCTCTTGCAGTTGACTGTTCTGGTATTTCCAGGAACACTTTTCTTGATACTCTACATTCCTTGTAAGATCCATGAGATCCGTACCAAGGATTACGGCGATGCTCCAAGTGAGTTCTTCCTATATTGCCTTCTCTTACCGACAATCTGTTTCCTGGACTCATTTAAACCAAAAAGGAAAATTAGTTACCTTAGAAAGGATAACAACCATGAGCAAGTACAACTTTAAGTCACTTGACGGAACAGGAGTGATCAATTGCGATAACCTTGATTTGGTTCGTCCATTCAAGGTGAAACGCGAGATCCAGTTTGATCTGAACAAATCTACCGTGGTGAATACGACGTATCACGCCAGATTGTGTTCTGTCGATACCACTACCGAACAACTCTACCAGGAGTTGGACAAAGCCATGCAGGTTTCTGAGGAGACCTATAATCAGATCCTCAAGCTCAAGCGGACCTGGTGCGAACATCAGGTACTCACTGGAAAGATGAGTCCGTTCGAAGTAACTCCAGAGATGTGTCCAAAGCAAGTTCCTGATCAGCTTGAGGAGTTCCTTCTCAAATCTGTTGGTCTTAAGGAATGGCCACATCGAGGTAATCCCATCCACTGGCAGATTGTTGTTAAGGACGAAGACTGGTTCAATGAATTGGCCAGCCTTGATCAGAAGGAAGATCTCAACAAGGGGGATTTCACTGAAATCAACTTCGTTCCTGACAATTTCATTCATTTCGCAGGATGGCGTGGTAATGTGATGTTCACTTTACCACTTTATCCAAAGGAAGAAAAACCTGTGTACACACTCAAAGAGGGGATCAAAAAGATCAGTGAATTCATAATCGCTGGGAAGATCAAGATCCCTGGGTTCGAGTACAACTGAGGAGTAAGCATGATAAATACTTACGTGTCATTTGTAGGTGCTGGCATTGTGATCCTTGCGATTAGTGCCATATGTCACCTATTTCTGTTAGTGATCCACGACAACTATATCTTTCCTCCAACGCGTTGGACAGTCAAAGCATTCTTGTTGATGTTGTTCATATTGAGCGTGCCATCAATCTGTATCGAATGGGTGGTGTCCAAGGTTTCTAGAAAACATCACGTTGAAGGTGATGCAGAGAAGAATCTTGAATGCAATGTGGAGAAGAGAAAGATGAAAATCTTAGTCATCGATGATTACAGCTTCATCGCTGAGGGAATACGTAAGTACTTCCCCAACGATGAGGTGCAGCATCATTACCGTATACCAACTGATCTGTCTGAACTTGACAGATACGACGTTCTTATCGTTGATAACCAAGGCATCAACAATGAGACGTTCAAGAGTGGAAGTGATTTCCTGAGGTTCTATCAGCCAACTGATCCAAATCAGGTTGTAGTCTACTACAGCGGTCTTGACGCTGATGGAAAGTTCAAGGAAATGCTCGACAGAAAGGGATTCTTCTCCTTCGTGAAGGGAAGGAATCCTGATCAGCTTGTTCAACTTGTAACTGAAAACTTCAAAGGAGGGGTCAATGAACAGCGGACCTAAGATCCCAACCAAGGAGGAGTTCATCAAGAACACCGAACAGTTCCATTATGCTTGTGATGCTGGGTCCCTTGGCATCCTAGTGCGTGGAGTTGATATCGGTGTTCTTAACTGCACTGGTGATGGAGAAGGCACCGTCTACATTACCGATAAGAAGCACTTTGAACTTCCGGCACCATCCGAAGATGAGTTGATCCTCACTTTAGGCAAGAACAACTACTGTGTGGAATACCTGACCATCGGACTAAGGGTGTTGGACATCGAGACTTGGCGAGAGCCAGAGTTATGGATAACCGCCAGAGAGTTTAGCATCTCTAGAATCAAAGGCACGAAAGACTTCATCATTCGTGTTGAAGGAAGAAAGGAAGAACCAGATGCCGACGACAAACTGTAATGGATACTTCTACTCGTTCTTCGACATCCGTAAGTACTTCACTTACGGATGTCGTCCTATCTTTACTGATTCCATGAACTTCTATTGAAAGGAGGCAACATGCTAACGCAAACTGCCTGTGAGTTCTGGGCGATCATGAGTGACAGGACTCCTCCGTTCCCAGGACCATCTAGACTTCCGTTTCTGATTGAACAGGTTGATAATGATCCTACTTCGGCTAAGTTCGAGTTAACTCATCCTTTCGATGAGAAGGTCAAGAAGTTCTCTTCTCCTGAAGAAGCTAAGATGTATCTCAACAAACTCAGGAAGAAGGAGTGGTTCACTACTCCACATATTCCTGATGATGAACTCGCCAACTGTTATCCGTTCAAGGTAAATTGCGATGTTAGGATGTGTGATAAGCCATCTGACAAACTCAAGAAAGGAGATGCTACATGACAACTTTTAGAATCGTGCTGTTAGCAATGACAGTGATTACAATAGTGCTAATCGCCATTACTGCCATGATGGAATATAACTTCTTGAAGACTGGGAAGTTTGCGCTACGGAATCCATTCCGACGTAAACCCAAGGGAGATGACGCATGACCACTCTTAGAATAATGCTATTAACAATGGCGGTGGTTCCAGTGATACTGCTGGGTATTGCTCTATGGAAACCTTTCAAACGTAAGCCTAAGTCTGAGTCTGAACCACAACAAAAGCTTTCGTTCTTCGACAAGCTGTTAGCTGTCGTTGGTAGCGATGACATCGAGGTCTACAATGGAGTGACTTACAATCAGACTCGCAATGATACTGATGCCGATGGTCAACACTTTAAGTTTGACACTGAGAAGTGGTTCAAGATTAAAGTTGGCAAATACATCAGTGGATATGGTGACTGGGGCGGCGGTTTCGATCATGCTTCATGCGCGGTAGCTGAAGTATACATCTGTACTGATGGTAGAGTGCTGCACGCGTGTGCT
>JAEEGL016482022.1_pt1 | contig 30001 bp, 30 predicted proteins | sample 9134231 | NCBI WGS metagenome assembly JAEEGL01 (sample SAMN16246548, study PRJNA631951) | gut metagenome | biome: gut microbiome; feature: rumen; material: fiber-attached | host: Bos | place: Iran: Karaj | collected 2018-10 | reverse complement strand
ACAAAACATTTTATATTTCAAAATACATATTGTTCAATAATAGAAAAAATAACCTCGATAATTATTTTAATTATTGGATTTTTGTTTGTAATGAATCAAAAAATGACTCTTGGACAGATTGCTGCCTTTATTAGTTTAAGTGATTTTTTTATAACTTCAGTAAGTTCTTTATTAGATTTACAATCAGGACTTCAAGAAGCTGTTACAGCTATTAATCGATTGTTTGAAATATTTGCTGAATCATCTGAGACAGACTCCAAAAAAATATTACTTCAAAACAAAATACCTACAATTAAGATAAATAACTTGTATTTTTCTTATTCTACTAAAAATAATATATATAAAAATTTTTCACTTTTAATTAAACCAGGCGAATGGATTAGTATTGTAGGAAAAACTGGATGTGGAAAAACAACACTAGCTAAGTTATTATTAAAAATGTATATTCCACAGCATGGAAATATTTTTTTTGATAATCAAGATTTACAATTATTTTCTACAGATGACATCCGTTATAAAATTGCATATATTCCCCAAGAAATAATAATATTTTCTGGTTCTATTTTACAAAATATTACCATGTTTAATAATTCAATTTCTAAAAATCGTGTTATTGATATTACAAAAAAAATTGGAATTTATGATAAAATCATGAACTTAGAAAAAGGTTTTGAAACTATTGTGGGTGAAAGAGGAATAAATCTTTCTGGTGGAGAAAAGCAAAAAATAGCAATTTGCCGTGCTTTAATAAAAAGTCCTTTAATTTTAATTTTAGATGAAGCTACTAGTAACCTGGATTTGGAATCAGAAAAGAAAATATTAAAAATTCTTCACAATTTAAAAAAGGAAACAACTATTATATCAATAGCTCATAGACTTTCAACTGTAAAAAATTGTGATAATATTTATGTTTTAGATAAAGGAAAAATAATTGAAAATGGAACCTTTATGGAATTAATTTCTAAAAAAGGGGTATTTTCAAAGATTTTTGATATAAAAAAATAAGCCTATAATTCCTTAAGCAGTTTTGTACAACCTTCAAGAACATCGGTATAAGTTTCATCGAAATTGTCTGTGTACCAGGGGTCTGCAATAGGCCGCTTTAAAAGCATTCTAATTTTTTTGTATGGATCTCCACGGGCAATTCTTGTCATATTCTGGATATTGTAGCGATCCATACCTATTAACAAATCAAAGCTTTCGTAATCGGCATATGTCATTTGTCTGGCTCTATGGTCATTCGCAGGAATCCCTTCCTGACGCAATTTGTTTCGTGTTCCGTAATGCATTGTGTTTCCGATTTCTTCTGTAGATGTGGCTGCTGAGTCTATGTAAAAGTCTTTTTCACGACCGTTTTTTTTTACAAGATATTTCATTACGCACTCTGCCATTGTAGATCGGCATATATTCCCATGGCATACAAATAATATCCGCATTATTGTTCCTTTATGTTTTACAGTTTTTCAAAAAGTGAAATTATGTTTTCAACACCAGAACTTTTATTCCATGTCTGCTTTATGCTGTTTAAGGCTTCGTCTTTCAGTTTTTTTGCAATGGCTCTGGCTTTTTCTATTGCGCCGCTTCCTGAAATTATATTTATTGCTTTTTCAACTGCGCTGGATTCTATGCCTTCATTTTGAGCCTGCTTAAAACATTCCATGAGAAGTTCAAAATCACTTTTATTCTCTTCCAGGTGAATTAAAACCGGAAGACTTTTCTTTCCTTCAACGATGTCATCTCCACGTTTTTTACCTTTATTCCCAGTTGTTAAATTTATTATGTCATCGTGAATTTGGAAAGCAACTCCGATATCTGCTGTATAGCAGGATAATTTTTCAGCTTCGTCTTCTGTACCCCCGGCACTAAGTATTCCTGTCTTTGCTGCAAGACTTGCAAGAGTTCCTGTTTTAAGTCTTGTCATTGCAAGATATTCTTCTGTCGAAGGAAGTGACGAATTATCTTTGTGCCATTCTATATCCATGGACTGTCCCAGATGAAGCCGGCGAAGTTCCAGACTGAGTATTTTAAAAAGAATATTTTTTAATTTCAGATCATCAGGGCAGGCATTCTCTATTGCTGTAAAAGCAGCAAAATACAGCCAGCTTCCAGCATTCAGGGCGGTATCAGTTCCATAGCTTATATGGGCACATGGCATTCCGCGTCTGGTTTCAGCTGAATCTTCTATGTCATCATGAATTAGACTGGCAGTGTGTACAAGTTCTACAACAGGAGTAAGTTTATATGAAAGCTCAGCTGGTGTTCCTTCAGGATTTTTTAGTCCGGAAGCTAAAACAAGAAGGGCAGGGCGCCATCTTTTTCCTCCAAGGGAAACAAGATCCATGCAGGGACGCATTAGTTTTTCAATATGTTTATTGTTTACTGCTTCTGGTAAATTTCCAAACTGTAGTTTTTTCCATTCATCAGATAAAAAATCCGGGAGTGTCTTTTTCAAAGTATCTTCAATTCTTTTCAAAATATTTTGATTCATACTTGAAAGTGTAACAAAATTTGCCGATAATGAAAACATGGGTGGAAGCAGTAATACTTACGAAAAACCTGATTTCTGGTCGCGGAAAGCTTTTTCAGAAGGATATCCGGCACGAAGTGTATATAAGCTTCAGGAAATCGATCAGAAATTTTCTCTCATCAAAAAAAATTACAGGATTCTCGATCTGGGAGCCGCTCCTGGAAGCTGGACAGTTTTTACTTTGCGTCAGCTTGATGGTACAGGACTTGTTACATCAATAGATTTGAAACCTCTGGCAAAGGATGTAAAAGGGGATAATCTGCTTTTTATACAGGGAGACTTATATGATGAACAGGTTAGGACGCTTGCAAAAAACCGCGGACCTTATGATGCTGTTATTTGTGATGCTGCCCCTGCAACAACAGGAAACCGTGTTACTGATACTGCACGTTCTACCGGACTTGTAGAACTGGCGATCTTTTATGCTTCCGTGATGTTAAAGCAAGGCGGCAATTTCGCAGTGAAAATTTTTCAGGGTGGAAATCAGAATGAACTGATGACTCAAATGCGTAATGTTTTTACAACTGTCCGGGGGTTTAAACCTCAGGCCTGCCGTTCTGAATCTTTTGAAACTTATCTGATAGGATTAAACAAAAAATGAAAAAATTATTTTTTATCACACTGATTATTTCTGCAATAACTTTTTTTAGTTGTGAAAAAATTGAACTTGAAGCAGCAGGAGGCTTTGAATCTCCTCGTGAAGAAACAGCAATTCTTTCGCTTAATAGTCTGGAACAAAGTGCAAAAGAAGATGCTGCTAAAATCAACTCAGAAACTGAAGACCTTGTTTCACTTGAATCAGAGAGTACTTTTGATCCTGCTACTGTCGGAGAATTATTTTACACTGTATATACTGTAAAAAAAGGGGATATGGTTGGTTTTATTGCTGATGCCTTTGATATTACTCAGGATTCCATTACAAGTGTAAATAATATTACAAATACCCGCCGCGTACAGATTGGACAATACTTAAAAATTCCGTCAATGTCAGGAATCCTTTATACAACAAGGACAGATGGAGAAACTTTTCAGTCTATTGCAAAAAAATATGAAAATGATGGGGTTATCGCACAAAAATGTGCAATAGTAAACAATATGAGCGAAGATTCGGTTTTTCAGTCTGGCATTCAGCTTTTTATTCCTGATGCAAAGTTGGACTGGGTGACCCGTCAGGAAATCAACGGGGACTTATTCCGAAGGCCGATTCACTCCTGGTATTATATTTCATCAAGATATGGTTACAGAAACAGTCCTATTACAGGAAAGAGGTCTTTTCATGGTGGAATAGATATGGCCTGTGCACAGGGAACTGCCGTTTATGCAGGCATGAATGGAGTTGTAACGACAGTTTCATATAACGAAACCTATGGAAATTATGTCATTATAACACATCATTCTGGATATAAATCTTTGTATGCTCATTTAAAATCAGTATCAGAAAAAACTAAGGCAGGAAGAGTTGTAGGAACTGAATCGGTTATTGGTTACGTAGGTTCAACAGGACTCAGCACAGGACCACATCTGCATTTTTCAATATACAAATATGGTCGTGGTGTGAATCCTGCAAACCTCTGGAGATAGAAATTAAACTGGGAAATTAAAATGCCGGTCTGAGAACATCAATAAAGTTTCTCTCAATCTTTTTTAACAGATAATTGATGTCTTCTTTTTCTTTTTCAGTAAAGTCCTGATAAACAGTTTCGTTCAATTTTTTAGAAATAATTTCCATGCCGCTTGTGTATTCCTGTCCATATTTGGAGAGTTTGATATACACAACACGGTTGTCATCTGATGACTTATCGCGTTCAACAAGATGGGCAAGCAGGAGTTTTCTAACAAGAACTGTTGTTGTAGATTTATCACGGTTAATTTTCTGTGATAACTCTGTCATGGTAAGCTTATCAACTTTTGAAAGTTGAAAAAGAATGTTTCCATGTGAAGAAACGAATTCCGGAAGTTTTTCCTGTTCCAACTGTGATTTCAAATAGTCCGAAGTTAATGAGTGAACTTTTGAAATAAGTGATGTTATTTGTGAATAATCATTTGCCATATAACTAGTTTATCACATAAAACTATACTTGACTAGTATTTATTTATTCGTAAAATAAATTTATGAAATTTTTTTTAATTAAAAAGACCTTTTGGGACGGCTGGGACAATTTTTTACCGATGTGTGCATGGAATCTTTTTATAAGTGCCTGTATCATCGGCGGATGGTTTGCAGTTTCGGCGGTTGTTCCTGAAAGTGGAGAAAATATCCTTAAAGTTTTACCTTCAATGCTTGTTTGTGTTGCTGTTATTGCGGTTTTGTTTATTCCAGTTTTTGCAGCAGCTTTTTGTACAAATAAAATTGCTGACTGGAAAGCAGTTCATTTAATCGATTTTTTTAAGGCTTTTCCTGTAGTTGCAAAGGATGCCTTGATTTTCGGAATCTTTATAGGTTTTTTCTTTTTATTCATGTCTACAGCGATGCCTTTTTATTTCCGTATGTATCGGGATGGAAAACTCGCAGGTATTTTTTTCTGTGCATTAATCTTTTGGGTTGGTTTTATAAGTATTCTTGCCTTTCAATGGTATATTCCTTTAAAACTTCGCATGGAAGGCGGTTTTTTTAAAACCCTGAAAAAATGTTATATTATTTATTTTGATAATGCTAATTTTTCATTTTTTATGTTCATCTATGTTCTGATTCAGTTGATTTTTTCAGGAATTATGCTGATATTTACAATTCATGGAATTTCAGGAATAACCCTTTCGCTGAATATTGCTTTGAAACTTCGGCTTTATAAATATGATTATTTAGAACAGCATCCAGAAATGGATCCGGTTAAAGCCAGAAAACAGATTCCCTGGGATGAATTAATTGCAGAAGATGAAGAGATTTTAGGACCGAGAAACTTTAAATCCTTTTTATATCCCTGGCGATAGTTTTTTTTGTATTGCTTTGATAAATTCATAACTAAGATTCATATTTATTTTTGTTCCATTCTGGTTGATTTCTTTATTTCCTGGAAAACTAAAATCCAGACTGATATTTATTTTTCCATGCAGGGCTTTCAAACTGATACTACCGGAACTATCAAAACTGTAGAACATTTTTTTAAATGTTGCACCTGAACTAAATTTAATACTGATACTTTTTTTTTCTGGAAACCAGTCTGTAGTAAATGTTGTAATAAATACAGGAATGTCATTTTGCTTTTGCGGATTTATAGAGCTTTCGGATTTCAATGTTAAAAGATATGGAATGCGGCTTTTCCAGCCTGATTTTTGTGTATATTTAAGTACAGATGTTATTTCCGTTTTTTCTGCTGTAAAAACATTTTTCAAGGAAGCCTTTGCTTGAAAAGAATTCAGCGGATATGATATTTCCATCCCGATTTTTTGTGTATCATACAGAAAATCGTTTTTTAAAAATACTGCACCTGTAAATCCGATTTTTAGATTTATGCTTTTTTGCTTTGAAAGTTTTGTATTAATTTGCGGATTTACCTGTATAAGAAACTTAGTTTGACTAAATTCACCTTTTACAGAAAAAAAATCATCAGGACAGTAAAAAATAGTTGAAGAAATTTTCAGGAAATTATTTCTGTAATTTAATATTGATTCCTGTCGCACTGCAGGCACAAGTTTTCCATATGGATTTTCTGAAAGCAAAAGAGAACTTAAACTTGAAAAATATTTTGCCTTGATGAGCAGTTCATAAATTGAGGAAAAAAAGTATCCGTCTGAAAAAAAAGGCTTTTTTGTGTACCAGGTATTTTCAGAATATTGTTCTGCATGATAAAGACCAAAAATACTGCACTCATATATTTTTATTTGATTAAAGGAAAACTGCTTTTCTAAACTGATGTAAAAATTCCCGGAATGAAAATCCCTTGTGCTGCAAAAAAATGAAGTATCAAGCCTGTTTGAATATCTTGTAAAAATAGAATAATTCTGGCGGGCAGTCGTCATTCCAGGAAAATTTACAGATAGCCCTGAAGAAAAAACTGCAGCAGTTTTCAGACTATCAGCGATGGAGGGAACTGGATTTTTCATTCTTGAAAAAGTTTTTCCAAAATTAAAGGTTCCGGCTGAGAACATAAACTGATTATCATCGCTAGAGGTGTGCAAACTAAAGTAAAAATTTCTGATTTCACTGATAATGTCAGGTTTTGAAATTTTGTTATAGTTTTCTAAATACAGGTTTTTACAGGAAAAAAGGAGGGATGTAAAAAGCCGGGTATGCTCAGAATTCAGATTGACTGCAGAGATGCTTCTGGAAGTAAATGAAAAACCGTGAAGCAGACAGAGATTTAGTAAAAAATACAGGGTATAAAAAATATTTTTTTTCATACCCTGTTTATATGAATTATTTTACATTTTGTGCGATAAAAATTACATTTTTTTTGAAAAAAAATGTTTTTTTATCGTTATTGTTTTTTCCCTGATGAATTTGTTATGTATGGTTTTATGCTTTTAAACTGCGGAATTGTAAGAATTCGTTTCTGCCAGTATTCGGCTTCGCTTTTTGTTGAATATGGTCCAACTCTGACACGATAGTAAAGTTTATTTCCGTCTTCGTGTGTAAAGATTTCACTCGGTATTTTTTCTTCATCAAGTGTAGAGCGGACTTCATCTGCATTGTTTTTTACAGTGTAAGAGCCCAGCTGAACCCAGTATTTTGGCGGAAGCGGATTTGCTGTTGTTTTAGTTTTTGCTTTTGTATCTGTAGTTTTCTTTGTTTCTGTTTTGGTTACCTTAGGTTTTCCCGGTTCAACTTTAGGCATTTGTTCCGGGCGTTTTTCAGATACTTTTGGCAAATTATTCTTTGCAGGCTGCTGTTCCTGTATCTGGTTTACTGGATTGATAACTGTAACTGTTTGATTTGCGGCTGGAGTTACTGCTGCATTTGCAGGTACAGTTACAGAATTTCCTGAGCTGAGTCCTTCGATTTTTATCGGTTTAACTTCGATTGAAAGCTGTGTTGTTCCGTTGTTTTTTGGTACCTGTGGAAACTGTGATGTATTTTCATTTTGTGGAACTTCTGCAATTTCAGGATAACCGGAAACTTTTGAAGAGTTTGCATTAGTTGTGTTAAGAGTATCAGTTTCAGAAGCAAAATTTTCTTTGTCAGTATCAGCCGGGTTTCCAAACTGGATTTTTCCAGAAAAATTTTTCTGTCTGGAATTTTTATCAGCAGAATCAGAAATGATAGTTGCATTTTCTGCAATAACTGTAAGTTCTTTTACTGTATGTGGAATTGAAGAATTGTTTTGTGCTGCTTCTCCCCGGTTGTTTACAGTTCTGTTGTTTTTCCAGATATCGGAAGAAGCAGATTTTTCCGTAATGATTCTGCCTTCGTTATTTACCGGTTTATAAAGAATAAGGGCCCCACCGACTACAACTAAAAGAAAAATGCCGACGGCAGCAACAATCCATAAAACTCTTTTTTGATCCATAACAAAATCCCCTCACTGAAACTTGTCGGCTAAAGGATTTTCTTTATTTTTTCCTCCAGCTTTTCAAGTGACATATTGTTGTTTACTTTATAAATATCGGATTTAAAAAAATTATATTTAGAAAATAAATTCTTTTGAGAATAAAAACGTCTTAAAATATGGAAAAAACTCAGTTTATCGCGCTTAAGGGCTCTTTTGAGTCTTGTTATAAAAGGGGAAGTAACAAAAATCAGTTTATCACAGTCGTTGATTACAGGTGTTTTATAGAGTAATGTGGCATTCAAAACACAGCCGTATATTCTGTTTTTATCTGAAGGCTTTTGTTCAGAAGCTTCTTTTTTCTTTTGTTCAATGAAATCTATCAGCATTTTGTTTACAATCGGATGGATTATTTTTTCCTGTTCTTCCAGAAGCTTTTTGTCAGAAAATAGAACTTTTCCCAGTTCACGCCGGTTTATGGTGCCATCAGTATTAACAAAATTGATGTTCATTTTTTCAGCATCAGGGGAAAAGCGTTTTATGATAATTTCTGCGCCCTGTTCAATTGCCTTGTGTGCCAGAATATCTGCATCCACACCAGGAAAACCATATTTTTCCAGAATTGCTGCTACAGCATTTTTCCCAGCTGCCATTGGACCTGTCAGACCTATTACAGTAAAGTGTTTTAAATCTGCCTGTGTGTTATTTATCATTAGTGGAATTCTCCCCAGCGGCGGCCACTTTCTACAGAAACTTTAAGAGGAACCTTTAGTTTGATGACATTTTCCATTTCACTTTTCATTATTCTTGAAACCTCTTCTGTTTCGTTTTCATTACATTCAACAATTAATTCATCATGAACCTGTAAGAGCAATTTTGCATCTGGATATTTTTTTTTGAGGGCGTTGAAAACATTTATCATTGCCTGTTTTACAATGTCTGCTGTACTTCCCTGAATCGGTGTGTTTTTTGCAATTCGTTCGCTGGCAGCTTTTTCTGTTTTATTTCTGCTGTTTATTTGAGGAATTGCTCTGCGTCGTCCAAAAATTGTTTCAACATATCCGGTCTGTTCGCATTTAGAAATTGTTTGTGCAAAAAACTCTGTAACGCCTGAATACATCTGTTCATATTTAGATTTAAAGTCCGCAGCTTTTGTGCGCGAGATTTTCAGAGATTGGGCAAGTCCGAAACTGCTCATACCGTACATCACGCCGAAATTGATGGTTTTTGCTGTGCGTCGCATTTCTGGAGTTACTTCCTCCATTGAAGTTCCGTATATGAGGCTGGCTGTAGCTTTGTGTACATCTATGCCGGAATTAAAGGCTTCAACAAGATTTTTATCCTGCGAAAGATGTGCGAGAATTACCAGTTCAATCTGAGAATAGTCTGCCGAAACCAGCATCCTGCCTTCTGGGGCACAAAAGGCCATACGGATTTTACGACCGGCTTCATCACGTACCGGAATGTTCTGCAAATTCGGATCACGGCTTGAAAGACGCCCTGTAGTAGTTCCTGTCTGGATAAAACTTGTATGAACTCTTGAGTTTTTATCTGCCAGAAGCGGCAAAGCGTCTACATAAGTTGAAAGCAGTTTTGCTAAAGCCCGGTATTCAAGAATCTTTTCAGGAACCTCGTCTAGTGCGGCAAGTTCTTCCAGAACTGAAGTATCAGTTGAATAACCTGTTTTTGTTTTTTTAGTTGGGGTTAAGCCCCGTTCTTCAAATAAGACCTGTGACAACTGTTTAGGAGAAGCAATGTTGAATTCATGTCCTGTAATTTTAAATATTTCTTTTTCTTTTTCATCAAGTTCTTCTGAAAGTTCTTTTCCATAATTTGCCAGTTCTGCCTTTTCTATGCGGATACCTTCGTTTTCCATGAGCGAAAGAATTTTCATAAGCGGCATTTCAATGGAATAGAAAAGTTTTTTGTAGGGTTCTTCATCCATCTTCGGCTTGAAAAGATTCCATAATTGAAAAGTAAAATCAGCATCTTCAGCTGCATAAGGAAAAGCTTTCTCTAAAGGAACATCCATAAAAGTTTTTCCTTTAGGTACAATATCTGAATATTCGATTCCTTTTAAGCCGAGTTTTCTTTCACCTAAGTTTTCAAGCGAGAAGGAAGTTCTGTCACTTTCCAGTAAATAACAGGCGAGCATAGTATCTACAATTTTTGCTGTACATTCATCCGGGCTGAAGACTCCCTGATTTATTAAAATACTGTAATCAAATTTTGCATTATGCATTACAATCGTTGTTTCTGATGAACAGAAAAGTCTTCTAAGCTGTTCAAACGCTTTTTGTTTTTCTACTCCAGGCGATGGTTCAGAAAATAAATCCATTTCACTTTCTAAAGTCTGGGAAAGAGGTACATAAATGGCTTTTCCTTTTTCATAGCATAGACTGAATCCAAGCAGACTGCAGGTTAAAGTATTTAAATCATTTGTTTCACAGTCGTAAGCAATACAGGGGGCTTTGAGGGCTTCGTCAATAAAGGTTTTAAGTTCTTCTATTGTTGTAACAGAGCTGTACCCTGATGTATCGTTCTGGGTTGCCCCACCGGTAATATCAGGAATTTCCTGTGAATCCTGAGAAGCATTTGTTTGACTAGTATTTTCTGTTTCTGTTACGGAAAGTTCTGAAAGTTTTACAGTTCCGCCAAGCGCAATGCATTCTTTTGCGACAGCAGGTACATCAAGGGCAAATAATACTCTGGCAGCTTCGGTATAGTTAAACTCAGCTTCTGTTTCCGCGGTTTTCACATCAGAAGAAAAACATTTGTCTAAAATTTTCTGAAACTCATTTTCAAGCGGAACATCGTAGCGCAGTTTAATCAGTTCACGGCTGAAAAAAGCATCGTCTTTTCCATCGCGGATTTTGTTTCCGATTGCTCCTGTTATTTCTGATGCATGTTCATAGATGCCGTCTAAGCTGCCGTATTGTTTCAGAAGTTTAACCGCTGTTTTTTCACCTATGCCTTTAACACCCGGAACGTTATCCGCAGTGTCGCCTACAAGCGAAAGAATATCCAGCATTTTTTCCGGGCTTACACCCCATTGAGCAAGCACATCATTAGTGTCGCACTTTTCATAGCCGGCAACTTTTCCAGGACGCATCATTATTGTAGATGAATCAACAAGTTGCATTAAATCTTTGTCAGCAGAAAGAATGCGTAAGTCTATTTTTTTTTGTTTGCATAAAGCAGAAATTGTTGCAATGATGTCATCTGCTTCAAAGCCGTCAGTGCGCAAAACAGGAATCCCTAAAGCAGCAAGAACTTCTTCAATCATTGGAATCTGGGCGTGCAAATCTTCAGGAGTTTTTTGGCGGGTGGCTTTATACTGTTCATACATTTCATGGCGGAAGGTTTTTGTTTTTGAATCCATTGCCGCAATAATGCATTTTGGTTTATCAGTTTTAATCAGTCCGAAAAGGTTCCGGAAAAAACCGAAAACTGCAGAAACATTCTGATGGTTTTTATTGATAAGAGGTCGTGAAATAAAAGCGTAATAACTGCGGAAAATCAGACCGTAGGAATCTAAAATGTAAACTGTATCTTTCATATAAATACATTTTACATTTTCTTTTTATAAATTGAAAGAAGAAAAATCAGCTGTAAAAAAATCAGTTATACTTCGATATCCAGCAGACTGGAGCTGTTTTCGGTTTGCTGTGCATATACACTGACTTTTCCGCGGTATGGATTTGCCTGATATATTCTGTTAATGCGGGTTCTAAGGGCTGTCATATGTGATTTCAGCAGGCTGCGGTTTTTTTCATTTTGTGCAAGCACTTTAGCCTGAAGATTATCCAGTTCGCTTTCGATTCTTTGTATTGATATAGCATCTGCATCCTGAGCCTTCCAGGTGGAATTCAGGGATTCTTTGTAAAGTGCTTCCATCGGGAGAATACATTTTTTCAAGCTGGAAATACTTGAAAGAACCTGCTGTTCAAGTTCTGTGTGTGCAAGCAGAAGTTCAGCATCTTCGTTTTCAATGCTGTTTTCCTGTTTTTCCAGAGTCTTCAAATACTGAGCGAATTTTTCGCGCTGCTGAACTAAAAGAGCACGATATCTTTTTAAGACAGCAACACGCTCGTCTATTTGTTCCGGTGTAAGTTCCTGATTTTCCATTGTTTTTTTATTTCTCAAACGCTATATGAGAAATCCCTCCCTTTGTATGGATATGTTTATCCGTTTATGCTGACTGCATGGTCTAAGTCAGCAACCGGTGTTTGTGTTGTACGTTCTGCCTGAGCCCATGCACCCCTTAATTCATTCATCATGCTGCGGACAAAAGAGAGCTTTTCTTTGTTTTGTGTGATGTTTGCATCGAAAAGTTCCCGGTTAAAATAATTGTAAAGTGAAAGTAAGTTACGTGCAATTTCGTTTCCGCCGTTAGTCATATCCAGGCTTACAATAAGTTCTGTTATGATTTCCTGAGTCTTAAGAATTGCTGCATTAAGTTTATCCATGTTTCTTGGCTTCACTTTGCCGTCTGCTTCAAAAAAGCTTTCTGCAATTCCTAACTGGCGGACAGCTTCATCATAGAGCATAACAACCAGTTTACCCCTGCTGGCAGTCTGTACTCCTGTTTTTTTATATGCACTGTATGCCATGTTATATGCCATAGTTTTCCTCCAGAAAGAAAATATGTTCCTTCCCTGATTATCGGAAATTAAGAAATTGAGTTTAGAAAAAAAAATTAAAAAATTAAATTGTTATTTTTATATACTGTGCTATTATATTTTTGAAAATAAGTAATCCTGTGATATTATATTTATAATATCTATTCTATAATACGGATTGCTATACGGAGGTGCTTATGAAAAAGACAATAGCTTTTCTTGCAGTTTTATTAATACTTTCTGCATTTATTCCGTTGATGGCTCAGGAAACTGAGGAAACACTGATTGTATCTGAAGCTGATGAAACTGATGCAGTTTTTAGAGATGATTTCACCGGGCATGGGCTTCATGTGAACGTAGATTTTTGTGCCAGTATCGTAAAAATTTATGCAGCTGAATCTTTGTCGTACAGATATGGCTTCAGTAATGGCATTGCTTTGTCCGGTGGTTTACGGGTTATGGAAAATATAGTACGGACATCAAAAGAACCGATAGTTTATCTTATTCCATTTGCCGATTTCTGGCTTAAACACTGGTATCTGGGAGGCGGTGCAATTTTCCAAGTACCAATGGGCTCAGATTTTACTGTTGTTCCTTTAGTTCATACCGGCTGGAATGTGGGAATGTGGGAATGTGGACAAGGAAGAATCGGAATTGACCTTGGAGTAGAGTTTTCTCCAACTGTAAGCCTGATTGAAAGTTCTGGAGAAGAACCAGAAGATGCATTGGGTGATGCCTTAGGTTCCGTTTTTACTACTATATTTAATGCCATAAAAATTAATCTGGGGGTTTGCTGGCTTTTACCACTTTAACAGGAGTTCCGGTCAGCGTATAAAAAAATATACACGTATAAATTACGCTTGTATAAAAATGTAGACAAAACTATTCCATAAAACCGGGGTGTAAAGGAATGGTTTTGTCTTTTTTTTAATGTAATAAAATTGTATTTTATTGTATAGTAAGAAAATAAATTACTCTCATCATCTGTGAAAATGAAAAAATCTAAAAAAATATAAAGTTGGCACACCTTTTGCATGTATGTAAGTACGAGGTGACGAAATGGATAAATTACTTTTGAACACTTACATTAATCAGATTAAAAATTATCCTTTACTTACAGCTGAGCAGGAAATAGAGCTTTCCGTGCGGGTTGAAAAAGGAGATGAATCTGCAAAACGTGAACTCGTTCAAAGTAATCTCAGGCTGGTTATAAGTGCAGCAAAGAAATACAAGGGCTTCAATGTTTCACTTATGGATTTGATTCAGGAAGGAAATATCGGGCTGCTTTCTGCCGCTGAAAAATTCCGTTCTTCTTTCAAAACCCGTTTCAGCACATATGCTTATCTGTGGATTTCACAGGCAATGCTTCGCTTTGTACGAAACAAAAACCAGCTGATAGCCCTTCCATTCCGCAAAGAAAATCTTCTCAGACGCATTACAAATGCGCAGGAAGTCCTCAAAAAAAGATTCGGTCGCGAAGCCTGCGTCGAGGAGCTGGCCGCATATCTTGAATTAATGCCCGATGAAATTACAGAAGTGCTTGCTTTTTCTTATTCGGTTACGAGTCTTGATGCTCCAATCGGAGACGGAAACAAGGCAACTGTAGGGGACATTGTAGCAGCTGAAGCTTTATCACCAGAAGAAAACTATATTCGACTGGAAGAAAGATGTGAACTTTATAGTCTTATGAATAAGCTTCCGGCTATGGAAAAAGCTGTGGTCTACAATCGTTTTAATTTCGGTAATGAAGACAAATCAACAACGCTCAAGGCTGTCGGCGAGATGCTTGGCGTTTCTCCAGAGACAGTGCGCCAGATGGAAAAACGAGCTATTTTCCGTCTGCGTACTGCTCTGTTACAACAGACTGCTGCTTAGCATATTCTTTCATGCAAAGGAATCGGAGCCTTTCAGCATGAATATCTATAAGGGAACTGTGAGTTCTCAAAAACTGGCAGAAGTATAAAATGCTGTCAGCATAAGCCTCGTTTTGGTTTAACCAAACGTCGGAGAGTTTTCCATCCTTTTATAAAGCCTGATTTTTTCTCCTGTTAAATCAGGCTTTTTTTTTGCTTAATGACTTTTTATCAGTTTTCTGTTATATTGTAACTGTATGGCAGCGAAAAAAAAATTAAAGATAAATCCTAAAAAAACACTGGGCATTGCCCTTTCTATTATAGGAATTTGTGTGGCAATGCTGTTTGTAAGCATCAGTCTAACTCAAAAAAATACAAATCAGGGAGTGTCAGAAGCAAAAATCTTTTCTTTTGGTGATAATCATTCAGAAAAAGAAAAAACAATTGCAAAAGAAAAGGCTAAAAAGGCAAATGCTGCTTCCGTTTCTGAAAATAAAGCTGCCGGAAATATACAAACTCAAAAAGAGCAGGTTTCAGAAGCACCTGAAAACCAGGTATCGTCAAAGCAGGAAATAAAAACTAAAGAACAGAAACAAGTGTCTGTGAATGTAAGTTCAGGAAAAGCTGTATCAGAAAGCAGTGCAAAGCCTCAAAACTCAGCTTCTGTTTCAGAAACAAAACATCAGGTTCAAAAAACAAATACAGCCGTAACTGAAGTAAAATCTTCTTCACAGAATCAGGTTGCTTCGGCAAAAATCACTGATGCAGAAAAAGATAAACCCAAAGCTGCTCCCGGAAGTAAAGGTTATGTTGTGCTTATTCTGGATGACGGCGGACACAATATTAATGTTTTGCAGAAATATCTGGAGCTGGATATGCCGCTTACGGTTTCTGTTTTGCCGCACGTTGAGCATTCTGTTGAAACAGCACGGCGTGTAAGGCTTGCAGGAAAAGAACTGATGCTCCATCAGCCGATGCAGGCAGTCAATGAAAACGTAGATCCTGGAGAAGGAGCAATCAGACCGAATATGGATGATCGGGATGTAAGGGATGTTCTTGCTGAAAATATTGCACAGATTGGTCCGGTTGCAGGTATGAATAATCATGAAGGCTCTATGATAACTGCTAATGAGTCTTTTATGAGCTGGATTCTTGAAGAATGTGATAATAGAAAAATCTATTTTGTGGATTCCAGAACAAACAAAGATTCGGTTGCAAAAGAAGTGGCTCAGATTAAGGGTATGAAAATTTACGAGCGCAATACGAGTTTTATCGATGACGGCATAAACGGCGGGAATTCTGATCTGGCAAAGCAGAAGGCAAACGAAGCCTTAATGTTAAATAGAATAAAAACCGGGCTTAGTTATGCAGAAAAAAATGGCAGTGTTGTAATGATAGGTCATGTGCGTTCTCATAATCTTGATAAAATTTTAAAAGATAATTATCAGGCCTGGGTTAATGAAGGCTATGCTTTTACCACAATCTCGAAATCAGGAAGTAAAATAAAATGAAGGTTTTAGGAATTGAATCCTCTTGTGACGAAACTGCAGCAAGTGTAGTTGAAGACGGAAAAACTATTTTGTCAAATGTTGTGGCAACACAAATTCCGTTTCACACGAAGTATCAGGGAGTAGTGCCTGAACTGGCAAGCAGAAAGCACATTGAGTGGATTCAGAGTGTTGTAGAGGAAGCTTTGGAAACGGCACAGGTTTCACTTGATGAAATTGATGCCATTGCGGCTACAAACCGTCCGGGGCTTATGGGAAGTCTTTTAGTAGGACTGACATATGGAAAAACCCTGGCCTGGACAACCGGAAAACCTTTTATAGCAATAAATCACATGCTGGGACATTGTTATGCGGCTCATCTTTTAGAAGATATTCAGTATCCGTATTTAGGTCTTTTAGTTTCGGGCGGACATTCCATTATCTGTGTTGTAAAAAATTTTGATGATATAGAGGTTCTGGGGACTACAATTGATGATGCTGCAGGTGAAGCCTTTGATAAAGTTGCTAAATATTACGGCTTTGGTTATCCGGGTGGGGTAGTAATAGACCGGCTTTCAAAAAACGGTAATGTAAAGGCGGCAAATTTTCCTGTTCCACATTTTCATGATCCAAAACACCGGTATGATGTTTCATATTCAGGACTAAAAACTGCGGTGATTAACCAGATTGACCAGTTCTGGAATCCGGAATACGAAAAAACGCCTGAAAATATTGCAGCAAGTTTTCAGGAAGCTGCGGTAAAAACACTTGTTTCGCGTCTTTTGCTTGCTGTTGAAGACACAGGGCTTAAGACTATTGTAGCAGGCGGAGGGGTTGCTGCAAATTCCCGGCTTCGGGAAATGCTGGCAGAACATCCGGATTTGCACTGTATTTTTCCACCATTAAAGTTGTGCGGAGACAATGGCGCCATGATTGCGGGTGTTGCCTATCAGTTTTTGAAACGTGGCGAAACCAGTCCCTGGTCTGTTGGTGCTTCTGCCAGAATTGAAGGCTTCAGAAGAAAAAGATAAACTGTTCCTGCTGATTTCAATCAAAAATATCTCTAAACTCGTTTTTCGAGATTCCGATATTAAAAAGGAAGTAGTTTTTTTGTTTTTTTTAAAAGAAACTACTTGACGGGTAGCCGAATAGCGTAGAAAATATATAATATATGATAGAAGTAATACGCTTAGACGGAAAAAGGGTTTGGGTTAATCCCCATCAAATTGAATTAATTGAACAAATCCCTGATGTTACACTCGTTATGCTTTCGGGTCGTAAAATTATTTTACGGAACAAACCTGAAGAAATTATTGACAAGATTGTTGAGTACCGGCGGCGTATAGGTGCATTTAAAAACGAAGAATAACGCTTATTAAATGTCGATCGGTATTTAGGGAGGAAATACGATGGATATATCAACCATAATTGGAATTGTGGGAGGCATGGCAGCAATCGTCATGTCTGTTATTACTTCTGGAGGTTCTCTTTCGGGAATTTTCGATGTTCCATCACTTATATTCGTTCTTGGTGGTTCATATTTTGCTTTGTTTATTTCTTTCCCTTTACAAAAAGTTGTAGGTGTTTTTCCAATTATAGCCCGCACATTTAAAATTCCGGATTTAGGTGAAAAAGCTTTGATTCAGAATATGGTTGCTCTTGCAGAAAAATCCCGCCGTGAAGGTATTCTTGCTCTTGAAGAAGGTCTTGATGACCTTGATGATGAGTTTATGAAGACTGGAATCCGCATGGCTGTAGATGGTACTGACTCTGTGGTTATAAAGCAAATTCTTTCAAACGAAATGAATCAGATAGAATCGCGGCATCTGGACTGGATTGGTGTTATTATTCAGTGGGCTGGTCTTGGTCCTGGATTCGGAATGATGGGTACGGTTATCGGTCTTATTGGTATGTTGCGCAACCTCGAAGATAAATCTTCTCTTGGTCCAAACATGGCGGTTGCCCTTGTTACTACTCTTTATGGTTCTTTGCTTGCTAACTGGCTTTTCACACCATTTTCAACAAAACTAATAAATCAGAATTCCCGCGAAATGCTGGTAAAGGAAATGATTATTGAAGGGGTTCTTTCAATTTGTGGTGGAGATAACCCTCGTGTTCTGGCGCTTAAACTGCTTGCATATCTTGAGCCGAAAGCTCGTAAAGTGATAGAAGCTGATGTTCTTAAGGATTAATTGATGGCAAAAAAAGAAATGAAAGGGCCATCAAAAGCATGGCTCGAAACATACGGTGACATGATTACTCTGATGCTCTGTTTCTTTGTTATGCTTTATGATCCAAGTGAATCGGATGCAAACCAGATGGCGGCTCTTACAGCTTCAATTATGGGAGATCCAACTGCCGGCGGACAGTCGCTTGCTTCAGGGCGTCTTGCAGATTTGGGAAATACTGTAATGAGTATGCCGTCTATAGAAAAAGGAAAAAATCTTGGTATTGCAAAAGTTAAAGCTGTAAGCCTTTTTGTGCCGAAAATAAAATCGAATAAAATAACTGTAACAAGTGATGAACGCGGAGTGGTTGTTACGCTGGCTGCCGATGCTTTTTTTAAGCAGGGTAGTGCAGAGCTGGATATAGAAGAGGTTCGTGAAGATTTACAGCATCTGGCTCAATTTTTTATGGAAAAGGAAGTTGCGGGACGCAGGTTCAGAATTGAAGGACATACAGATTCTTTACCTGTCAATCCTGATGTGTGGCCAAGTAACTGGGAGCTGTCTACGGCACGTGCGGTAAATGTGCTGCATGCTCTGGTTCAGTATGGTGTGGACGAAAAACAGTTTTCTGTAGCAGGTTATGCTGATACTCGTCCAAAGTTTACTGATGATACTGAAGAGGGCAGGGCTTACAACAGGCGTGTGGATATAATATTCCTAGACGAAGCTCATTTTTAATGATAAAATTAAATGTTAAACTAAATGGAGGAAAGTGATGAGTGATGAAGGCATAAATATTAATGACGGAAGCATGGAAACTGGTTCATCACCAAAGAAAAAAGGCGGTATAGGAGCAATTTTTCCAACAATTTTAAAATGGTTTGCAATCGTTGTTGGAGCAATCATACTTGTTGTAACTGTTGTTGTTATCACTATGAAAATAATGAACAGTAATACTCCTGCAACAACTGCAATTGCTTCTACGGAAGAGATTCCTACAAAGCGTGAAACTCTTGACTGGTACACTTCACTTCAGCAGATTAGAACAAAGACAAATGATCCGATTCCTGCCAGTGTAATAATTGATGTTGTGCTTGGTTATAAAAAAGATGATAAAGCTACCTCAACAGAGATTACCTCCCGAAATGTTGAAATTCGGGATTTTCTGCGCCGGTATTTTACGGGAAAATCAAGTCTGGAATTAAAACCAGGCAACGAAGAAGCATTGCGAATCGAAATTCGTAATACAATTAATGATGATATTTTGAGCTCTTCCAGAATCAAGGATGTCCGCTTTTTAAGCCTTGAAGTAATAGAGCAGTAATGTTTAGGTGGATAAGGGATGAACGAGGTTTTATCACAGGACGAAATTGACCAGTTACTTCAGGCAATCAGTTCAGGCGAATCTGAACCAGAGGATTATAAAGCTGCTGTCAGTGATACACGTAAAATAAAAATCTACGACTTTAAGCGTCCTGATAAATTCTCTAAAGAACAGATTCGTACAGTGCAGATTATGCACGAAACTTTTGCGCGTCTTTCAACAACAAGTCTTTCAGCTCAGTTGCGTTCGATTGTAAACGTTCACGTTGCATCAGTAGATCAGTTGACTTATGAAGAATTTATCCGTTCGATTCCTACGCCAACAACTCTGGCTGTTATTAATATGGATCCTTTGAAAGGAAATGCAATTCTTGAAATTGATCCGGCAATTACTTTCAGTATTATTGACCGCCTGTTTGGTGGAACGGGACAGGGCGGAACAAAAGTTCAGCGCGATTTAACAGATATTGAAGGTTCTGTAATGGAAGGTATTATCGTGCGTATTCTTGCAAATATGCGCGAAGCCTGGACTCAGGTTATAGATTTAAGGCCGCGTCTTGGTCAGATTGAAACGAATCCGCAGTTTGCCCAGATTGTTCCGCCGTCTGAAATGGTTGTTCTGGTTACCCTTGAAACCAAGGTTGGTGAAGAAGAAGGAATGATGAACTTCTGTATTCCTTACCTCACAATCGAGCCGATTATTTCAAAACTGTCTTCTCAGTTCTGGTTCAGTTCGGTAAGACGAAATTCTACTACACAGTATTTAGGAACATTAAAAGAAAAACTTTCTGATGTGGATATGGATGTTGTTGCAGAAGTCGGTTCAATAAATCTTCCTATTCGTGATGTATTAGGGCTAAGGGTCGGAGATACTGTCCGCCTGTCAAATGTGCGGGTTGTAGATCCTCTGATATTAAAAATTGGTAGTGAAAAGAAATTTATCTGTCAGCCTGGAACCGCAGGTAAAAAAATGGCAGTTCAGATTATAGATAAAATAGTTCCGGTTGAATCCGAGGAATTTGAAGAATTATCAGTAGAAGGAGACGAATCGTATGAGTGATGGCGCGATTTCTCAAGAAGAGATAGATGCATTGTTGTCAGGTGTTGATGTTGGAGGATTAAATAATTCCAGCTTTACAACAGCTGCTCCAGTTGCAAAAGATTTAGATAAGGAGTGCCTTAAAAAATTCGCCTCGGGAAATGCAGCATCTCTGGCTGCAAGTCTGGAATCAATGACCGGCGAGCATTTTGATGTAGGAGATGTAGAGGTTGAAATTGTAAACCGCGATGGTCTTTTACGAAAGATTCCGGAAATGGTTGTTGCGGTACTTTCTGATTTTACAGCCGGGCTTTCCGGAGATCACCTTTTTATTCTTGCTCCTGAATTTGCACAGAAAATAGCAGGCCTTGCAAACAAAGAAGAAACTCCTGAACTTGATGATATGTCGCTTTCAATTATCTCTGAACTGGTTTCTCAGCATTCTGGCGCAGAAATAACAGCCTTGAATATACCTGGGCTTGAATGTAGTCCTGCTGCGGCAAATTACTGTCCTAAAGCAATGGTGCGCTTTCCGCAGAATGATTTTGTCCTTATGACTTTTCCGGTTTCTGGAGCAGGCGGGGCGTTCAGTCTTTGGGAAGCTGTTGCACATGATGCTGCAAAAGAAATGATAAAAGCACTTGGCGGCGGAGTTTCTCAGGAATCTTCAACTGGTGCACTTTCGGCAGCAGATTTGCAAAGTCTTGGTGCAATGTCTGATGGCGGAATGAATATGGGTGGAATGAACATGGGCGGTATGCAGATGCAGCAGCCTATGGGCACAATGAACATGGGCGGTATGCAGATGCAGCAGCCTATGGGTACAATGAATATGGGTGGCATGCAGATGCAGCAGCCGATGGGAGGCATGAATATGGGAGGAATGAATATGGGCGGTATGATGAATGTTCCGAATGTTCAGCAACTTCAGTATCCAAGTCTTTCTGGCGGACCAGTTTCTGGAGAACAGGGTAACATCGGTCTTATCATGGACGTTATGATGGAACTTACTGTAGAACTTGGACGCACAAAAAAACCGATTAAAGAAATCTTAGGATTTGGTGAAGGTACCATCATAGAGCTGGATAAGCTTGCCGGTGAACCTGTTGATATCCTGGTTAATCATAAGGCTATTGCAAAAGGTGAGGTTGTTGTTATTGATGAAAACTTCGGTGTCCGCATAACAGAAATTCTTTCACCTGTAGAAAGGGTATCAGACCTGCATTAAAAATACTTTTGGGTGGGGGCTCATGACAAAACATTTTTCTCGAAATACTAAATTAAGCAGATATGTTTTTTTTATTTTATTTATTTTTTTAGTCTTTTGTTTTTTTCCTTTAGCAGCACAAAATAGCGCTCAGCCTCAGGGTACTCTGATGGAAGAAAATGCTGTTCAGCAGAACTCTTCTGTGAACGAATCAGATTTTTCTTTTGATATATCAGATGAAACAGAAACAATAAAAGCACCGGGTACTGCCGGTTTAATTTTCCGCGTGATAATTGTTCTTGCACTGGTTGTTGCCTGTATTTATGCAGTTTTTCATTTTATGAAAAAATCGGTAAATCCTGCAGGAATAACAGAAGATGATTATTTAAAGAAAGTTGCTTCTCTTTCAGTTGCTCCTGGAAAAGCTGTTCATGTGGTTACAATAAACAGGCATGCTTATGTAATCGGTACTGCTGAAAATTCAATTTCACTGATTGCAGAATTGAATGATGATGAACTTGTGGATGCAATGAATGTTAATGCAGAAAAAAAACCTGATACTTCCCGTAAGGATTTTGCTTCAATGCTCCAAAGCCGTTTAGGACAGTTTCATGACCGCCTTGGAAAAATCAGTGCTGGTTCAGAAAATAAAAAACAGGAGAATGAATAGATGAAATCTAAGAAAATTCTTTCTGTGATTTTTGCCCTTCTTCTTGTCTATGCTGCAGGTCTGCCATGTGCTGCTTTATATGCACAGACTTTTCCGGAAGGAAGTACCCGTGCCAGAACAGAAATGTCTGAGGGTGTGAGTCCTGTGGATTTACCGATGATAGATCTTTCAATCCGGCAGCCTGAATCAAATAAGGAAGTTGCTTTTTCTGTACAGCTTCTGTTGCTGCTTACCATTTTATCTCTGGCTCCAAGTATTTTGATTCTGGTAACATGTTTTCTTCGTTTTACCATTGTTTTTGATTTTATAAAGCGAGCTCTTTCTTTGCAGCAGGTTCCGCCGACTACAGTTTTGAATGGCATTGCTTTTTTTCTGACACTTTTTGTTATGTGGCCTGTTTTTACACAGATGTATGAAAATGCATATAAACCCCTGAGTGATGGTGAAATCGGTATTGAGCAGGCTATTACAAATGTGCAGGCTCCTTTAAGAATGTTCATGTTCAAGCAGGTTTCTGCAAAAGGAAACCGTTCACCGGGAATGCGGTATATCGGTATGTTTATGAATATGGCAAAGATGGAAAAGCCGAATAATCTGTCTGATGTGCCGACCCATGTTTTAATTCCGTCGTATATTCTTCATGAACTTACCATTGCGTTTCAAATAGGAGTTTTGTTATATATTCCGTTTATCATAATAGATATGGTTGTAGCAAGTATTCTTATGTCTATGGGTATGATTATGCTTCCGCCTGTTCAGATATCGATGCCGTTTAAACTGATGGTGTTTGTTCTGGTTGACGGATGGGGTTTGCTGACACAGCAGCTGTTTACTTCAATTGTGCCGTAGTTATCGTTTTATAAGTTTGCCGTGTAAACTTTGTGTATGGAGTTATAAATGGGTATAGGTCAAATAGTTTCATTGATGCGTTCTGGAGTAGTAGAAGTCTTTACTCTTGCTGCCCCTGCTTTGCTTGTTGCTCTGGTGGTTGGGCTTGTTATTGCAATTTTTCAGGCAACCACATCAATTCAGGAACAGACTTTAACAACCGTTCCGAAAATTTTTGCAATCCTTGGAGTGCTGGCACTTTTATCCGGCTGGATGTTTGCACATGTCCGGGAATATACAATTCAGATTTTTAACATGATTCCAAATATGGCGAGGTAAATAAATAAAAGTGGAACTACCGTCTTTGATACTTGCTCAGGCGCCTCAGTTTTTACTCGTAGCTGTGCGGGTGTTTGCAATGATAATGACATGTCCTCTGCTTTCGATGCGTAATGTTCCGCGTGCAGCAAAAATTGCCCTTGCCGGTTTTGCTGCGTTTTTTATTCTTCCTTCAGCTTATAAAAACGGATGGGATAATTTTACAGAAATCACATCAGCATATTCGATGGAGTATTTTCTGTTTTTAGCTGGAGAAGCTTTACTTGGAGTTATCACAGGGTTTTATGTTTCTTTGATTTTTGCAGCCTTCAGCAGTGCAGGACAATTTTTCAGTTTTCAGATGGGGTTTAGTGCAGCAGAAGCATATGATGCATTAAGTCAGATAGAAAATCCTTTGATGGGGCAATATCTCAACATGATTGCCATGCTTGTTTTTTTAAGTACAGATGGATTGAATCAGCTTTTTGTTCTGGGAGTGGAACGAAGTTTTCAATCAATCAACTGTACACTTTTAGTTGCCGGTCGTGAACATATTATAAAGTTTTTGTTTTCCGGATTAAGTGATTTATTTTTTGATGCAATGATGATTGCTTTGCCGATGGTTGGAATTCTTTTTTTAATTGCCGTAACCATGGGGATTCTTTCGAAAGCGGCTCCTCAGATGAATCTTCTTTCTGAAGGACTTCCGATAACAATTCTCGTTTCTTTTTTAGTGCTGATGCTGCTGCTTCCTGTTATGTGCGGTTTTTTCAGCCGCTCCATCGAAATTGCCTTTACGAAATTCCAGCGTCTTATAAATGCTGTTGCACAGGCGGTGTAAGATATGGATTTTGATGAAATTGACCTGCAGTGGTTTGCGGCAGAAGATGAAGGCAGAACAGAACAGCCAACAGAACATAAAATACGTAAAGCACGCGAAGAAGGACGGGTTGCTAAAAGTCAGGATTTAAATGCTGCCATTATAATGCTCCTGTGTGTCATTGTTCTGATTATTGCTGCACCTTATATGATAAAGCAGTGTGTCGGGCTGATGAAATTTTTGCTTACCCGCTGCACAGAACTGGAAGTAAATGACGGACGCGTAGCCAAAGCGTTTTACAGTACTTATTTTAAAATGATAGTTCCGGTGGCTTCCGTTGCTGTAGTTGCAGGAATAGTTGCAAATTTAATTCAAAATCGTGGGTTCATTTTTTCTACAAAACCGATTACACCTCAGTTTTCCAAGATTGTTCCAAATTTTGCAAACTATTTTAAGAAAACACTTTTTTCTTTTGAAGGCGTTTTTAATGTAATTAAATCAATAGTAAAAGTTGTAGTTCTTTTTTTTATTGCTTACCTGATAATTAAGAATGATTTGAATAATTTACTGAAATTGCAGACTGTATCCATCTGGGCAGGTTTTAAACATATTGCAGCAATGTCTGCAAAAATTCTTGCATTTGCTGCAGTGTTTTTTCTGGTTGTTGCAATTCCCGATTATCTTGTGCAGCGCCGGCAGTTTATAGAATCCTTAAAAATGAGCAAGCAGGAAATAAAAGAAGAATATAAAGAACTTGAAGGTGATCCGCAGGTGAAGGGCCGGCTGATGCAAAGAATGCGACAAATGCTTCAGCAGAATCTGCCAAGGGCTGTAGCAGAATCAGATGTCATTGTAACAAACCCGACTCACTATGCAGTTGCATTAAAGTATGATCAGGCAACTATGTCAGGACCTATGGTTACTGCAAAAGGTGCGGATAATCTGGCTTTCAGAATTAAGGATTTAGCCCGTGAAAATGATGTTCCTATAATAGAAAACAGACCTGTAGCACGCGGGCTATATACGGAAGCTGAAATTGGTGCTATAATACCAGAAGCATATTTTAGGGCAATGGCTAATATTTTTGCCCATGTTTATGAATTGAATAAAAATAAATCTGAATAGGGGATTTTTAGTTTTATTTTTTTATAAGTAACATCGGAAAAAAACGAAGTTACGATATCAGTTAAAATGGTTTTTTAAGAAATCAAAGGTGGGGATTTTATCTTGAAATTACCAGGTTACAGAAAAATTGCAGATCTCTTGGTTGCAATTATCGCGATAGTTGTCGTGATGATGCTCATCATTCCGTTGCCGGGACCGGTGTTAGATCTGTTTATGTCATTAAATCTTCTGCTATCCATTTTAATTCTCCTGATTGTACTGTATTCTCCAAGAGCCATAGATTTTTCATCATTTCCAACTGTTCTTCTCATTTCAACGGTCTTTGGGCTTGGCTTAAATGTTTCGTCAACCAGATTAATCCTCACAAAAGGCATGAAGTTCAACGGACAGATGGTTCGGGCTTTTTCAAGCTTTGTTGTCGGCTCCAGCGGAACACAGGGAATTGTAATCGGGTTTATCATTTTCATTATCATAATTGTAGTTCAGGCGTTAGTTATCACGAAAGGTTCAAGCCGTGTTTCTGAAGTAAGTGCAAGGTTTGCCCTTGATGCTATGCCGACAAAACAGATGACGATTGAAAGCGAGTACAATTCGGGTGCAATTACTGAAGAAGAAATGAAAGCCCGTAAAAGAGAACTTCAGACCGAAAGTGATTTTTACGGAAATATGGACGGAGCTTCAAAGTTTATTTCGAATAATGTAAAGGCCGGTATTTTTATTACAGTGATAAATTTTATCGGCGGCTTGATAATTGGTATGGTAATTCATGGCGAACCCTTTAATGCTGCAATCGAAACCTATGCTTCACTGACAATTGGAGACGGACTTTTGTCGCAGCTGCCAAGCCTGCTTATCTCGTTTGCAACTGGTCTCATTGTAACACGATCGGCTGCCGAAGAAGGTGCAACACTTGGAAGTGATATTAAGAATCAGTTTACCCGTGACGGAACAATTTATCTTATTGCCGGCGGTGCAATGATTCTTCTGGGATTACTTCCAAAATTTCCAAAATTTATTTTGTTTTCACTTGGTGCACTGCTTATTTTCTGGGGTGTCAGAAACAGAAAAATGGATCCAAAAAAAGAAGCTTCAGCAGGACAGGGAGGGACAAAGGCTTCCGGTGGAGCCCAGACAGCTTCCGGTACTCAGCAGAAAACTCCGGCAGGTGCAGTCAGCCCTGTTGTGCCTTTAGATCTTCTTTCGCTGGAACTTGGTTTCAGAATTATTCCTTTGCTTGACGAAGCAAAAGGCGGAAACCTTAAGGAACGCATTTCAAAAATCCGCCGTGAGATAGGACTTGACCTTGGGCTTGTAGTTCCACCGATTCACATGATTGATAATATCAATCTCGAACCGACAGAATATTCTTTTAAAATTCGCGGAGTTGAAGTTGAAAAAGGCCGGGTAAGGACAAACAGCCTTCTTGCAATGAACACTGGTGGTGTTACAGAAGAAATTGCAGGAGAAGCAACACGGGATCCTGTTTTTGGAATGCCTGCCATCTGGATTGGTGAAAATGACAGGGAAAGGGCAGAGCGGAATGGTTATGCTGTTGTGGATCCTCCGACTATCATTACAACACATATTACTGAAATGGTTAGAAACAATGCTGCAGAAATCCTCGGCCGTCAGGAAGTTAAGCAGATTATTGAAACACTTAGAAAAGATTATCCTGCTGTTGTAGAAGATGCAGAAAAACTGTTTTCAACTGGAGAAATCCAGAAAGTTATGCAGGGGCTTTTACGGGAAAAAGTTTCAATCAGAAATATGGTTTCAATTCTGGAAACAATGTCCGATTTTGGAACTGTTACAAAGCAGACTTCAATCCTTATAGAAAAAGTCCGGCAAAAACTTGGGCGCCAGATTTGTCTTCAGTATGCGGATGAAACAAAGACCATTCATGTTCTTACTGTAGATCCGAAATTTCTGCAGGTGCTCGTGGATAGCAGGGCTGATACCCTGAATGGTCCGATTACAACTCTTGATCTGCCGACTCATCGTGCCTGGATTTCAGCGGTTTCCAATGCAATTGCAAATGTGGAAAACAGCGGATATATGCCAATAATAATGTGTCCTGAAGAAGCTCGTCCTCTTGTAAAAATAAGTATGGAACGAGAAATGCCTGGAGTAGTGGTTCTTTCGGTTTCAGAGATAGCAAATGATATAAAAGTAGAGTCGTTAGGAGAAATACATGTTGAGTTCTGAGGAAACTAAATATGAAATTATACGAGGTTTAACAGCAGGAGAATGTACAGAAAGAATTAATGCCTTGTATGGAGATGAATATGATTGCTATCCTATAAGCAGAAAAAAAGTAAAAATAGGCGGCTTGTTCGGCTTAATAGGTGGAAAAGAAGGAATAGAGATAAAGTATTCCTGTGCACTCAAAAAGAAATTTTCCAATACCTCAAGTCCTTATTTATTCGGAAATCCTCAGATAAAGCAAAAGGAACCTGATGTAGACAGATTTTCTGATTCATACAGAAACTTACAGCAGACACGTGAAACTTTCGAACAATCAAGACAACGGATATTGGAAAAAAATGGAGTGCTTCCTCAGGCTCAGCAAAATCCACAGATTAAAGAAGTTCTTGATGCCGTTAAGGTTTTACAACAGGGAATTGATGAAATTAAAAAATCTGATGGAGTTTCAGAAGAACATCCGGCAATTTTAAAAATTGAACAGATGCTGGAGAATAACGAATTTTCCGTTTCGTATATAAAAGCAATTCTTGAACGACTCCGAAAAGAATTTTCTCTGGAAGAATTGAATAATTTTGAAAAGGTTCAGGATGAAGTTGTTAAATGGATAGCAGATTCTATTCAGATAAAAAAAGCAGAATATACAGCCCGGCCTCAGGTAATAATTCTGGTTGGTCCAACAGGTGTTGGAAAAACAACCACTGTTGCAAAAATAGCAGCAAGTTATGTTTGTCCTCCCGGAATGAATCAAAGACCAAAACGTGTTGGAATAATTACAGTGGATAGTTTTCGTATTGCAGCCCGACAGCAGATAGAAACTTATGGTATTCACATGGAAGTTCCGGTTGAAGCAGCAGATAATTCTGAAGATTTAAAAAAATGCCTGGCGATGTTCAGCGATGGCTATGACTATATCCTGATTGATACAATCGGATATAGCCCGAATGATGTACAGAATATCCGAAAAATGAGGGAATTGCTTGATGTAGGAAACTGTTCCGTTGCTACATATCTGACAATGAGTGCTTCTACAAAAATAAGTGATATGCGGGATATTATCCGTCAGTATGAAATATTTGACTATGATTCTGTTATTGTAACAAAAATAGATGAAACCAGCAGAATTGGAAATGTAATTTCAGCTTTGAAAGAAAAAAGCAAATCTGTTGTTTATATAACGACAGGACAACATGTTCCACGAGATTTTGAAAATGCAACAGTTCTAACGTTTTTAAACAAATTATCCGATTTTAAAAATAAGCTAGAATATTAATTTAAATGGTAATTTAAGAGGGGAAAAATAAATGGAAGATCAGGCAGCAGAACTCAGGGCAATGATGCAAAACAGGAATCAGACGACTTCTGCAAAAACTCATGGTACAAGAATTATTGCAATTACAAGCGGTAAGGGTGGTGTTGGTAAAACCAATCTGGCAGTTAATATGGCTATAGCTTATGCAGAGGCTGGGAAAAAAGTTATCCTGATTGATGGTGACCTAGGAATGGCAAATGTAAATGTCCTTTTGAATGTAGTTCCTTCACAGAATCTTCTCCATGTTATAACACAGCATAAATCAATTTCAGACATCATTCTTGATACTGATTACGGAATAAAATTTATTGCAGGTGCAAACGGCTTTTCACGGATTGCAAATCTTTCTGATACGGAACTTGATTATTTTGTGAAAGAATTTTCACAGCTTTCTAATGCTGATATAATTATAATAGATACGGGGGCCGGTATTACAAATAATGTTATGAGTTTTGTTGCCGCAGCGGATGAGGTCTATGTTGTGACAACTCCAGAACCAACTGCAATTACCGATGCTTACGGAATTATAAAAATCATTGCAACAGAACTTACCAATTCAAATATAAACATGAAACTGCTTGTAAACCGTGTCCATTCTGCAGAAGAAGGAAAGCGTATTTCAGACCGGATTATTAATATTGCAGCTCAATTTCTGAATTACAAAATAGATTATCTTGGCTTTATTTATGAGGATGCTATTGTTACAAGTTCAGTCCTGCGCCAGAAACCTTTTATAGTTTCAGCACCTCAGTCAAAACCTGCCCAGTGTGTCCGGCACATTGTAGGACGTATTGAAAAAACTGATTTTGAAGAAGAAGAAGGTTTTTCAAGATTTCTGCGCAAACTCCGCAAACGGAAGTAAAATCTTCACTTAAAAAAAATACGTAAACTCTCACTGGCTACACTTAAAATTCAGAGTAAAAAAAATCTGCCTCTGGTAAATTGTAAAATATAATTCCCCACTATAAAAAAGGCTTTCACCATCTGTTATAATGGAAATTGCAACAACCAAAAAACAGGAGGAGAAAACCTTATGGAAATTATAGAACGAAAGGAGAGAAAAGAAAATAGCTGCTT